>ERZ1026792.8-NODE-8-length-298930-cov-13.525493_pt1 | contig 298930 bp, 251 predicted proteins | sample MGYA00520884_ERZ1026792 | MGnify/ENA primary metagenome ERZ1026792 (study PRJEB33270, sample SAMEA104284473) | anaerobic digester metagenome | biome: Anaerobic digester microbiome; feature: mesophilic sludge digester; material: Anaerobic digester biomass | place...
CGGGACCGATTACCCTAATACAGTCATTGGTGACATTTTTGAGGTCTTCTACAGGGAGGGGATCAAATAAGGTGGGACCATATATTCGTTCTTTCTCGTATTGTGCCTGGCTTACCAGCTTTTCTATTTCAACCGGATCAGTCGAACACCCAATGGTCCTGACAACCCTGTTAATACGACCAACCTTTTGGACGATCTGTACACTTACACTACCACTCCTGTTGATTTTTTGCCGCACAAACATCCAGTAAATATAGGCTGAGACACCCATATTTACAATACAAAATAACTCTATTTTCTATATATCAGATAGTTATGGTTTTGAGGACCAAAAAACCGCACAAAACAGGAAATGCATTTGTGATCAAAACAAACAGGGCGGAAAGGGTACTCCTCCTGCCGGGAGGAGAATTGCATTGCCGGTTTATCTGGAACGAATTTAAATAAGTGTAAAACGTGCGCCGGATGATGTTTTTGTTGCATAAACAGGTATTTTTATACATCGAAAGTTCTGTGCGGCGGAGGGCATTGTCCGGCAGCGGGATGAAACCGGTTCCGGGGAATTGCCGGGCCGTCGGATTGGCGAAACCAATTTAAAACCATCATGATACGTAACCGAAAATTAGCCGCCCCGGGAACCCCCATCCTCCTCCTGTTGCTGTGCGTGCTCTTTCTGGCTGCCTCCTGCGGAAAGAAAAAACGGTCGGAAGAAATTAAAAACTACGCCTACCAAGAAGAGAGCGTCGAATTGAATCCCCAACTGAAGGCCAAGCTGGACTGGATTAAAGAAGGAACGGTATGCTATGGTCTGGTGGTGGGAATTCAGAAGGACGGAACCTTTACGCGCGGACTTCCCGTGAAATCAAAGGTCCTTGCCTTCACGAAGGACAGCATCAAAATGAAGGCGCTCGAAGCGGTCAGCATTGGCGAAGTTGAGGGATGTGCCAGGATGGGACTGAAAAGGGGAGAGACCTGGTGGGAATCCGAAGGAGACCTTTTCCGAACTAAAGAAGAGGCGGAAGAGTGGCTGGCGGAGAGAGGACTTTTGATAGTTAATATACAATAACACTTTCTCTGAAAATCAGAACTTTGTTTTACTGTGTTGACATTATTAAAAAACCAATAACCGTTTATGAAAAAGAAGAACAAGACGAAAAACTGGCCGAGGATCGGGATACAACTGGCGGTGATCGCATTCGTGCTCTTCCTGGCCTTGCGACATTATGTACTGAAAAACCACGTGGCCGATTTTGAAGCTTACTGTCCCTTCGGAGGGATTCAGTCCCTGGGCAGCTATCTGCTGAACCAGGCGCTTGCCTGCACCATGACCTCCACACAGATCGTCATGGGACTGCTGCTCTTCGCCGGAATTCTGGTCTTCAGCAAGCTCTTCTGCTCCTTTATCTGTCCGCTGGGTACCGTGGGAGAATGGTTAGGAAAACTGGGCGACAAGCTGAAAATCCGCTTCACCATCACCGGCGTCGCCGACCTGGCCCTCCGTATTCTGAAGTACGCCCTCCTCTTCATCGTATTTTACTATACCCTGGGGTCGAACGAGCTCTTCTGCAAGAAATTCGATCCTTACTATGCCACAGCCTCAGGATTCGACACCGATGTCAACCTGCTCTACGCGGTGATCGCCATCGCCATCCTGGTGCTGGGTTCCCTGTTCTCCCGCCTCTTCTGGTGCAAATACCTCTGTCCGCTCGCGGCCTTGTCCAATATCTTCAAGTTCGCCGCCTTCTTTATCATCATCATGGCGGCCTATCTCATCGCCCTGCGCTCGGGGGCGTCGATCAGCTACGTTTGGCCCCTGGCGATTCTCTGCGTGGGCGGCTTCATCATCGAGGTAAGCCGTCTGAAGAGCTGGTTCGTGCCGGTGGTGAAGATCACGCGCAACGCAACTTCATGTATCGACTGCGGCCTCTGCGCCAAAAAATGCCCCCAGGGTATCAAGGTCGACAAGGTAGACGTGGTGCGCCACGTAGACTGCAACCTCTGCAGCGACTGCGTTTTGGTATGCCCCGAGAAAAATACCCTCCAGGTCAACCGCCGAAACAGCCTCAAATGGATCTCTCCCATCGCCACGGTGGTCCTGGTGGCCGCAGGAATCAGCCTGGGCTCCCTCTGGGAACTCCCCACCATTGACCAGCACTGGTTCGACAAGGAAACCATGGAAAAGGCGGAAATATATCAGCAATCGGGACTCAAAAACATCAAATGCTTCGGCAGCTCATCCTCCTTCGCCAACCAGATGCGCAAGGTAGACGGCGTCCTGGGGGTGGCTACCTTCGTCAAGGAACACCGCGTCAAGATCTATTACGACCCTGAAAAGCTGGATCCTGTGAAAATCCAACAGGCGATGTTCAGTCCCGACAAGATGTTCTTGCGCCCCATGGCCGGAGGCATCGACAGCGTCACCATAGTGACCACCAGCCTTGACAATTTCTTCGACCCCCTTGACTACTCCTACCTGGCACGCCTGCTCCAGCAGTCCACCAATGCCGTGGGACTGGTCTCGGAATTCGGATGTCCGCCCGTGGTGAAGATCTGCTTCCCCGGAGATTCTGCCGTCGATGTGAAGGCGTTGGAAGAGGTGCTGGAAACCGAAAAACTGACATGGGAGACCAACGGTACCCAAAACAGCGTGAAGCTGGCTTACAAGGTGGCTTCCACTCCGGAAATTTCCAGAATACCCACAGGTGAATACGTCCATATGGTCTTCAACCCCTTCGCCCTGAGCTTCAACGACCGGAAGGCATATGACGATTCGGTGATCTCGGTCTACCAGGTCCTCCTGGGACCGAATGCACGGCTGCGCAACCGCTTCAGCTACCTGGCGAGCCACCTCTCCCAGGATGACGGCGTAGTGGAATTCCGCACAGGCCTCAACGGAAATAACCGGGAAGTGGGACTGATCTCCTTCGTCGACACCATGACCAACGCTGCCAACATCTGGAAAGCCCTGGCCGCCGACTCACTGTCTGTCACCTATTCGTCAGGCGAAACCCGTAAGGTAAAGAGCATGTTTAAATTTGACACCGAAGGTGCTCTCCTTCCCAAAGGGGAATAGCCTTCTGCACCTCTCCCTGGTCGGGTCTCCGGCCTGACCAGGGTACTTCTCCTTACCAGGAGGAAAAACAAAAGAAACAACCTTTTAATATTATAGACCATGAAGCAACTCTACTTATTTATTCTGGCAATTCTGCTGGCAGGGACGACGATTGCCCAGCCGGTATTCAACTGGACCTCCACGGAGATCAGGGCCAAAAAAAACCTTCAAAAAATGACGGTGTCGGGAAACGAGGCGGTGGTGGCGGGCTTCGGACGCTCCTTCGTCAAATCAACCGACAACGGCGCCACCTGGAATGATGTTGGAATTCTGACCCTGGAATTCGACTTTATCGACATGAGCTGGAGCGGAAATTCGGGATACCTGGTGTCAAACCGGAACAAACTTACCGACGGATTCCCCGATTCCTATTCCCCCGGAATCGTCCTCCACTCGCCCGACGCGGGAGCCACCTGGAAAAATGTGGAATTGACGGGCCTCGGATCGGGCGACAACCCGGCCCTCAGCCCCATGGCGCTCCCTAATTTCGGCCTTGACTTCCAGTCGGTGGGATGCGCCAATGACAGCGTGGCCATCCTCTTCCTCCGCTGGATGGAATACAACCCGGAGGCCAACTCGGGATACAACACCCACAGCGGAATCTTCAAAACCTCCGACAGGGGCGCAACCTGGAAAAACCTGAGCGGCGACCTCACCAATACCGTGATCTCCACCATCGTTTTCGACGATACCACCTGCTACATCGGTGGAAACAAAGTGCTGTTCAAAACAGGCGTGATAAGTGATTCCCTAATTTCGATCTTTGCTAACCTGAATACCTCAGGGAACGGCTATATCAACGACATTCATGTGGCAGGGAGCAAGGAACTTTATCTGATCACCGTCGCCCACGGGATCTTCAAATCGACCGACGGGGGCGACACTTTTGAAAAATTTTCCATCACGGGCATCACAGGGGGAAACGACATCTACAAGGTGGATGACAAGACCCTCTTCGTGGGGGGAGGATCGGGCAAGTCGCGGTTCTCGAACGATGCAGGCGCTACCTGGACCGATGCCGGCCTCACCACCTCCATCTGGGAAGTGGGGGGCGTCTTTAACGACTCCCTGGTATTGCTTGCTAAATCGGACATCTACAAAATCAGCCTGGCCAACCTGAAGGCCGGGACCATGACCTGGGTACCAAAAACCCTGAGTCCCGACAACAACATCCATAAGATGAAGGTTTTTGATGCCGACAATGCACTGCTGATCGGACTGGGCCAGACCTTCCTGCGTACTTTCGACAAAGGGATTAACTGGAAGGAGCTTCCCCTTCCTGAAGTGCCCCTTCCCGACGATAACCTGGATTTCAACGGACTCCGCAATATCGGCGATACCGCCGTGGCCTGCATGAACCGCTTCTATCTGGCGGATTATCCCTCAACGGTAGCGAAAAACGATATTTACTTCCAGGGGGCCATCTTCCGGACTACCGACAATTGGGCTACCTGGACCAACCTCGACGCTGCCTTGATCGGCAAGGACGAGGGAAACGATCCTTCACGGAATCCGCAACTTCCGGTGTGCAACGGCCTCAATACTTCGGCGATTGAATACGTGGGTAACGGCGTCATTCTCCTCTGGGCGCGCTGGTATGACTATTCCGCGACTGAAAGGAGAGAGCACAACCGTGTCTTCCGCTCCACCGACAACGGCAAGAAATGGAGCGTGGTCACCGACGACTTCGGGGGTGTCTTTGTCCAGGATATCCGGTTCCGCGGAGAAACAGGGTATGTCGCCGGAAACAAAATCCTCCAGAAATCAACAGACGGAGGAGCCACCTTCACCGACATATACCCGGCATTCAAAGCCGCCGTGGGAGATGACCATTTTATCAATACCGTGACCTTCGGACCCGGAGATGAAATCTTCATCACCAGCACCTCAGCTCTGATCCGCTCTGCCGACGGCGGGACCACATTCGCCAAAGTCAGCGGAAACAGCGGCGGAAATGACTTCTGGCGCTTCGACAGCGATTCCTGGCTGGTGATGGGAACCACCACCAAATCACAATATACCAACGATGCAGGTACGTCATGGACCTCAGCCAGTACCGGGGCATCCATTTTTGAGATCGGAGGAGTGTGGAACGAATATGTATATGCCCTGGGACAGGGGAAGATCTATCGTACCCCTCTCGAAGGGCTCAACACCGCAGCCCGGATGATCCTGTCGGAGGATGGATTGGCTGTGGCCTACGGCCCCTCCGCCGTGGAATTCTTCTCTCCGGAAAAGCCCATCGAACACCTCCGGGTATGGACTGTCACCGGAAAACTGGTGAGAGACACAAAGCCTGCCTCGAACAGGGCGACGCTCAACTACGGCAGTTTCGTGCCGGGGGTATACATCGCCAGAACCCTAGCAGGAGGAAAGGTCTTCGTGAATAAGATTGTGATTCCATAATTATTAACAAAAAGATACAAAGGAAGGTACAGAGGACACGGAGATATTTCTAAAGTCTAAACCACTAAGGCACGAAGATAACGAAGGACACTAAGATATTTCCAAGAGTTTCAGAGCCTCTTAGGCTTACTTGCTTAAGGGGAAAATGTTATATTTGTGATAACATATTCAGTTATGAATAAAAAACTGATCATTAGCAGAATAAAACAAACCATTCATGATAAGGATCCCAAAGCGGATGCTTTCTTGTTTGGTTCAAGAGCTCGTGGAGATAATCGATCCGATTCAGGTTGGGATATTTTAATTCTTGTTGATTCCAATAAAGTTACTAACGAGATTGAAGATCATTGTCGTGATGGTCTTTACGAAATAGAATTAGATCCAGGTCAAATTATCTCAACTTTTATTTATCCAAAAGATTTGTGGGAATCCAGCTTAAGATACTCCCCTTTGTACAAGAATGTTAAAAAAGAGGTTATCCAACTATGATAGTTAATAGCCGTTCCGAGTATATAAATCACAGGCTGCAAAGAGCTGAGGAATCCTGTAACGATGCACTTGTATTAGCTGAAAATGAAAGTTGGAATGGTGTTATAAACTGACTTTATTATGCCTGCTTCTTTGCGGTTATTGCCTTACTATTTAATAACAATATCGAGACTCAGACTCATGATGGAAGCCGAACACAATTTTGGATTAACGTATGTTAAAACTGGCCTTATTGATAAAAAATTCGGCAAGGTTTATGCAAAGCTCTTTGACATGAGGTAAAAAGGAGATTATGGAGATTTGTATGATTTTGATAAAGAGACAGTTGCTCCATTAATTAAGTCGACCAGAGAGTTTATCGATGAGCTTAAGAAACATATATAAGAATGCAGCCTTTGGGGTTATACTCTTAATTTGCTGTATTATTTTAGTGGATCCAGCTGCGGCCCAGGAGCGGTATGTTGTGAGCGGGAAGATCACCGATGCGGAGACCCGTGAGGCAATTCCTTATGCCAATGTGGTGTTGCAACCGCTTCTGCTGGGGACTTCCACCAACGACAAGGGGGAGTTCCTCATCAGGGGGGTGCCTGCGGGAACCTGCTTGCTGATGGTCACCTATATCGGCTACGAAGAGGTTTCCGCGGAAATCACCGTCACGGGCAACCTGGTGCATAACATCCGCCTCAGGCAGCAGTCGCTGGGTCTCGATGAGGTGGTCGTCACCGCCGAAAATTCCAAGGGCGGCACCACCTCGTCGAAGATCCGCAGCGAAGCCATCAGCCATGTCCAGGCTTCCAGCCTCAAGGATGTCCTCCAGCTGATCCCCGGGAACCTCAGCGAAAATCCCAGCCTCAGCTCGCCTTCCAAAATCACCATCCGCGAGGTGGGCGCCAATACCAACAGCGCCCTGGGGACCGCCGTCATCGTCGACGGAATCCCTCTCTCGAACGACGGAAACATGCAGAGAAGCATCAGCACCACCAATGCCATGGAATCGGTGGCGGGCACGGGAGTCGATATCCGCTCCATCCCTGTCGATAACATCGAATCCATCACCGTTGATGTGGGGATCCCTTCCGCGGAATACGGAAACCTCACTTCCGGGGCTGTCCACATCAAAACCAAGGCCGGCGGATCTCCCTACAGCGTCAAATTCAAGGCTGACCCGCGGACCAAGCAGGGATTTTTCAGCAAGGGATTCCTCCTTCCCGCTGACAGGGGCGTGCTCAATGTCGACGGAGACTACACCCGTTCCTACGGCCACATCACCCGGCGCACCAGCCTCTTTAACCGCGCCAACGGTTCCCTGAAATATTCGCAGACCTTCTTCAGGGAAAGCTCCCCCCTGACCCTCGAAGCCAAAGGCTCCTACTGGAGCACCCTCGACGGCAACAAGTGGGACCCCGACATGCTCCTCCTCGAAGAGAACTATTCGCGCGACCAAAACCTGGGCGGAGCCCTCTCCCTTTCCTGGTCGCTGAACAAGCCGTGGATCTCCAACCTCTCCTTCGACGGAGGATTCTCCCGCACCTGGCAGAAGGGATTTGAAAAACAGTGGGCGGGAAGTTCCTCGGGAGCCACCTTCTTTGCCACATCCGCCACCGACGGGGAATACCCCGTCAACTATGCCCCTTCGGCTTACTATTCCGAAGTGACTTATGACGGAAGACCCTTCAACCTCTATCTGAAACTGAAGGCCACAGCCTACCGGAAAACTGGATTCATGACCCATAACCTGCTGCTGGGGACCGAATTCACCAGTGCGGGCAACAACGGGGAGGGGAGGATCTTCAATCCTGAACGTCCCCCCGTGGGCCTGGGTACCCGTCCGCGACCCTTCTATGACATTCCCGCCTTGAAACAGTTCTCGCTGTTCGCCGAAGACAAAGTCGTCATCTCCTTGGGAACCACACAACTCGACCTGATGGCCGGCCTCCGGATGGACAACATCCAGCCACGAGGCTTCTTCAACACCGCGGGAAACATCAGCGTCGACCCGCGCCTCAACATCCGCTACCAGCTCCTGAATGCCAAAAATAACAAGCTCTTCAGAGACCTGAGCCTCCGCTTCGGCTTTGGCCTCACCACAAAAGCGCCCACGCTCACCCACCTCTATCCTGACAAGGATTACAACGACATCGTCAGCTTCAACTACTACCCCGACCTGATCGTGGTCACCACCAACGTGGTGCAGGATACCCGGAATCCTGACCTGAAACCGGCACATGGTACCAAAAAAGAGGTGGGCCTCGACTTTTCGGCTGGAGGCGTCCAGGCACGCGTGACGGCTTTCGCGGAAAAACATGAAGGGGGATTCGTGACCGACAATATTCTTTTTCCCCAGTTTTTCAGGGATTACGATGTGCTGGCCGCGGGGTACCACCCTTATTATGTTCCCGGAGAGGGGGTTATGTACCATGACAAGATTACCGGAGAGCCCATAAAACTGGGCTATGAAGAGGACGTGCGCTTTGCCGGGTACTCCCGATTTATGAACGGCAGCGTGCGCATCAAGGAGGGAATCGAATATTCACTCGACCTGGGAAAAATAGAGCCCCTCAGTACTTCCGTCAACATTACGGGGGCCTATTTCCGCACTGAGTCCTATTACATCGACGCCCCTTACTGGGAAAGGATCAACTACACCGTCTTTGAGGAGGGTGTCAGCAAACAGGAGTCCTTTGCCGTCAAATTTCCCGACCAGTACGGCTACGGAACCGTCGACGAACGGCTCAATACCAACGTGGGGCTCAATACCCATATCCCCGAACTGAAGATGATCGTCACCCTGACCACCCAGGTGGTGTGGTTCGAGAAAAATCACCGGGAAATATACCCCTGGAAGAGTAACCTCTACACCCTGACCGAATTGCGGGAGTACCTCGGGATCCCCGACCTTTTTAATACCGAAAGGGAAGGGGACCTCTATTACTATCTGCCCGTGAGCCGCAAAGGGTATGACGATGTGGAAATTCCCTATACGGTGGGGGATTTCAAAGAACCCCTGGCCCAGATGGGCATTGACAAGATGATCGCAACCTGGTTCCCCGAACGGGTGATGCCGCCGTTGATGCTTTGCAATATCAAGGTGTCAAAAGATATCGCCCGGAAATTCCGGCTTTCGTTCTATGCCAATAACTTCTTGAACATCAGACCTCTCCACCTCGACAAGCGGAGCGGTCGCTACGACCGGCGGAATGAAAAGCCTTTCTTCGGCGCTGACCTGAGCATGAACTTTTGAAAGATGAAAAAAATACTTTTTGTATTGTTTGCGATACTGCTGGCCGGCTGTGCTGAATATGAGCTGCCTTTGACATATGACATGGTGGTGGCGGTTTCGTATCCCGCGGAATTCAGCCAGGGCGGTCCGGTGCCCGGGGTGGAAGTCCGGGTGACAAACATCCAGACAGGCCGCCAGTACCTGGCGGTCACCGGAAGCGATGGCAGGGCCCTCTTCCATGTCAGGGGCGGCAACTACAACATCGTGGTATCCCTTTCCGAGGTACGGGAGATCGAAATCGAAGGCTATCCCGTGGAAAAGACGATCCTCTTCAACGGCGCCCTCTCCGGACAGCTGGTCACCGCTTCAGGGGGAAATTTCAGCCTGGTGCTGGGCTATTCTGTAGAGAGCGAAGGATTCATCATCAAGGAACTCTATACCTCGGGGTGCAAAACCGCGGAAGGGAAGAGCTACCAGGCCGACAAATTCGTCGAGATTTACAACAATACCGATAAGGTGCTCTATGCCGACGGTTTGTGCATCGGTGTGGTTCACTCCACCACCACTTACCAGCCCACCCCCTGGGTGAATCCCGACGGCTCCCTGATGGACCGCATTCCCCTCTGGAGTTTCGTGGCCATCGTGCCCGGATCGGGCCGTGAACATCCCATTGCGCCGGGGACCTCCTTTGTGGTGGCCCTTTCGGGACTTAACCACCGTGACGATCCCAACGGAAATCCCAATTCCATCGACCTTTCACATGCAGCCTGGGAGTTTTACGTGGAGGATGGCATGTATGTCGATGTTCCGTCAGTGCCCAACATCCTGATGCAAAGGATAACCTCGGGAACAGCCATGATCTTCGATGTGCGCGGACAGGTGACCATTATCTTCCGGCTCCCCTCCGATGACCTCCAGGGGATATTCACCGATCCCGACAACTTCATGGTACAACCCGGGGGAACCTTCCGGTGCTTCATGGTCCCCTGGGGATGGGTGGTGGACGGCGTGGAAAATGCCCGCCTCGATGACAGGGGAGTTTACAAACGGCTGCCCGATATGATCGACGTGGGCTATATCCAGCACCGCGGTTCACAGGAAAAGGTGGCCATCCGCCGAAAAGTGCTCTCAGTGGTCAACGGCCGTACGGTGTACAAGGATACAAACAACTCGACGGAGGACTTTTTAACAAATGTCACACCGGAACCGGGAGTGATACAAAAAGAATAGAAGGTCAGAAGGTCAGAGTTTCAGAATAAAATATGTGGCAGAACCGTCGGTACGGTGAATATGGCGGATGAGGGTCACACTCTTTTATGAAATGAGAATGCTGGGATTTTTATAAGTTGATTCAAAAAGGTAAGATATGAATGTATATGCTGAAAAAGTCGGAATCATTCAATGGATTGCCGGTCTGGAGGATAAATCGACATTGCGTCAGTTAAAAAAGATGAAGGAACAGTCGGATCTTCCAAAACGTGATTGGATTGATACGATTCCCCAAAAGGAACGCATGACGATACTTCAAGGATTAGAGGATTCTGCAAATGGAAGAGTTCAATCACCCCTGGAGGTTCGAAAGAAATATGAATAATAAACTAGGGAATGGTTAGAACGCAGTACAAGATCTGTATATTTTTTATGTTATGGGCTGTAAGCTTTCTTTCTGAGGCTCAGGCGCAGCCCGCTCATTCCGCGCCGGGTGACAGGATGCCGGCGGAAGTCGTTACTGTGCAGGGCGACTCCGTGGTGCGGACCGACACCCCGCTCTTTGCCTGTACATCGGTATCGACAGGGAAGATCATGACACTGCACTGTCCGTGGTCGGAATCGCAGAACGCCGCTTCTCTGCTGTGCCTGGACTGCCGCGATAGGGTGGCCTCCGCATGGATGGGCTTCCGGCACACGTCGGGAGACTACCGCCGATTCCAGGAACCTGAGGAATCGTCCCGTTACGGCTTTTTTACCAACGGATGGTCCGCCGTCGGCCCCTGGCGCTTCTATGGCAACTTCAGCTACTACAACGAGAACAGTCCGGGTACACGCTGGGCCAGCATCATGGAACCTTACTCCGGAAATCCATATACCGTCGGCGATTCCGTGGGGGGTGACTACAGCCGTGAATACTTCCTCATGGAAGGAAAGGCCGCCCTGCCATTGACTGCCGCCCTGGCATTCGGCTTCGACGTGAAATACAAAGCCGGCGTGGGCACCAAAAGAAAGGACCCCCGTCCCGAAAATACAATCACCGACTTCGAAATCTCCCCCGCTTTCATCTGGTCGGCAAGCCGCTGGAAAGTAGGCGCCAACTTCCGCTATGTGACGGGAAAGGAGGATATCGGGTTCTCCTCGGTGACTGGAAACAAGTTTGACCTTTTCTACTTCCGCGGACTCGGGGCTTTTTCCACTACCATGGAGGATGACGACCGCTATACCCAAACGGAACTCTTCGGGGGCGGCCTGCAGGCCAACTACGGCGGAAGCCTCTTCAGCAACCTCACCTCCGTGAGCGTCAGCCGCCAGACGACGGGGATCAAACGGGGAAGTACCTATCCGCTCCAGGTGGTTCTCCTTGACAACTATTCCACGGAAGCCTCCACGCTCTTCCTTTTCCTTCCGGAAGAAAAAGATATCCGCAGGCTGAAGCTATGGTTCAGCAGGTCGAAAATCTACGGCGAAGAGCCTGTCGTGGAGCCGAAGCTGGAGGAGATCTCCTGGCAATGGGCTACCGCGGCAAAATATACCCTCTACTGGCACGAAGCTTCCCGCTGGGGCGCGCAGTACGCCTTTTTCAGGGTCATTGACAACCACCACATCAACTGGGGAGCCACCCTCGCTGGAGAGTATGCCCCGGAAATGAGCACCTATTATTTCGTGCCGGAATTCAACCGGCAGAAAATAAGCCTGCTCAACCTGGAAGCATCGCTCGAGAAAGGATTCCTCTCCCGAAAAAACCAGCTGGTGGTTTCCCTGTTGGGGGGATACCATACCGCTCCATCCAAAAACCTGGAGATCGTGGAGGAGAAGGAACTGCGCCAGATGGTGCACATGGAGTTCCTGCAACATGACTTTGACTGGGCCACAGCCGACTGGTGGGAGGCAGGGGTCACCGCTGACTATGGACGCGAATGCAGGGTAGGGAGCATTTCCTTCCAGTTTTTCGTGGAAGGAGGATTCCAGAGGGTCAGTTCCGACTTCCGCGGAAGCGCTGCACGAAACCTCTTCCATGTCAATGCGGGGATCAACTTTTAACGGAGGCTCCTTCTCCGGAGAAGCGGTAAACGGAGCCTTTGGAAAACTGCGGCGGATGGTTTCACTGACACGCCTCCGGATGGCGGAAGCAGGAAGAAAGAACAGCATCGCAAATTGGCGGCCGGTCAGGTCAGCGGCGATAGCCGAAGGAGAAAACGTTCAGACGATAAAGACAAACTGAATTAAAAGAGAAAGTATATGGACTATGCCATTGAATGCATTAACCTGACGCATTACTACGGGAAAAAACTGGTGTATGAGAACCTCAATTTTCAGGTTCCCGAGGGGACGATCCTGGGGCTATTGGGGAAGAACGGGTCGGGGAAGACGACCACCATCAACATTTTGAACGGCTTCCTCCAGCCCCGCAGCGGAAGGTGCCTCATCTACGGCGAGGACTCCCAGCGGCTGTCGCCGGCCAACAAGGCGCGCATTGGATTCCTCATCGAAGGGCATATCCAGTATTCCTTCATGGATATCCACCAGATCGAGAAGTTCTATTCGGGATTCTACCCGAAATGGGACCGTGAACCGTACTGGGAGCTGATGTCGAAGCTGAAGGTGACGCCGCACCAGAAGATCTCGTCGATGTCGTGCGGACAGCGGTCGCAGGTGGCCCTGGGGCTTATCCTGGCGCAGGACCCCGATCTGCTCATCCTCGACGACTTCTCCATGGGCCTCGACCCGGGTTACCGGCGCCTCTTCATCGACTACCTCAGGGCCTACGCCAAAGCCAGGCACAAGACGATCTTCACCACCTCACACATCGTCCAGGATATGGAGCGCCTCATCGACGACGTGCTTATCATGGACTACAACAGGGTGCTCACCCAGCGGCCGGTGGAAGAGTTCATGCGCGAATTCAAACAGTTCAGCTTCGAACTCGAAGATGAAAAGGCGGAGATCCCCCAAGACGGATTTGTCACCAACCTGGAAAGGGTGAAGGATAAGGTGGAGCTTTATACTTACCAGTCGGAGGAGTTCGTGCGCGGCTACTTGCATGAAAAGGGCATCGCCGTCAGGGAATTCCGCCAGGTGGAGATGGGACTGGAGGATGCGTTTATCGGACTAACCGGCAAATATTAAAATTTCGGACCTGAAAAGGCTGAAGTTCAGTAATTTCCAGTGAACGAAGAAGGTTGAGGTTGAGGTTAAGATTAGTGGTGGATACAATTGGAGCCCTGAAAAGGCTGAAGTTCAGTAATCTCCGGTAAAGCCGGAGGAGAGGAAGAGTGAACAATTTTACACGATAAATTATACTTATGGTGATACGATCGATGATTTTCAAGGAGTGGGTCAAGGTGCGGTGGTTTCTGCTCCTCTACACGCTGCTGGCAGTGCTGGCGGTGGCGTATATTTTTATCAGGGTGAGGCATGACATCACCTTCCACGAGGCAAACAACTACTGGTACTTCATCCTTTTCCAGGGCCATTCCTGGTTCCGCCTCCTGAGGTACATCCCCCTGGCGGGAGGTCTCGTCCTGGCGGTGGCCCAGTATTTCCCCGAGACCGTCAACAAACGCATCAAGCTCACCTTTCACCTCCCGGTGGAGGAGAACCGCAGCCTGCTGATGATGATGCAGTTTGGCACCCTCTGCCTCCTGGCATGCTTCCTGCTGCTCTTCCTTCTCCTGTGCGGTCTCTCCCGGGTATGGTTTCCTACGGAGATCATCTTTTCGGCGGTGGTGTCGGTGACCCCCTGGTTCCTGGCGGGATTCGCCGCCTATTACCTCGCCGCCCTGATCATCCTGGAACCGGTATGGCTGAGGCGGATCCTCTACTTACTGGTGGCCGCCGCCTTCGTGCCCCTCTACCTCACCGGCAGTGTCCCCGGAGGGTATGGCCCCGCCATCCTGGCCCTCTTCCTGCTCACCTGCCTGCTGAGTGTTGCGCTTCTGTTTTCGGGTTACCGTTTCAGGAAAGGAGAAATGTGATGGTTCGCTTAAGCAGATATATACTGGTGCTGGTGGCCGTGATGGCCGCCGCCACCGCCCTCCCGCAGCTTTACTGGATGATCTTCGGAAAACCGGTGAGAACCCCCTTCATCATGTACAGCTGCGTCGACGACCTCTTTATGATTCAGCGCACCGGGGAAACCATGGTCAGGGAAGATACCCGCGGAAACCAATACACCCGCGAAGAATATGAGGAGAAGCTGCCGATGCTTTACATGCGCCAGCTGATGCTCTCGGGAACTATGATGGACACCATCAGGGGAATCGCCATCGACGCCCGTGAAGTCAACAACGCCCGGTCCACCTTCCGCTACAAACCCTCCGACCGGTATACCCCCGACCCCGGACTCTATCCTCTCTTCGAGGCGGAATCGGGGAGGGCCAACCTCGAAATGCCTGAGGATTACTTCCGCATCACCTGGCGGATGGAATTTACCGACGCCAAAACCAACAAGGTCGACGAGGAAAAGAGCCGCCTCTTCTCGGCAGCCCTCTACCACAAAGGATTTCAGTTTCCGGCGGTGAAAATCGCCGGAATCCCCACCACCCGGAAATCGTGCGACGAGGGGTACCTGGTGGTTGATGCTGCCCATCAGCTCTTTCACGTCAAGATGGTGAGGGGAAAACCCTATGTCCGCAATGTGGAACTCCCCGAAGGGCTCCGCTTCGAACACATCGCATGCGTCGACTTCCGCGACAGGCTCTATTATGCCTACCTCATCGACAAGGGCGGAGAAACATGGATCCTTACCCAGGACGACTACATGCTGGTTAAGCTTCCGGTGGGATCCTTTAATCCTGCTTCCGAAGATATGAGGATCTACGGCGATTTCTTCAACTATAACGTGATATTTAACGGCGATGGGTTCGTCCGTGCCGTGGCGCTCGACAAGGATTTCAACAAAATTGACGAATATGGCGAGACCTGGAAGATACGTATGGAACTCCCTGAAGGAAAGGCTTTCACCTGGCTCTTTCCGGGCACCCTGAAGCTGGAAAGCCCGAACAGCAACTTCCTGAAATTCCGTGTCGAGGTCAACCCGGTGGCACGGTGGATATGGCTCAGCCTGGCTCTGGCGGCACTCCACTTCCTGCTGCTCAGCAGAGGGAAAGGGTACACTCTCCGCAAGAACCTTACGGGTCATCTTGCCGACCTGGCCATCATCGTGGTCTCCGGCATCTTCGGATTCCTGGCCGTCAACATCTTCCCCAACCGCTTCTTCGACTAGGGGCTGGGTGTAAAGAATGAAATTGAGAGAGCCAAACGGTTAAAACTAAGTTGCCTTGAATAACGACGAAAAAAAAATATAGTTGACTGGGAAGAGCACCTGGACAAAAATATATGGCAAAAAGGGCGAACCAATGCGTGAGCAATACGAAGAGGAGTTTGAAGCTTTTAAAACCGGAGTTTTAATTCAGGAAGCCCGTAAACAAAAGCAAATGACCCAGGAGAAACTTGCTAAAATAGTCGGCACAAAAAAGCATTACATTTCAAGCATTGAAAACGATGCAAGTGATATATGTCGTAGCACTTTGATGCGAATAATCAGGGAAGGGCTTGGCGGACCACTTAAATTAAGCCTGGACTTATCGCATTGAATTTCAAGTCGATTGGTGCATTATCGTGCCTGGGCAAAAAGTATAATTAATAACATACTTATTTCCGGAATATTTCTAATTTCCGAGAGGTGTCCTTTGTAAAAGGAGGGAGGGGAGGCGCTCCACCGACACATCTCGGGCGACCACCTTTTTATCCTTGTCCAGCACATAAATCATCGGCATGGCATAGATGTCGTATTTCTCCTCCACCATTTCGGTCCCCGAAGGGTCATACACATTGATCCAGTCCAGCCCTTTGGAAGAGATGTAGTCGGTCCACACCTTGCGGTCCCGGTTGAGATAGACTGCATACACTTCCATGCCCCGTGATTTGTTGCCCTTGTAAATTCTTATCAGCCGGTCGGTGACGGGCTGGCACGCATCGCATCCGGGGTTGAAGAAGTAGAGGATGGTGAAGGGCGCTTTTACTGCGGAAAGGGGCACCTTTTCCCCTTCCGGGGTTTGAAGCACCAGGTCGGTGGCCTTCCCCCCCACGGGATTCAGCCGGGCCATACGGGTCCGCTCTTCCACCCGGGCCACAAAGGCATTGTCGTCAAATTTTGACCGGTGGGGGAGGATGAATTCCTCGGCAATGTCGACACATACCTGGCGGTGCTCCGGAAGGAGGGATCCCCGGTACAGCTCATACAGGAATGTGGCCGCCTGGCTTAGGACGGCATCGTGAATGTCAGCCTTTCCGAGGAGGGGCCTTACATATGCCCTCACCGAATCGGGGTGGGGGTGGACCGCATGCTTGAAATAAAAGTCGATTTTCTGCTCCAGCAGGGGCGTGGCCGTAATCCGCGGATCGGAGAAGTCGACGAGGTCAAAATAGTGCCGCTTGGTGTAATTGGCGTAATAATCCCTGATCAGATTATCCCGGTTGGCCAGGGTCATGGGAAAATCGGGTGCCGGAATGGCACCCTCGTGGACGGCATTGACAAACAGCGCCAGCATGGATCCCGGAAATTGCCGGTTGATGGCAGCAACCTTATTGTCACGCTCCTGCTCCAGCTTTTTGTAAGCCGCATTGAGGACCTTGGCAGTATCCATGTCGTTCTTGCTATTCTGAAGCCGTTTCTCCAAAGCTTCCTGATCCTTGCGGGTCTTTTCCATAAACCGCTGGTAGTCGGCAAAGGCCTGGTTCTCGGGCGACCGGTCAAACCGCAACATCAAGGGGAGTCTCGCAGGATTGGCCGACAGGGTGAAATGCTGGGAGGCTCCCTCGCTGATCAGAAAGGCAATGTTTCCCTTCTCCTTTAACTCAACGGCATACATCCCCGGCGTAAGCAGCTTTTCTCCCCGGAAAAGCCCCTTTCCGTTTTTCATCAGCTGCCCGCTGATCCGGTAGGCGTGACTGCCCCGGTATTTCAGCAAAAACAGGGAGTCGGTAATCTGGTGACCTTCAAAATAGACGACGACGGAATACCCTTCGCGCTGGGCTCGGCAATTGCCGCCGGCCAGCAGGATGACCACGGACAGGAACAGTATCCGGAAATATTGTGTTCCTATTTTATTCATACAATAAATAGATATTCAGTTATTTATAAAATCCGGTCTCGCTGTGGTTCTTCACTTCTGCGAAATTAGCACCGCGTTGCTCCGTTGATCTTTGTTTTGTATGGAAGAAACTTCCCTCCCCAAAAATAAGAAAGAATTGCTTATCCCTTCAGCTTGCTCCGGTATTTCAGCGGGGAAAGGTTCATCACCTTGTGAAAAGTGCGGGAAAAATAAAACTGGTCTTCGAATCCCAGTTCGCCGGCAACCTCTTTGACCGTAAGGCTGGTATTGTCCAGCAACCGGCAAGCATGCTGTATCTTCAGCTGGTTGAAATAATCTATCGGGGAATGGCCCGTCTGCCGGGTGAACAACCTGCTGAAATGGGATGCGGAGAGTCCGGCTTCCCGCGCCAGATCTTCCAGATGCAGCTTGTGCCGCAGGTTCTCCAGCATATAGTTGATGCTCCGGCTTACCGCATCCGGAGGGGACTGTGATGTCATGTTACTGAACTGTGACAGGTGAGAAAAGGTGGCCAGCAGCCGCCCCAGACAGAGGTTGACATATTCCAGGGTCTCGATAGAATACCCCCGCTCCAGGATAAGGAAGATCTCTTCGAAAAGTTGGATCCTTTCGGCGATCCGCGAAAATTTGTTCCTTTCGATATAGGCGGGCTGTTGTGAATAGCGGCAGAAAAGCCCCGCTTTCTCTCCCGTGAAATGGATCCAATAGATCGACCAGGGATCTCCGCCCGTCGAAAAATACCTGTGCGGTTTATCCGCCGGAATGATGAAAAAATGGTCCGGTGGAAGGAGATGCCGCGTGTTCTCCACCCAGATCTCCCCGGAACCCTCTATGTTGTATATCAGGATATTCTGTGGGCAACCCACCGTCCGGGCACGGAAGTGAAATTGTGCCCTCGGATAATACCCGATGTCGGTGATGTACAGATCGGAAATCAGCCGATTCCTCCGCACCCGCTCCAGTATCTTTTCCGGTAGAACAAAACTGATCTGCCCCGGAAAACCATCCATTTTCTTCATCGCTTCCGGTTTGTCAAACAAAAATAATATTTTCAATCGAAAAAACCGTGTCAGGAATAGAAACATCAAAAAAATCAGGATGGTAGACATTAAATACCGGAGAATACGGATAAACAAAATGATAAAATTGTCTATATTTTGATTGAATTGTGCATTTCTTTTGTTGTTCCCTTTCGATACATTTGTCTATCATAAATCTTTTGGGATGGAAAATTTTACTTTTAACAAGCGGTTTATCATCGGCCTGACCCTGGTTTCCGCCATGGGGGGGCTCCTTTTCGGCTACGACTGGGTGGTCATCGGGGGCGCCAAACCCTTTTATGAGCGGTTTTTCTACATCACCCATTCCGCAGTCCTGCAGGGGTGGGCCATGAGCAGCGCCCTGATCGGATGCCTGATCGGCGCGGTCTTCTCGGGATACCTCTCTGACCGCTATGGCCGGAAACTGCCGCTGATCCTTGCTGCTCTCCTTTTCCTGGTGTCGGCCATAGGAACTGGTGCAGTGGATCATTTCACTCCCTTCATCATTTACCGGCTGATCGGAGGGGTGGGGATCGGACTGGCTTCCACCATTTCGCCCATGTACATCGCTGAAATCTCCCCGGCGCCGATGCGGGGACGCCTGGTCTCGGTGAACCAGCTGACCATCGTGATCGGCATCCTGTCGGCCCAGATCGTCAATTACCTGATCGCCGAGAAGGTGGCGCCGGGAACTTCCGACGAAGTTATCCGAAACTCCTGGAATGGTCAGATGGGATGGCGCTGGATGTTCTGGGCCGAGGCTTTCCCTGCCTTCGCCTTTCTGGTACTTGCCTTTTTCATCCCCGAAAGCCCGCGTTTCCTGGCAAAAACCGGCAACAACGAAGGATGTATGACGATCCTGGGAAAGATCGGCGGGGCCCACTATGCCAGGGACGAGGCCGCCAATATCCGTGAGACGCTGAAGGACCCCTCCTCAAAAATCAACTGGAAAGCCCTGTGGGAAAAGAGCGTCCGCCCCATGATCATAATCGGCATTGTCATCACCGCGTTCCAGCAATGGTGCGGCATCAACGTCATCTTCAACTATGCCGACGAAATCTTCACCGCCGCCGGCTATTCGGTCTCCGACATGCTTTTCAACATTGTGATCACCGGAACCGTGAACCTGGTATTCACCCTGGTGGCCATGCGCGTGGTGGACAAATGGGGCCGGCGCAAGCTGATGCTTTTGGGGGCGGCCGGACTGGCCATTATTTATGTGTTGCTGGGGGCCAGCTATTTCACGGGCATCCGGGGAATTCCCATCCTCACGCTGATCGTGATGGCCATCGCCGTATACGCCATGACCCTGGCCCCGGTGACCTGGGTAGTCCTCGCCGAAATCTTCCCCAACAGGATCCGCGGTGCAGCCATGGCGGTGGGTACCACCTCCCTCTGGACGGCTTGCTTCCTGCTTACTTATACCTTCCCGCTGCTGAACAAAGCCCTTAAGGCATCGGGAACTTTCTGGCTCTACGCCGTGATTTGTATCGCCGGATTCCTCTTTATCCTCCGGAAACTGCCTGAAACAAAAGGCCGTTCCCTCGAGGAAATCGAAAAAGAACTCATCGGATAGTTAATCCTGACAAATTAAGTGACATTAACGATGCAAAAAGAAATCAATCGCGATATGCCCGGACTGACCGTTACAGGGGTGCAGGAGTCTGCTACCGTCCCCGCAGAAAGTCCTTTCGTAAAAGCCTGGCATGAAAAGGTGGTCATTCCCACCTATCCGGTCGGAAAACCTGAAAAAAATCCGATGTTCCTCGAAAAAAGGGTCTATCAGGGCAGCAGCGGGGTGGTCTATCCCTATCCTGTTATCGAAAGGATCTTTGACGCTAAGGAAGAGAGGGAGTACAACGCCCTCTTCCTCGAAAATCCATTCCTGAAAATCATGATCCTCCCCGAACTGGGGGGCCGCGTTCAGATGGCCTGGGACAAACTGAAACAACGCCATTTCGTCTATTACAACCAGGTGATTAAGCCCGCACTGGTGGGACTGACCGGGCCCTGGATATCGGGGGGCATAGAATTCAACTGGCCCCAGCACCACCGACCCACGACCTTCAGCCCGGTCGATTATTCCATCGAAATGAACGAAGACAACAGCGTGACGGTCTGGTGTAACGAATATGAACGGATGTTTCACACCCAGGGAGCCGCCGGATTTACCCTCTACCCTGACCGCGCTTACCTGGAAATCAGGGTACGCCTCGTCAACCGTACTGACTTTCCCCAGACCTTCCTGTGGTGGGCCAATCCAGCAGTAAAGGTGAACGACCACTACCAGTCGGTCTTTCCTCCCGACGTTCAAGCCGTTTTTGACCACGGAAAACGCGACGTGTCGAAATTTCCTATCGCCGACGGCATCTATTACAAAGTGGACTACTCCCCGGGAACCGATATCTCGATGTACAAAAATATCCCGGTACCCACCTCTTTTATGGCCGTATCTTCAGAATATGACTTCATCGGCGGGTATGAACACGACACGAAAGGCGGGATGCTCCACGTGGCCAACCATCACCTTTCTCCCGGGAAAAAACAGTGGACCTGGGGAAACGGCGAATTCGGAAGGGCATGGGACCGCAACCTCACCGACCAGGATGGCCCCTACATCGAACTGATGTGCGGCGTCTTCACCGATAACCAGCCTGACTTTTCGTGGCTCATGCCCGGCGAGACCAAAACCTTCACCCAGTATTTTATGCCTTACCGGGACCTCGGAAAGGTGAAAAACGCCACCCGGGACGCGATGGTAAACCTTGAAATTACGGGGGACAAAGCCTTGATCAGGGCCTATACTACCCGGGCGTTTCCTGGTGCGACGGTGCGCCTTTGCAACGGAAGTGAGGTTATTCTGGAAAAAAACTTTGACTTTCACCCCGGAACCTCTTTTTCCGCAGAAGTGAAAATTCCTGTGACTTCCCGGGAAACGGGAAGCCTCGTGGATTCCAGCCCAGAGGAGGGCGGAATCACTCCGCCTTCTGTGAAAGGGAACCTTTCGTCCGGACTGAACGGAGGCAAGCGGCAGACAGCTCCCCTTCCGGAAGCGGAGGACGCTGCTCATCGTAAATTTTTTCCGGAAGCAGGAAATGCAACTCCCGGTGGCGCACCGGAGCAGCAAATCAGCATAGCCCTCTTTTCTGCGGAAGGGCAATGCCTGGTATCCTGGAAGCCGGAGACAGGACCGGGCAAGTCCATCCCGGAACCCGCCAAAGCCCCGGAACGGCCTGAAAAGGTGACCACCAACGAGAAGCTTTACCTCATCGGGTTGCACCTCGAACAATACCGCCACGCCACCTTCGATCCCCGCGACTATTATCTGGAAGCCCTCCGCAGGGACCCCTCGGACTCCCGTTGTAACAACGCCATGGGGCTGTGGCTCCTCCGAAGAGGAAGGTTCCTTCAGGCGGCAGACTACTACCGGAAAGCGATTCAAACGCTTACCGCCTTGAATCCCAACCCTATCGACGGAGAATCTCATTACAACCTTGGACTCTCCCTTCTCTTTTCCGGAAGAGAAGAGGAGGCTTACGCCGCCTTTTACAAGTCGGTATGGAACGCCCATTGGGCCGAAAACGGGTGGTTCCAGATCGCCCGGATAGAGATGAAAAACGGCAGATGGCCCGAAGCCCTGGAAGCCGCCGGCCTCTCCCTGGCACGCAACGGGAGCAATCCCAAAGCCCGCCTGGTAAAGAGTATCATTCTCCGGAACCTGGACAGGCAGGAGGAAGCCCTTCGCTGGATCGACGAATCACTGAAGAAGGAACCCTTCAACTACGCCCTCTGGTTCGAAAAATTCCTGCTCGCCGATGACGCGGATGCCATTGAACAGATGAAAACTCTGATGCGCAGGAATATCCATACGACCCTCGAATTTGCCCTGGACTACCTCTTCGCCGGGCAGTACGGGGAGGCCATCCGTTTCATGGACACCTGCACGGAAGGACTACCGGAAATGAGCGGTGCGCTCAAACCCATGCCCGGAACGGCAACGGTCGCTGTAAATCCCGGAACCGGTGCAGCGTACCCCATGACGCTCTATTTAAAAGCATGGTGCGCCTTTCATCAGGGCAGGGAAGAGGTCGCCCGGGAATTCTGCAGGGAGGCCGCCATGACCCCGCCCGACTTCTGCTTCCCCAACAGGCCCGAAGAATCCATGATCCTTGAATGGGCAGTGAAATTCAATCCCGGGGATGCCAGGGCTCCTTACTACCTCGCAAACCTGCAGTACAACGCACGGATTTACGAGCATGCCATTGCCAACTGGGAACGTTCTGCCTCCCTCGATCCCTCCTTTCCAACCGTCCACCGCAACCTGGCGCTGGCATGGTTTAACAAACGGCACGATGCCTCCAAAGCCCGGGAGTACATGGAGAAAGCCTTTGCCCTCGACCCCTCGGACGCCCGCATGCTGATGGAACTGGATCAGCTCCGCAAACGGCTTAATGATGATCCCCGGGAGAGACTCCTCTTCCTCGAAAACCATCCTCTCCTCGTGGAAAGCCGCGATGACCTCTTCCTGGAACGTATAGCGCTCCTCAACGCTCTCGGAAAGCATCACAAAGCATATCAGCTGGTGATGTCGCGGAAATTCCATCCCTGGGAGGGGGGGGAAGGCAAGGTCACCGGACAGTATGTATGGAGTCTTACCGAAATAGCCAAAGCAGCCATCAGGTCCGGAAAGTATGCCGAAGCACTGAATCTCCTCAACCTTGCCACCCACTATCCCGAAAACCTGGGTGAAGGCAAACTCGCCGTGGCACAGGAAAACGAGATTGAATTCTGGACCGGTGTGGCCGCTGACGGATTGGGAGACCGGGAGATGGCCGTGACTTGCTGGCGTAAAGCTTCTACCGGATTGGCGGAGCCTTCAGCAGCCATGTTTTACAATGACCAGCAGCCCGATACCATCTTCTACCAGGGGATGGCCCTGAAAATGATGGACCAGCCCGGTGAGGCAGCCAACCGCTTCCGGAAACTGCGCGATTACGGGAAAAACCACCTGAACGACCAAATTACCATGGATTACTTCGCGGTTTCATTTCCCGACATCCTGATCTGGGAGGATGACCTCGACAAGAGAAACCATCAGCTCTGTCTTTACCTGATGGGGCTCGGCGAACTTGGCGCGGGAAACATCGCAGAAGCGGAAAATCTGTTCCGGGAAGTCCTGGAAAATGACCAGATCCACCGGGGCGCACTGGTACACCTGGCTGAATCCGGAATTTCGGGAGACTCTTTGAGATCGAAGATAACAACGGAATCAGATTAATAGCGTCATATCCTTATTGACATGGCCATAGTGAAAAGATTAAATGAAAATTGATACAGATATCATGAATAAACGATTAATTATCGGGATTCTCCTGGCTACGTGGATGTTTCCTGCATTCGCAGCGGCTCAGGATGTTGAGGTTAAGGGAAGAGTCCGCCATTTTGAAACAAATGAACCGCTTCCCGGGGTTACTGTTCTGGTAAAAGGATTGTCTGGTTTGGGTACAGTCACAGCCTTCGATGGTTCCTTTCAACTCAGAATTCCGCTGCCATCCACCCTCCTCTTTTCTTTCGTGGGTTTCACTTCCGAAGAGATAAGGGTGAGTGAAAATCAGTTTTTGGACATCACGCTGAAGGAAAACATCCAGGAGATTGAAGAACTGGTTATCGTAGGTACCGCCTTCAAAAAGTCTGATCTTACAGGAAGTGTATCCCGGGTAGTATCCGAGGTGCTTAAAGAGGTACCCACTTCTTCTGTCACACAGGCTTTACAGGGGAAAGTTCCGGGGATTTACATCCAGAGCAATCCTGCCCCGGGAGCGAAATCCTCGATAAAAATCAGGGGGAACAACTCAATCCAGTATGGCACCAATCCTATCTTTGTCGTTGATGGCCTGGTAATAGACGGGGGGTTTGAGATGCTGAATCCTGACGATATTGCAACTGTGGATGTGCTTAAGGATGCCTCTGCTACAGCTATTTACGGTTCACGGGGTGCAAATGGGGTTCTGGTCATAACCACCAAAAAGGGATCAAAAGGAAACCAGAAAATCACCTACGACACCTGGATGGGTTTCCAGGAATTCAGTAATGAAATGCCCCTGATGACTGGTCCTCAGGTTTTCGATCTGCGTGTGGATGCCTATGCCAATGCTTACATGGATAAATACCCCAATGCCAACAGGGAAAATTACATTGCTAAAAGTTTGACGGTTACCAATCCGGTAAAGAATTTGATATTCAGCAAAGAAGAACTGGAATCGTATGCCAGGGATACCACCTACAACTGGCTGGACGAGGTGACCCGGAGAGGATACAGGCAGAATCACTCCGTGAGCATGTCAGGAGGGAATGAAAATGGCAATTATTACCTGAGTTTTAATTACAATAAACAGATCGGCCAGTTGCAAAAATCAGGCTACAAACGGTATACCGGTAAAATAAACCTTGACCAGGTTGTGAAATCCTGGCTTAAGGTGGGGACGAGCAATTCTTTTATATATACCAATGAACAGCCTGTAGGAAATGGCAACATGTTTATCACGGCGCTGCGTGCCTGCCCGTTGTTGCCCTTGTCAAAAGAATACTGGTATATGCGCGAAGGGAAAATCGATAATCAAAGTGCTTCCAATCCCCTTCGCGACCTGTACATCGATGCCGACATATTCTCCAACCGGCTGATGAGTACCAATTATGTAACCATTACTCCTCTCAAAGGATTGAATATCCGAAGCACCTTTTCCATTGACCTGCTTCAGTCCGAAAATTATTCTTATTTCCCCACCACCTCAACACAATCCTATAAATCAGTTTACGACGGTCAATCTGTTCAGGTGAAAAGCAAAAATGCCAACTGGCAGTGGGACAATTCACTTTCGTATGAGCGGACTTTTGCCGACCGGCACAGGTTATCGCTGATCCTGGGAACAAACCGGTCGTTTTACGATTACAATTACAACCAGCAGAATGCCAATGGGTACAATAATGACCTGTTCTCTTACAAGTATTCCCAGGGGGCTTCAGATAAAGAGAACTTTTACCTGGCTTCCAACTTTATATCTTATTCCCTCTCTTCCTATTTGTCCAGAATTAACTATTCCTACGATTCCAGGTATTATCTCACCTTATCAGGCCGGTACGACGGATCGTCGAAATTTGGCACCAACAATAAATGGGGTTTCTTTCCTTCAGTTGCCGGCTCATGGAATATTACTGGTGAGGATTTCATGGACAATCAGCATGTATTCAGCAACCTTCGCTTACGTTTGGGATATGGCATCGCCGGAAACCAGAATATCCCGAATTATGGCTACATGACGATTTTCGCTCCTTCGATTTCCCTGGGGTCCAATATCCTGACCAACGGCGGCCGCTATGGGAATCCTGATCTCCGGTGGGAAAAACAAAAACAACTCAATGCCGGTATAGACGCGGCGATCCTCAAAGACCGAATCAGCTTGTCGTTCGACATTTTCCATATCAACAATGAAGATTTGCTGATGGAAAGGAGCACGGCTCCCTCATCGGGATACCTGACCATGATTGACAATGTGGGCGCATTGGAGAACAAGGGCGTTGAATTCGCGTTGAATGTAGACGCGGTGAAGAGCAAAAAGATAAACTGGACCGTCTCCTTCAACATTGCAGCTGATAAAAATAAAATCACCCGGTTGTATGAGGATGTAAAAGAGATCTATCGCCTTGGCGGATATTCAAACAACGAAATCCAGCGTGTAGGAAACCTTTTCGTCGGTCAACCCCTTAATAATATTTATGTCTACAAATTCGACCGCATTGTTCAGGAATCGGATATGCCTTACGTTAATTCACTCCAGCTGGGCTCGCGCGTTGTGAAGCCGGGAGATATTCTTCCCCTGGACCGTGACAGCAATAAAATTATCAACGACCTTGACCGGTTTGTGGTGGGAAAAAACGACCCTGACTTTTACGGTGGATTTTCCTCATTCTTCAGTTACCGGGGGATCGCACTTAACATGAACATTACCTATTCAGTGGGAGCCGACAGGGTTAGTTATCTCTATGAAACCCTGATGGGAAGCATTGGCAATTCTGCTGCGCACACCGACCTGCTGAAACGGTGGACACCGGAAAATACAAACACCGGGATTCCCAGGGCTTATTCCGACGGCGGCCGTTTCGGCCTTGGAGAAGTGGATTGGGCAGTTCAGGATGCATCATTTGTCAGATTATCAGAACTTTCACTTTCCTACACCTTTCCGAAAAAATGGATGAATGCCGTCAGAATCGATAACCTCAGAATTTATTGTACTGGAAATAACTTGCTGACAATAACCCCGTACAAGGGATATGACCCTGATAGCGGAGACTGGTACCCCTCTTCCCGGTCCTGGTTTCTGGGATTGAACATCGGTTTTTAAACTTATTAGATTTCTGATTATGAAGACAATGAAAATATCTTTAATAATACTCCTGGCTGGTGGTATCTTGGTGATGAGTTCCTGCAAGGATGATTTTTTGAACCAGGATCCTCAAACTTCCTTATCGTCTGAACAGCTCTTTTCCTCACTCGACAATGTGCAGCCTTTCCTGAATGGCCTTTATTTCAAATGGCGGAGTACCCGTGTAAACCGGAAGGGTTTCTTTCTGATGCTGGGAACCGATGAATCGCAGCAGGGCGAATACCAGGTAAGGACCGAAGCCGACCAGGGCGGACTCGATAAGTACGATGGCTTTTACAGTTCCGAAAATAAACCCATTGCCCAGTTGTGGAACATCCGATGGCCGGTGGTGGTGCAAGCTTCCGAGGCGCTTTACCACCTCCGCGCCTTACTGGAATCTGCTGATTCCAAAGATACCGCTGAGATAAAATCCTATATCGGCCAGGCTGCATTCTATCGGGCTGCCGTAATGTTTGAACTGGCCACGAACTGGGGCGGACTCCCGGTCCCTGAGGTCAAGGGTGCGAATATTACCCTTTCGGGAAGAAAACCGGTAGCTGAAATTTATCGCATGATCGAAGACGATTTCACTACGGCCATCCGGTTTTTGGGTAAAACTGCTCCGGACCCGCGCATCGCTACACAATGGGCAGCCAAAGCTTTGATGGGGAAAATGTACATGTCAGCTCCTGTGGAATCAGGATTTCGTGATTTTCAAAAGGCCAGAGTCCTTTTCCAGGATATCGTCACCAATGGCGGTTTCTCCTTGGCAGCCCGTTTTTCCGACTTGTGGGATCCGCTCAAGTCACCCGGGAAAGAACCACTCTATACGTTTTATTTCAACAATGTCTGGCCTGATACCAACGAAGCACAATGGTACTGCGGATCAAGGGCAACTTCCAGTGTGCCTACAAATGCGATCGGAGGGTATGACTTGCTTCTGCCAACAGAATACTGCAGGAATGATGTCTCTATGGGAGGTCTGTGGGAACCGGGGGACCTCCGGAAAGAGGAGAGCATTCGGTATAATTTTGTTAACGGAAACATCTTCCCTTCGGTATATGCAGGTTTCGGAGAGGACCAGCTGCTGCCCCACATTAAAAAATATGAGGACTTTCGTATTAACGGTATCCAGAGTTTTTACGAGTCGGGGAAAAATATGTATTATGTGAGGTATGCTGATATCCTGCTTTCACTTGCCGAATGCATGAACGAAACCGGAGATACGCCCGGGGCTGTTGCCGTGGTGAATGACAAAATCAGAGCCAGAGCCTGGGGAGGATCGCTCCCTGCCGATAAAAAATGGCCGGCTTCTATGTCTCCCGACGAATTCCGGCAAAATATTCTGGATGAACGCATGCGGGAGCTTTGTTTCGAGGGATGGCGCCGCTTTGACCTCTTGCGGACAGGTCAGTTCGTCCCCCTCATCTCGGCACGAAACCGATGGGCAAAGGCCAGTGCATTGATTGCTGAAAAACATACAAGGTACCCTATACCCATTGTTGAAATAAATTCAAACCCCAACTTGTCACCCTCAGACCAGAATTATGGCTATTAATTATTTCCCTATAAGTATTCACCAATAAAGACGATGTATTATGAGAAACTTTTATTTACTAGTTGTAAGCGCTTTGCTTATCTCATTCACAGTGGCAGCACAAGATCCGGCGATCGTTACGCTGGAGATTGTTGAGACTCCGCTGACCAGTGGTGATTTGCCTTTCACGGCCAGCGGCCAGCAGGTTTGGGGGGATTACAACAACGACGGATTGCTGGATTTTTTCCAAGTGTCAGGTCAGGGAACGGGAGCGTTCAGTGGCTTGTACAAGAACAACGGTAACGGCACCTTTACGGAAGTGCTCACCGACATCACCATGTTGTCATTGGCTTCGGCCGTTTTCTTTGACTATGACAACGACGGGAACCTCGACCTGCTGATTGCCGGTTCGGTTGATGGCACCACCACAGCTGCCCTGACTGAGTTATACCGGAATTCGGGAGCTCCCGACTACACCTTTGTGCTGAATGAATCGGCCACCTTTGTGGGGATCTCCGCCGAGGGAGGCGACAACAGCAGCCGGTTACTGGAAGCCGTTGACTATGATAATGATGGCTGGACGGATGTTTTCATGAGCGGGAATTCGGGTTCGCAGTGGGAAGTGTCGGGAAATTCCCGCGTAGTGGCACTTTACCGCAATAACGAGGGGACCTTTGAGCTACAGACCAAACCGGTAGAAGGCACGGAGAATTTTGTGTCGATGAACGGAGGAGGGATCCATTGTGGTGATGTGAACCGTGACGGATATATTGATATGATCGTCACAGGTTATGTTGATGGGACCGTCCAAACGGTCACCGACCTTTATCTGAACAAGGGAGACGGCACCTTTAAATATTTTGCCGATTCCCGAACCACTTTCAGGGGTCACTGCCAGGGGGAGACGATATTTGCCGATATCAACAACGACGGCTGGCTTGACATTGTGGAGGTAGGTCGCGACGTGAACCAGGGATGGGCGAGTTTTGCCAACCTGTACATCAACAACCAAGACATGACCTTTACCAAAAGTGATGGTAGTGTGACGGGTCTTGTGGGAGGCAGTGCGGTGATTGCTGCAGGAGACTTGAACAACGACGGCTGGCTCGACATGGTGATTTCAGGGTGGGGTCCCAATACCACCTTCTTTTACAACAAGGGGAACAATACCTTCCTTGTCAAGGCTATAGATCCCGACAGGGCTCGTGCCCGTGCCGGCAACGTCAACTTTGTGGACTTCACCAAAGACGGCAACCTGGACTTCACCATATTCGGGTACCGTGATGGAGGCGGTGGCACCCCGGAAAATCCGACATGGCCCAATTTTTTGCTGAAGAACAAGCTGGCTGAAGGCATCGCCAATAATCAGGCACCATCATCACCGGTGAATGTGCTGGCCAAAGAGCAGGACGGAAACGTGGTGCTTACCTGGGGGAAAGGGAATGACGACACGACGCCTGCCGATGCGCTTCGGTACAATGTGTATGCCAAGTCGAAAGTCGACGGCAAGACCTTCATGTTCTTCCCGGCAGATGCTGCCACAGGTATGCTGAAAGCAGCGGTGAATGGGGTGCGGCCGCTGATTTCCGGTTTGACCTATACCTTCAAGGGATTCTCCCTGGCGGACTATACCTTTGGAGTTCAGTCCGTTGACAATGCCCACACAGGTAGTGCTTTTGCCATTCCCTCCCATGAAACATCGGCAAGAATCACCCAAAATGACCTTGATGTCATGGTTTTTGGTAAAAACGGAAATATTATCATAACCAACCGCCAAAGTGAGCCGGTCAGTTATAAGGTGATTTCCATCAATGGAAAAAATCTGATGAATGGCGTATGTTACGGAAACGATAGGCTTGAACTTCCCGTTACCTTAAAAGGACTCTATGTGGTCCAGACAATGGATATGAATCGGATGAAAACCGATAAAGTGGTAATTTATTAATGATTGTATTATGAATCAGCGGGAGTCAGAGAACTCCCGCTGATTTTTTTGCAAGTTCTTTTTTTGAAGAAATCAGGTAACATTATGACTCTGAATAGATTGTTTTGGGCTATTTTATTGCTGGTTTTGCCAGGTATCTGCCGTTCTGGTGAGCGTATAACTCTTCCGGATTCCGGGGTCTTTTCCAGGATCGTTGGCAAGTGGCGTATCGACATTTCCACAGAGTCAGGAAAAGCAGACCTCTGGTACCAGGGAAAGCTAATCATTGCGCAGAATCAAGCTTCGTTTAAGGTGAAACAGCAATTGTTCAGGTTGGAAGGAATGAAGGGACATGAAGTCACGGCAACCGCATGGTCCGATTCTATCGGGGTGGGAACAATGTTGGAAGTCAGGGCAAAGACAGAGGATAACCTGGTTATGCTGAGGCAATACTATATTCTTTATTCAGACAAGGATTTTATACAGACCTGGTTTTCGCTCGAATCGAAGCAGACAATTTCTTCGGGGTATATGGCGCCGGTTCTAAGTATTGTTCCGGTGAATATTTTGCCTGGGGGGAGGAATAAATCTCTTTGGGTTCCTTTCGACAACGACAAATGGGTGCGGTACAAGGCACTCGGTTTTGGCATGCCGCTCGATGGGTATGAGGTAGGTGCTTTTATCAATGAGGAATCCCGTAACGGGCTTGTTGTCGGATCCATTGAGCATGATGTTTGGAAGACGGGTGTCAGGGCTTCCACTAAGGCCCCGGGTGTGCTGGAGAAACTGGAGGTTTTTGGGGGAACGACTTCTTATGAAACCAGGGATGTGCTGCCTCATGGAAAGTTAACGGGTAAGTTGATCAAGTCGCCGACCATTTTCCTGGGCTTTTTCGATGACTGGCGGAGGGGAATGGAATGCTATGCCGACATAGTGGAACTTTTTGCCCCGAAATTACCCTGGCCGGGAGGTAAACCGTTCTGTTGGAACAGCTGGGGAGCTATTCAGACCAATCTCTCCTATAAAAATGCCACCGAAGTTGCCCTCTATTTTGCCGATAAGCTGCAGCCTAACGGTTTTTTTAACGATAGTACAGTATATATCGGGCTCGATTCTTACTGGGACAATATCGCTTATTCTGATCTTTTCAGGTTTGTCAGGGAATGTAAAACCCGGAGACAAAATGCAGGTATTTACTGGACACCCTTTGTTGATTGGGCTAAAAATCCAAACAGGGTGGTGGAGGGAACCACCAATACATATTACAAAGATATTTACTTGTATGCTAACGGGAAACCCCAGGAGATAGCCGGTGCTTATGCGGTGGATCCTACCCACCCTGCAACCAAAAGTCGTATCAATCTTTACCTGAACCGTTTTCTGACACAGGGGTTCACCTACATCAAACTGGACTTCATGACGCATGGAGCCCTTGAAAGTGATGCTCATTATGATTCAACCGTTCATACAGGCATTCAGGCCTATAATCAGGGACTTCAATATATCGTAGATTACCTGGATGGTAGAATGTTTGTTAATTTCTCCATTTCTCCCTTGTTCCCTTCTCAGTATGGCCATGGAAGGCGCATCGCCTGTGATGCTTATGCAAGTATTGGGGATACGGAGTACACCCTTAATTCCCTGACTTACGGCTGGTGGCTTGACAGAGTATATACCTGTAACGATGCAGACAACATAGTTCTCAATGGAGTGTCCACTGGGGAAAACAGGGCCAGGGTCACCTCTTCGGTAATAACAGGCCTGGTATGTGCAGGCGACAACTTCAGCGAATCGGGATATTCTTCGGCCAAATTACGTGCTGAAACCTTTCTTACCAATCCGGAAGTGAACCGGGTCGCCAGGCTGACAAAGGCTTTTTATCCTGTTGAGGCAGCAAGTGATAATGCTGCTGCAGATATGTTCATACAGCAATATGCCGATACGCTGTATTTAGCGGTGTTTAACTATACAACTGTTTCTGGAAATAAAACCATCGATTTTAACCGGTTAGGATTATCCGTGGGTACCAACTATATTTTCCATGAGCTGTGGTCTGGCTCAAAGGAAGAACATTCTTCCTCATGGAGCGTTTCTACCCCCCGCCGGGATGTTAAATTCTTCAAGATTTACGAGGGTAGCCTCACTGCAGCTCAAACTCCCAAAATGATTGAATTTAGTGTTTACCCCAATCCTTTTGAAAATGAACTTGTCATTAATGCCGATTTTACTGACGATCGGGAGATATCAGTCTACGATGCCCGGGGGAGTCTGGTAAAGGTAGCCTATGCCGACGCATCAAAAATCAGGCTGAAGGAGCTGAAAAGTGGGCTGTACATTATGACAGTTCGTTGTGATGACGGAAAAATGCATTACAGCAAGGTTATTAAAAAATAGGCTGCTTTCAGGAAGGGAGATAATAAGGAAGATATGGTTTATATTGCCCGACGGTGAGGTCGGATTTCATTTTTTATAATGAGGAATTGATTATTTTAGAAATTGAATAAACTGATAGTGCCATGAAGAGTTTTTTTTCATCATTCCTGGTTCTGCTGACGGTCTCATTCGCCTGTGCCGGGGAAATAATACGGATTGATACCAAAGACAACAGCCTGGTTTTTAAGGTTCAGGATCAGAAATTGTACCAGCTTTGGTTCGGGGCAAAGACGGGTGATAAACTGGCAGCCCTGCCCCAAGGGACAGCTTTTCCCGCGTATGCCACCTTCGGAACCGGGGAGGTGAATGAAGTCGCTCTCAGGGTCACCCATGCCGACGGAAATACATCCACGGAACTTCTCTTTGAATCTGTCATCAAGGAAGAATCCGGTCCGGGCATCGTTCAAACCCGTATTAGCCTGAAGGATAGCTTTTACCCGTTGAGGGTCGACCTGGTTTTCAAGGCGTATTTTGCGGAGAACATCATCGAACAGTGGGCAGAGATCTCCCATTCGGAAGATGGTCGGGTGACATTATACAATTTTGCCTCAGCCCAGCTCTCCTTTAAAGCTACTTCTTACTGGCTGACACAGCTTCACGGGGACTGGGGTAATGAGATGAACCTGAAGGAAAGCCGCCTCACCGAAGGGATAAAGATCATCGATTCCAAACTTGGCGCCCGTGCCACCATGTATGCCACCCCATCTTTCCTCCTCAGTCTGGATGCTCCCGGTGCCGAAACACAGGGTGAAACCATCGGTGCCAGTCTGGCGTGGCCGGGAAGCTTCCAGGTAGCCCTGGAAGTAAACAGGATGCAGGAACTTCGTCTGCTGGCAGGGATCAATCCTTTTGCCTCCCAATATGTGCTGGATAAAAATGAGTTGTTCAAAACCCCGGCTTTGTTGTATACCTATACCAACGGCGGGAGGGGACAGGTAAGCCGCAATTTCCACCGGTGGGCCCGAAAATATGGCATCCGCGACGGGGAAAAATCCAGGATGACCCTTCTGAACAACTGGGAAGCCACCTATTTCGATTTCAACGAAGAAAAGCTGGCCCGGATCATCCGCGATGCCGCCAGCCTGGACCTTGAACTGTTCTTGCTCGATGACGGCTGGTTTGGTAACAAGTATCCCCGGAACAATGACCAGGCCGGATTGGGGGACTGGCAGGTCAACAAAAAGAAACTCCCGAACGGAATCGGCTTCCTGGTAAAAGAATCGCAGAAAAACAACGTTCGCTTCGGGATTTGGATAGAACCCGAAATGGTCAACCCGCAAAGTGAGCTGTATGAAAATCATCCGGAATGGGTCATCGCCCAACCGCACAGGCCGCCGATCCTTTTCCGCAACCAGCTGATCCTCGACCTGGCAAACCCTGAAGTACAGCAATTTGTCTTCAATGCGGTCGATGACCTGCTGCGGGCAAATCCGGGGATCGCCTATGTGAAGTGGGATTGTAACCGGTTTATCCAGAACGGGGGGTCCAATTATCTCCCTGCCGATAAGCAATCCAACCTCCAAATCGGTTATGCCCGGGGGTTGCTGTCGGTGTATGAAAAGGTCAACAAAGCCCATCCCGGCGTGCAACTGATGCTCTGTTCGGGGGGCGGGGGACGGATGGAATATGGCTCTCTGCCTTATTTTCATGAATACTGGCCCAGCGATAATACCGATGCCATCCAGCGGATTTTTATACAGTGGGGGGGATCGATGTTTTTCCCGGCCATCGCCTCTTGCAACCATGTGTCGACAGTTCCCAACCACCAGACCCGCCGCGTTACTCCGCTGAAACTGAGATTCGACGTCGCCATGATGGGAAAAATGGGGATGGACCTCCAGCCGGGACAGATGAGTGCCGAAGAATTTGCATTTTCAAAAAGCGCCATCGCCACCTATAAAGAGATCAGGGAGGTCATCTTCCGCGGTGACCTTTACCGGCTGGAATCTCCCTGCGAATCCAACCGGGCATCGCTGATGTACGTCACCGAAGATAAAACCAGGGCGATTTTCTTCGGTTTCCTGCTTCACCGGAAAGTGGGTGAATTCCTTCCCGGAGTGAAATTGCAGGGCCTTGATCCTGAAAAGAGTTATCTCGTGAAGGAGATCAATATGGGCCCGGGAAAAAACTCCTACCTCTCCACCCACGGAAAGGTCGTTAACGGCTCTCTTATGATGACATCAGGGATATCCCTCCCGTTGAACAACGAATACGACAGCATCGTCATCGAGTTAACCGCACATTAGGAATTATTCCGGAGCCGGCTTTGACAAACTACGGGTTATTGACAAACCACCCGCTGTACAAATTTCAGAAGCCCCTAGGATCGTAAACCTGAGAAATTGGATTGTACATGGTTATGACAGGGTGGATGATATTATCATTTGGGGAATAATTTCAAGAGATATCTCTCGGTCAAAGGAACAATCAAAACAAATACTCCAGGGTTAAGGGAAACTGATCAGCGATGAAAGGTTTTTCCTGATGCCATCAAATCCTGTCCGGGAGAGTGCGGAATCCCCGAAAATTTCATTGAAACGGATTTCATCGAGGGCATACCAATCTTCCTTTGTAAGCTGCAGCAGGGATGTGGACGGCCTGAATCGGGGTTCGTCATGTTGCGGGGCTTTGCGGTTCCACGGACAGACATCCTGGCAGATGTCGCAGCCAAAAACGCGATTTTCCATTTTTCCCCGGAACTGAGGATCGATCTTCCCCTGATGTTCTATGGTCAGGTAGGAGATGCATCGGCGGGCGTCCACCATGCGGGGGGCGATGATGGCCTTTGTGGGACAGGCATCCATGCAGCGGGTGCAGGTGCCGCAACGGTCGGGAATATCCCGTGAAAACATCGTGCCACCCTCTGAATCCCCCGGTTGCTTCAGGTGATGCTGGTCGGCCCCGCAGGAAGAAATGGGTTGCCCCTGAAGTTCAGTTACAGAGTCCGGCTTTCCTTGAAACACCCTATCAGCCTGCAACGGGTGCTGCTGTTCATCAGAATCTGCGCCGGACTGAAGTTCCCTATGTTCAGATTCTGTAAGCAATTCCACGGCCCGGACTTCCCTTCCAGGGTGAATTGTAGCGCCTTGAGAGGCTTCCGATGAGTCGCCAGGGCATATCTCCGCATCGATGAGTAGTATGCCGATAAAGAGAAAACTTCCATATTCCGGGGAGATCAGCATGCCGTTCTTTCCGATCCATCCAAGTCGGGCCCTGCGCGCCCAGGCACGCTCCAGCACAGGGGCGGAATCCACAAAGACCCGCCCCTGGCAGGGGGTGATTTCTTGTTGGATAAAGCGCAACAGCTCCTTGAGTTTTGCCTTCATCACGGGATGGTAATCCCTGCCATAGGCATATTTGGACACCACGGGGGCGGAGGGGTCTTCCTGGTGTTGCCTGGTGAAATAGTTCTGCAGGACGACGATCACCGTTTTGGCACCCTCCATGAGCTGCCGGGGATCGAGGCGTTTCCCGCGGTTGCGTTCCATCCAGGCCATGGTGCCGTGCATGCCCCCGGCGAGCCACCGGTCCAGCCGTTCCTCCTCCTCCTTAAGGAAGTCCGCAGACACTGCCCCGGATGCCTGAAAACCAAGTCTCCACGAAAACTCTTTTATCCTTTCCAGTGGCCTGCTTTCACGAAAACCTGCTCCCCGAAAAGGTTTCATTCCCCAAACCTTGAAAGACAATATGTTTTTAGCTTGTTATAGATCGTTTCAAGTACCATAACTTGATCTGATAATGCATTTAACCCTTCCACAATATCCTGAATGATAAAGGGATATGCATGGGTTACGATGTTTTGGGTTTCCCGAAGTGTTAACCAATCTTGTTGGCTATCCAGCAGGTTTAGCTTTTCCATTTTTTCAGGATATCAATAAAGGGTAATCCTTGAATATCTTCGCCCAAATTGTCCAACAAGGAAGGGAATAATTTTGAACCCACAATGGTCTGAAGTTTCGAAAAACGGAAAATGAGCTGGTCTGAATAACTCAGGTCATCTGGCGAGAGTTGATTGTATTCCAACACCGTCAGAGGGAATAAATGGTCTATTTTGTGAAATGCATATAACATTCTTTGAAGATGAACATCGCAAAGAGCAAGTGCATCTTTAAGTTGAATCATTTTGTCATCTGAAGTCATAGCCTGATAGATGTTTTTTTGATCGTTTGTTAAAATGACTGTCTTGTACAAAGGGAAGGCCTGTCAAGAATCACATCAATCTTTTGTTCTCCGATTATCAGTTTCAGTAATACCAAAAACTCGATTTTGAACCTGGTATTCATCCTGGTTAAGTCAGCTCCGGAAATTTCCGGGTCAATATCTCCACCCTTTTGGGAATCATCGGTTCTGGAACCAAATAGTCTTATCTCTACCGTTTCGTCGAAAACGGAGACCGCAGTTTTCTTGATGGCTTCAATTTCTTTGTCTGTTAGCCGCATAACTCAAAGATATGAACTTTTACTTAACCTTGACCTGCCGGCGCGCAGCGACGGCTTAGTACGTCTCCCGCCGTCTGATGATCCACTGCCTGAAAAAGGGATCGTCAAAATCATATGAATTTCCGGTCTGGATCAGATATCCTTTGGCTACCAGCCTTTTGAGTCCGCTGAAAATCGTACTCTGGGCATGAATCCTGACCATTTTCGCAAATTTTGCCGACAGCGCAGGAGTTTCGTTGCGGGTCAGTCCAATGAGAATCTTCCGGTCGGTATTCAGGAAGGTGGCCCACAACCGTTCGTAATCCAGATCGTGCATGGTGATTGTTTCTTCAATGGCTTCGGAAACGGGATCCGGAGCTGCCGGATTCCGGTGAAGGATGTTCCACACCGCGAAGGCAAGTTGCTGGGTGTAGTAAGGATGTCCCCCCGTAAACGATACCACCGACGCTGAAATGGCCCGGTAGTTTTTGGTCATTCCCTTCAACCTGTCGCTGACATATTCATAAAATGCTTCCTGGCCGATCTTCGGAAGTGACATCACAATGCCGAAGTGGTAAAAGGGGGACTTTTTCTTCTCGAAGATCTCCCGCATCATCGACTCCTGGCTGCCCAGAAATACATAATTGATGCGGGTGTGGTTCTGCATCACCGCGCGCAGCATGTTGCCCATGGCAGGGTCGAGCCGCCCGATTTCCTGAAATTCATCCAGGATGACGATCGGACGATGCCCGGATGAGGCCAGCTTCTCCAGGAGGTTCAGCACATCCTCGATATAGGGATGCGGGGGAGCACCCGGCTCAAAGGCGATGTCCACCTCATTGGTTGCCGGATTCAGAGAGACAACCGGGATGATCCTGAATTTCAGAATTCCCTGCCTGATCCGCTCCAAAGGGAAGAGCCTGTAAATGCGCCTGAGATACTGCGCCGCAAAGTCCTCCGGACTGTTGATCAGTTGAAGGTCCATCATCAGCACCTTGCGGTCGCTCTCCCTGACCGCCTTTCTGATGAGACTGGTCTTTCCGAACCGGCGCGGGCTGATGATGACCAGGTGGTTGTTGCTCGCCAGGATTTCCTTAACCCTCTCCAGTTCAACGGTACGGTCGGTGAAAAAGGGATCATCCACCACGGTCCCGAATTTGAATGGATTTATACTCATATTGCGAATATTTTCGTTGCGAAGTTTTTCGCAATATACGAATTGTTTCTTAACCTTAACCTCAACCTCAGTTGTGGTGCGTCATGTTGAATTTCAATTTCTTCAGTTCATCGAGATCGTGGACGGGCCGTTCCAGTTCTGCGGGGATCTCCCGCTGGCTGAAAGTCTGGAAATACAAAAGGCAGGCGTCACGCCACCAGACGGCTTCGGTAGTTTGCACTTTCAGCTTCTTCTGCACGTGGGTGAAGCGTTCCGCGTCGACAAATTTCTTCAGCTGGTCCCATTGCTTCTGGAAAAAGCGGGCCTCCTCCACGCCGCCGTAATAGCGGTAGCAAAGTTCGTCCCAGAGGCTTTTCCCCGAGGCGAGGCCATAATCCCAGGGCAGATGGTGGAACCAGAGGAGCAGGTTCTCGGGACACGTCTGCCGGTTTCCGTACATCTCTCGAAGGGGAGAGAAGTACTGTTCCACGGCATTGCTTCCCGAAGGGGAGCGGTCGAAGCCGATGCCGGTGGACGAGGCGTTGTGGTAATAACGCGGCAGCCAGTCGGGCCGGGCATTTTTGATGTCGGTCCAGGGTTCCGGACCGTGGTGGTGGCTCCAGCCCATGAGATGGTGAAGTCCCAGGGGGGTCATGTAATTGACAACGGCTTCGCGCGAGCGCATCATGATGGTGAGGACGGGATCGATAAAGTCCCCTTCATGGGAGAAGGTCATCTTCAGCCATTCTCTTCCGATCGCCATGGAGGAGAGTTGGTGGTCCCAGGCCATACGGCCGAAGGCGTACCAGTTGGACTGGGCGAAATGGTGCCCGCACCAGTTGACATCCCTGCCGGTATTGGCTACCCCGGCAATGGCGGTCAGCCTGTGGCCAAAAAGGCTTCCGTCGGTGACCTTCGCCACCGTGGATTCAGGTCCCCTGCACCAGGTGATGGCATCGAGACACTCCTTCCACATGGGAGACAGGTAGGCCAGATGATCCGAAAAACCCAGGTATTCCTGGGTGATCTGGAATTCCACCATCAAGGGGGTCTTCTCCATGGCACCGAAGGTGGGGCTGAAGGGCTCCCGCGGCTGAAAGTCGACCGGACCGTTCTTGACCTGGATGATCACGTTATCGGCGAATTTTCCGTCGAGGGGGACGAATTCGGTATAGGCCTGTTTGGCGCGGTCTTCTCCGGAAGGCTCATACACAAAGGCCCGCCACATCACAACCCCATCGTATGGTTTCAGCGCTTCCGCCAGCATGTTGGCGCCGTCGGCATGGGTACGCCCGTAATTCTGAGGCCCCGGCTGCCCCTCGCTGTTGGCTTTAACCAGGAATCCCCCGAAATCGGGGATCAGGTCGTAAATCTCCTTCACCTTATCTTTCCACCACTGCGCCACGGAGGGATCCAGGGGATCGGAGTGGGGGAGTCCGCCCAAAATGGCGGGAGAAGAGAAGTTGACCGACATGTAAACCCTGATGTTGTAAGGCCGTAGGATGTCGGCAACGGCGGCGAATTTCCGGAGGTAGTCGGGTTTCAGCGCATCGGGGGAAGCATTTACATTGTTGAGGACCGTTCCGTTGATCCCCACGGAAGCGTTGGCGCGGGCATAGGTCTTGTATTGTGCGGCCAGCACGGTGGCGTCCTCTTCACGGTTCCACCAGATGGAACGGCCGGCATAGCCGCGTTCCACGGTACCGTTGAGGTTGTCCCAGTGGTTGAGCAGCCGCAGTCGGTAAGCCGGCCTCTCGATGATGCTGAGGGCGCTCACCGGCTCACCGGTCTGTATCTTCCGCAGCAGGGTGAAAACCCCGTACAACACTCCGGCATCGCTGTTGGCGGTGATCACGGTGACCGGACCTGCACGGGTCACGACGCGGCGTATTAAAAATCCTTCCTCACCGCATTGCTCCACCTCTTTCTGCGGAATGAGGACCCCGATTTCGGGATGATCCGCAGTGCCGATCACCAGGGTGCCGGCCTCAGGGGGTTCACTTTGCCGGGAGCCGCGCCCCGACTTTTTGACCGCCACCGGTTCTTTACCAGTAAGTCCGGCCATCGCCATCCGCAGTTCTTCCTCAGCGGCCTTGATGACCGCCGATTCACCCCTGATGAGGAGTCCGGTGATGTCGAGGACTGCCTGCTCCGCCACGTTCTCCGGAAGCTTTTGGTACCGGAGCCACAGCGCCGACCCGTCTTCCGCATAAAGGGAAACGGGCAACAGAATTAAACATAAATATAAGAATGCGTTCTTCATCATAATTGTTATTTCTGCGATTTCAGTTCGTTGGCTGGTTTTTCCTGTCCTGACGACCTTACCGGTATTTTTGTATCACCCTTCCGGATTCAGGCTTTGAATGAAACTTTCAAAACAAGGACCCAATGAACTCGACGTGTTTCTGTCTATAATCACTCATTATTCTTCAAAAATACCAGATTTTGGTAATTTTGCCTTGTAACCCCCGCTTTTTGTTTAATAATGATCATTTATGCTTCTATTCCTGAGGCCGTTTTGTTCATTGTAATAATTGCAGATTCTGCTGGGAATATGAGAATTCTGGCAAAAAAACAGTGATTTGTGTATTTTCAATTAATTATTACCTTTGCGCTGTTAACAAATTTATATCATCAATGAAAAAAGGAACAGTTAAGTTCTTTAATCACACCAAAGGTTTTGGTTTTATTAAAGACGAAGAATCAGACAATGAGTATTTTGTCCATGCCAGCGGGCTTGTCGATCAGATTCGTGACAATGATGTTGTTACCTTCGACATCGAAGATGGCCGGAAGGGTCCCAATGCCGTAAACGTAAAACTTGCATAAGTTAAAATTACCCATTACGACATCAAAAGCTCTGCACCCGCAGGGCTTTTTTTTTATTATTGCATAACTTTGACGTTCCCGAAAACTATCGGATCAGGAACGTGCCCTGAAGTTATGAAAAGAAAGCCTCTTATGAAGATTAACGGAACCAGGATGAAGCCGGTATTGTATATATTATTGATATATAATACTTTATTTATTTCAGAAATTTTTCCGCTTTCGGCGCAGACTCCGGAAGAGATATACCGGAAGCCGCTGAAGGAAGTGCTGGATCAGGTGGAACAGCGGTTTAGCGTGAAACTCACCTACGATACCCGGATTGTGCAGGACAAGACGGTCACTTATGCTCCGTGGCGCATGAAGAACGATCCGGAAGCTACCCTTCATGCGGTGCTCGGTCCTTTCGACATGGTTTTCAGCCGAAATTCTTCCGGGGGCTATGACATTGCCGAATTCCAGTATCACCGCCGGACGGCGGAGGAGGGAAAGGCGCACCTGGAGCGGCTGCTCTCCTTTTACTCCACGCCGGAAACTTTGGAAAAGCGCCGGGAGGAGCTGAAGGCGTGTATCTGGGAAACGCTGGGGTTGAACGCCTTTCCGGAGAGAAATAGTTTGAATCCCATCGTGACGCCGAAACGGAAATACAAGGGGTATACGACGGAGAACGTGGCATTGGAGACCCTTCCGGGGGTATTTTTAACGGGAACGCTTTACCGTCCTTTGAGCGGGAAAGGCGCCATTAACCGGTTGGTGAGGCGGAAAGAGGGATTTCCGGCGGTATTGCTGGCGCAGGGCCACGGGGAGATCCAGCATTACGGGGAGAGTTCCCAGGTGCTGGCGGCCACCCTGGCCCGGATGGGCGCTTTGGTCTTCAGCTACGACATGTTCGCCAAGGGCGAGTCAGGGCTTCAGTTTGCCTTTGAGGACCACCGCACCGGCATGGCGCAGACCATGCAGACTTGGAATTCCATGCGGGTGGTGGATTTTCTCCTTTCCCTGCCAGAAACCGACGCTTCGCGCATTGCCATGACCGGCGCTTCGGGCGGAGGTACCCAGACGTTCCTGGCCACCCTCCTCGATGAGCGCATTGCCGTAAGTGTTCCCACGGTGATGGTCTCCTCCTGGTTTTTCGGGGGATGTCCATGCGAAAGCGGAATGCCCGTGCACAGCTGCGGGGCGTGGGGCACCAACAACACCGAAATTGCCGCCCTGGCAGCCCCGCGACCTCTGCTCCTGATTTCCGACGGGGGCGACTGGACATCCACCACCCCGGAAATTGAATTCCCGTTCGTCCAAAAAGTATATCTACTTACCGGTCATCCCGGAAGGGCGGAAAACGCTCATTTCTCCACCGAAGGCCACGACTACGGGCCTTCAAAACGCAACGCCGCCATCCGTTTCCTGGCAAAACACCTGGGACTTTCCACCGACAGTGTCCTTGACGCATTGGGGAAAATTGACGAAACAGCCTGTGCCGTGGAATCGCGGGAATCGATGCTGGTATTCGGGGAAAAGGGCGAAAAACTGCCCGCCCATGCCATCAGGGGAATGGAGGCACTGAAAAAATTACTCTCCCCCTGACCGATGGATCCCTTACGTGACACCACCCTGATAACCACCCTGATAACCGCCCTGATAACCGCCCTGATGACCGCCCTGATGACCGCCCTGATGACCGCCCTGGTGACCGGCCCTGATGACCGCCCTGGTGACTGACCTGATGACTGCCCTGGTGACCAGAGGAATCTGGCATAAAATATTGGATTATAAAATCTAAAAGTTAATTTTAGCGCCTGAAACGAATATTTTTAAATGAATACTACCATAGACCTTAACAATGAATGGCGGATGGTGGCATCGGCCATTTACAAGCGCCCCACGGATTCTAAAATATTGGGCCAGTCGGAAGTAGACGTAACGGATCTGGAAAATTACATCACTGAGAAGCGGAAGAAGGGGATCAAGGTAACGTTGACCCAGGTGCTGACGCTTGCTGCCGCCCGGGCACTCCGCACCGAGGTGCCCGAGCTGAATGTATACCTGCGTAGGGGTAAGATCGTCAAACGTCCGTCGGTCGATGCTATGGTAAGCGTGCTGCTCGAAGGATCGGAACTGGGATCGGTGAAAGTTCCCCACGCCGATGAGATCACCATCGACGAAATGGCACTTTTCTTAGCTTCGGAAATCAAAAAGGCACGCGGCGGCAACGAAAACAAAACCATGGAGATGAAAGGCAAACTGGCCGCCATCCCCTGGCCATTCCGCAGCTGGATCTTCTCATTGTTCAGAGTCTTCACCCAGAAATGGGGCTTTTCAATTCCCAAACTGGGCCTGACACCCAACAGTTTCGGCTCTTTCATCGTCTCCAATATCGGGACCCTCGGCCTCGACATCGGTTTCCCGGCGCTGATGCCCACCTCCAACGTCTCCTTTGTGCTGATCCTGGGGGCGGTTAACAAAAAACCCTGGGTTCTGAACGATGAAATCGTTCCCCGGAAAATCCTCACCCTGGGCGCTGCCCTCGACCACCGGGTGTGCGATGGCTCACACGGAGGACGGCTATTCCGTTACCTCAAATACATTATCAAAAACCCGGAACTTCTCGACGCAAAGCCTGCCTGACATACGAAGGTATTCATTTCTCCGGTTTCCGGAAGGGAAATGCAGGTTTCTCGCGGAAACGGAAAGCGCACGCTGAAAGGGGAATCGGTTCATCTCTCCGGAATGTTAATTTTTGTTTATTTTTTCTGTAAAAATTACAGAAAGATCAGGCGGATCCCGTATCTTTATATCTTTCGTAAAACCTGGTCTTATGAGCGAAATTGACATCCTGGCACACCTTGTACTGGCTCCCTATATCATCAAAGCGACTGCTCTGATCAGTAATGAGCGCAGGGTCGGCGGGAACCAGTTCCGGCATGCCTTTGCCACCCTGGGAATCCTCCTTGACTACAAATATTTCTCCAGTTCCGTATTGCTGAAAGCCTCCCTGATCCATGACCTGATCGAAGACAAGCCGGAGACCAACCTCCATGAATTGCGGTCAATCGATTCCGACGCCAACAGGGTGGTGGATCTGGTCCTCGAGGTGACGCGCAAAGAGTGCGAGACAAAAGCCGCCTACCTGAAGAATATCCTGAAGAATGGATCCTATGAAGCCAAAATCCTTAAGGTAGCCGACCGTATCAGCAACCTGACGGACCTTCACAGGGACGTCTATTCGGAAGAAAAGATGATGAAATACCTCGACGAAACTGAAGAATATGTGATTCCCATGGCGAAAGATGTGAACCACAACATGGTGACGGAACTGACTGACCTGATCAAAAAGAGAAGGGAAATGTTGCAGTGTGTTGCCTCCTGATTCGGGAAAGAATTATCTTTGTCTTGATTAATTCACTGAAAACATGGGAAAGTATGTCAATAACAATCTCCTGAAGGGGGAAAAGGTGGAATATGAAACCAAACTGCACTGGAAGGTATTTGTCACGCTTTCGGGGGTGTTAACCCTTTTCATTTACCCGTTGATCTTGCGGAGCACCAGTGAGTTCGTCATTACCAACATGCGGGTAATCCTCAAAACCGGATGGATTTCCCGGAAGACCTTCGAGATGAACCTGAACAAGATTGAAACGGTCAATGTGGACCAGTCGGTCTGGGGGAGATTGTTTGGTTTCGGGACGATTACCATTGTCGGTACCGGTGGAAGTCGTGATGAAGCCCAAAATATCCGCAAACCGTTGGAATTCAGGAAAAAATTCCAGGAGATCTCTGCTTAGCCGGCACCTAAACTGCAACCTTAGCCTCTACCTGCTTGACCACAGGGAGAGTCCTTGACCCCGACCTTCTTTGGTCACCGGAGGTTACTGAACTTCAATCTTTTCTAGGCTCCAGTGGTATCCACCACTTATCTTAACCTCAACCTTAGCCTTAACCTCAATAGAGCATCCTGGCCCTGAGGGTGTGCGGAATATTTTTCAGTTCCGTGAGGATGGCAGGACTCAGGTTGCTTTCCGTGTCGATGATGACATAACCGATGTCCGCATCGGTCTGCAGGTATTCCGAGGCGATGTTGATCCCTTTGCCTGTGAAGACGAAGTTCACATTCCGCAGCAATCCCGGTATGTTTTTATGTATATGGAGGAAACGTTGCTTGTTTTCATTGGGCTGCAGTGAGATCTGCGGAAAATTCACCGCTCCGATGGTGGTGCCATTGTCGCTGTATTTAATCAGTTTCCCGGTGACCTCGCAGCCGATTTTCTCCTGGGCTTCTCTTGTGCTTCCCCCGATGTGGGGCGTCAGGATCACGTTGTCGAAATCACGGAGGACCGACCGGAAGGGTTCGTTATTGGAAGCCGGTTCCTCGGGGAAGACGTCGGCGGCCGCTCCTGCCAGGTGGTTTTCGCGGAGGGCGACGGCCACGGCATCGTAGTCAACCACCGATCCCCGGGAGGCATTGATCAGCAAGGTCCCTTTTTTCATCTGTGAAATCTGTGGGCGACTGATCATATTTATCGTAAGTTCCGTCTCAGGGACATGGAGGGTAACGATGTCGGACTTCTCCAGCAACTCCTCCAGGGAATCGCAGGCTACCGCCTTTCCGAGGGAAAGCTTCTTCTCGATATCGTAATAATAGACATTCATTCCCATGGCTTCGGCAAGGATGGAAACCTGGGAACCGATGTGGCCATACCCCACGATGCCTATGTTTTTATCACGGATCTCATAGCTCTGACTGGCCGATTTTATCCATTCGCCCCGGTGGGCGGCGGCGTTTTTCATGGGCACCTCGCGCATGAGCATGATGGCTTCGGCAATCACCAGTTCGGCCACGGAACGCGTATTGCTGAAGGGGGCGTTGAATACCGGAATACCCGCCATTTTGGCAGCCTGCCGGTCCACCTGGTTGGTCCCGATGCTGTAACATCCGATGGAAATGAGTTTTTTTGCCTTCGACAGCACTTGCGCGGTGAGCTGCGTCCGGGAACGGATTCCGATGATGTGAACGTCCCTGATCTTCATCTCCAGCTCTTTGTCATCCAGCGCTTTGGAAACATATTCGATTTGGGTGTACCCTGATTTTTCAAAGCTGGCGACCGCTGAGTGGTGGATACCTTCCAACAGCAACACCCTGATCTGATTTTTGTCGAGAGAAAACTTCTGCTCCATATTGCATATGATCGGTTAGGTTGACAAAAATAGTTTTGCGGAGCTGTTTTCCCAACATTCAGGCAGAAAAATTCGGTTTTTATGAGAAATAGGGCAGGAGGTCGATCAGCAGGTAGACGAGTGCGGCGATGATCATGCTGACGGGGATGGTGAGGATCCAGGCGACCATCAGGTTATTGGCAACTCCCCACCGCACGGCCGACATCCGTTTGGTCATGCCCACCCCCATGATGGCTCCGGCGATGGTGTGGGTGGTGCTCACCGGAATGCCCAGTCCCTGGGAAATCCCGTAGAGGGTGATGGCCCCGGCGGTTTCCGCAGCAACCCCTTCGACCGGAGTAACTTTGGTGATTTTCGTCCCCATGGTTTTGACGATCCGCCACCCGCCCATCATGGTTCCCAGGGCGATGGCCGAATAGCACGAAATGGGGATCCAGGAGGGAACGTGCAGATGCATCTTGCCTGAAGCATCGGCAATTTCAGCAACATTGGCCCAGTGGGGGACCAGTTCTCCGGCTCCCTTCAACTGAGCGACATAGACCAGCATGGCGGCGCTGATGATGCCCACCACCTTCTGCGAGTCACTCCCCCCGTGCCCCAGACTGAAGGCAGCCGAGGATAACAACTGCATCATCTTGAACCATTTGTTCGACTTGTGGGGATTGGCCTTCCGCCAGAAAATGAGGATGAGGATCGTCAGAAAGTAGGAAATCAACATCCCCATGACGGGTGCCAGAAAAATGAATCCGATGGTTTTCAGGATGATGGCTTCGTTGATGACGCTGAAAGCGCCGGTATGGGCGACGGCAGCGCCGGCAAATCCACCGATCAGCGTATGGGATGAAGAAGAGGGTATCCCCAGCCACCATGTCAGCAAGTTCCATATGATGGCGGCAATTATGCCCGCCAGGATCACTTCCAGGGTAATGGCGCCCGTTTCAACGGTCTTGGCTACCGTATTGGCGACCTTCAAATCAAAAATCCAATAAGCCATGAAGTTGAAAAATGCCGCCCAGATCACTGCTGGAAAAGGAGCCAGTACTTTCGTGGAAACAATGGTGGCAATGGAATTGGCGGCATCATGAAACCCGTTGATCAAATCGAACAAAAAGGCCAGCGCTATGATGACGATCAGCAAAACAAGCATGAGCGGAAAAATTGAATGCAGGTACCGTTTAACATGCGATCACGCGTATTTTACGATGATCGTTTTCACTACGTCAGACACATCTTCCATCCGGTTGGAGATCTTTTCGATGTTCTGGAGAATATCCTTGTGTTTGATCAGTTCGATGGCGTCCTTCTCTTTGATGAAAAGTGACGAGAGGGCTTTGTGGTAACACTCATCAACCCTGCTCTCCATTTTCCGGAGTTCTTTGCACGACTTGAGGCTTTTGACCGCATTCCTGGAGTTTTCCAACCCGGCCACCGCAAACTGAAGATGCAGGCTGCCCTGATAAAGCAGTTCTGACATCTCCTTCATGTGCTCGCTGAAATCTGAAAATTTGTACATGTCCACTTTCCCCGAAACGCTGTTGATCAGGTCTACCACATCGTCAAGCCTGGAAGTGAGCTCATGGATGTCTTCCCGGTCAAAGGGGGTGATGAAGGTCCGGTTAAGCTCGTCGAAGAGATGGTTGGTAATTTCATCCCCCCTTTTTTCAATCTGTTTGATTCTTTGCCTGATGGCCGATGTTTCTTCTTCAGAGGAGGAAATGAAGAGCTTTTTCAGCTCTTCGGCAGCTTCCACGCTGTTCTTGGCAGCCTTGTTAAACATCCCGTAGAATTTCTTCTCCTTGGGGACAAAGTACTTGACCAGTTGAGTTAAATTCATCCTTTCAAAGGTTGTTGATCAAAAAACCCTAAAAATAGTTCTTTGTAACAAAACCGTAACAATTATGTAACTATTTTTTTCAGAATGCCGGAGTGTAATTTTTTCCTGCCCGATTACTCCATTTCAACTTTTCATATCAGGATATTTCGTCATTTCCCGAACCTTCTGCAGGTTTATGAAAAAAATATATATTTTTGCACCGGTTTTTAACGAAAAAACCATGAATGATTGACCTGTGGTGTAATTGGCAACACGTCTGATTTTGGTTCAGAAGAGTTCAGGTTCGAGCCCTGACAGGTCAACGAAGTTCTTTCTGTACTTCCTTGCAGGGAATTTTTTCGGAATGAAATTTTCCGTTAACTTCGTCCCCTGAAAGTGAAGGCTGACACTGTCCTGTGGTGTAATTGGCAACACGTCTGACTCTGGATCAGAAGAGTTCAGGTTCGAGCCCTGACAGGACAACTGAAAATCAACCACTTGCAAATTATTTTGTGAGTGGTTTTTTGTTAACGTAAAGTTGAAGCAAAGTTTTAAGGTTTTTTTGATTTGATATTTGAGCTTATACCAGAAATCCCCCTGAACAGAAAATCAGTGCATTCGCCAGATAACCTGACCACATTCCGTAATCTTTTACATTGCATTGAATGCACCCAATGGATAGGCGCAGCTAATCCCCCTGCATTTAGCAGCTCATATTTTCCTCTTTATGCTGAATGGATTGCGGATTCTGGAGACAAAACCTTCTTTCACGCGATAGTAGTGCATGGTGTCGCGGTCAGCCTTCACCCCGTTAACAGTGTAATAGCCGGTTATCCTTTTGTTATCGTCAGAAACGGTCAGGTAGTACACATACCCTTGGTCGATGCTGCGGCCCTCTTTACTGAAAAGGAACGCTTTGAATTCCATCAGCCGGCCTTTCAGTTTCCCTTCTCCCCTGTAAGTTTTCCATATGCCGGCGGCATCATTTGGCCACGACATGATTACCATGAAATTATCGCCGTACTGCCAAAAATTCAATCTGCCTCTTTTATCGGTGCTGCCATACCAACTTCCGGAGCTATCTACCGGAAGCGCCGCTGAAGTAGAAGACCTGGTTGATACCGAGGGGAACTTTTCACCGTCCCCAACGAAGACGAAGCTTCTTCCGAAACTGTCGTATGATTTGCTGGTGACTCCGTTTTGGATAGATCCCTAATAGGAGGAAGCTGCGGGTCGGATTTCAATGGCCACTGTTCCTCCTCTTTGTGGAGTGATCAGTCCGGCATGTACGGCTGCTGTGGCTATGGAACTGTCATAGGTATACAGATCGGTTCCCCAAAGTCTGGAAGTGGTGGCCCCTGCGGGGAATGTAAAGGTGTAACGCTGTCCGTTTTTTCCACAGAACGATCCGGCCTGGGTGTTCCAGTCTCCCCGCGTAGTCATGATGGGAGAATCTCCTGTTGTGGTGCCACCTTCAGAAAAGTTGGCATTGGTCACTTCTTTACGTGCCGAAGCCTGTGAAGCGTCTGAAGCCCAAAGTTGCATAACTAAGGCAATCCCTGTCACAATTAATAATCTCAACAGGTAATTCATAAGTTAATTAATAAATGGTTGATAAGTTTTCCGTTATATAACAAGTGCTTGTTTATTAAAAAACGACTATGTAACCATTTTATTTAGAAACTGATTTGCTCCCGTAAACAACTCAGACAATATACTCTCTTTTTCGGAGGTGAGCTGACGAACTCACTCCGACTTAGCCGTGTCTCGTTTCATTTTTGTTTAGTAAATTTGTTTTAACGTCCATTTTGGTCATATGTGGTGTGTCTTTTTAAGCTGACCGCTACCATAGGTTAGCAGTATTAATTATTTCATTTCTTTATTGTTACAACTTCAATTTTACCAATTCTTGATGCAATATCAGAAAATGAACTCCAATATGAACCAAAAATATATTTTGTTTTTGATAAACAATACAAATCAATCAAAGCGTCAATAATTCCCTTTTTGGTATTTCTGCTTAACTCTTTCTTGTAAGTAATAATTTTATAAGTAAATTTTTCTATTAATTCATTTTCAGTTTCTAAATCATCAGTTGCCAAAAAAAAATTAGTATTTGGATTTACTTTTAATTCGTTTATCATATTTTCAATAAATAACGTAGTTGGACTAAATTCTATTGATTTATAATTATCCGCCCTTCTTATGTGAATTCCTACTGTATCTTTATCATAAGAATTCGTAATTTGATTAATTACATTTTGTATATTATCTATTGGCATAAAATTCAGATAAAATTCTTCATTTTTCTCAAAATTGAGTTCTTCACACGTTTGAAAATAGATATTTTTATTTCTGGAAACGATTTCTAATAAGTCGATTTTTCTATTCCAAACATATTTTTCAAAATCTTTTTCTTTAATACAATAATCAATACCAACAATTTTATTTATAAAATATGCAAAAATACGTTTAAATTTACTTTCTTGATTGGTTGCTTTTGCAAATTTGTATTTTGAAATTTTATTTGTTATTTCAATATCTTTTATAGGTTTAAATAAATCTAAAAATTCACAATTTAAATCATAATTTGCAACCCAAATTAATTTTATTTTTTGTTTTGTTTTATTACTTAAATCCATTGCTGATGCAATTACTCGCATTCTATTTGCTAATCCGCCAAATGGTTCAATTATAATCATTTTTACTTTTGTTACCGCTAACGAAATAACGTTTTATTTAACTTTTACCCAAAATTATATTAATTAAAGCTGGTAGGCAAGGAATTCCTGAAAAATATGATTAAAGTGGCTGGTGAAATGTTAAATTAAAACAAGTTGGACTATGCCGCAACCACAGGTAACCGGGAACAACAAATACAATGTTTCTGGGAATCACAATGCAGTAAAATCGGGAACAGGAATACAGAAAAAATAGGAACAGAAATAGATGCCTTTCATCCAGACGGTATGGTAAAAATGGAAAGGCGCGGTAACCGTTTCCTCTCACTCTCCGGAATGTGAAAGATCAAAACGGCATCCCCTGCATTATCTGGCTGATCCGGTTCATATCATAGGCAGGTGTGGCTCCGGCCTGTGTGGCCACAAAAGCTCCGGTGGCGCAGGCAAATGCCAGAGCGTCGGCGGTACTTTTCCCTTCGAGCAGGGATGCCACCAACGCGGCAAGAAAAGCATCCCCTGAGCCCACCGTGTCTACCGTCTGCACTTTAAAGCCCGGATGGTCAACAAACTTCCCGTTGCTGTAAAGTATTGCCCCTTTGTCACCCTTGGTCACACACACCATCTTTGCATGGTAATGTTCGGCAAACCATTTGACCTGACTTTTTTCATCATGCTGCTGTTGGTTATGCCACTGTGCAAAAACGAAAAGTTCTTCGTCGTTCAGCTTGACAATGTCGGTTTTGGTCAGCAGTTTCTCAACAATCTCCCGGCGGTCATAAGGCTTGCGCAAGTTGATATCAATAAGCCGGATGGCATCGGAATCGAGCAGTCGGAAAATAGTGTCCCGCGAAACCGGATTCCGGGACGCCAGCGATCCGTAAATGAACAACCCCGATTCCTGAGCTCTTTTCACCAGGGCATCGGTCAGGGTCAGGTTATCCCATGCCACCGGTTCACAGATTTCATAGGTGGCATTGTTGTTTTCATCGAGATGAACAAATACCTGGCTGGTGGGCAGGTAAGCATCCACTTCAACCAGATCGGTGCTCACCCCTGACGAATTCAGAAAGGCAACCAGTTCACGGCCTGCTTCGTCGTTCCCGACTTTGCTGGCAATGGATACATCCAATCCGAGGCTGTGAAGATGCAAGGCCACATTCATGGGGGCACCGCCGGGTTTTTTACCGGAAGGGAGGTTATCCCACAGGACTTCCCCGATACACAGAATTTTTTTCTTATCGATCCGCATTCTATCTTAAGATGATCACTAAATCAAAACATGTCCGGTTCAATCGTTGTTGACCAACCGTTCGTTGCTTTCGCCGTATCTATTTCCCCTGATTTCGATTGCCGAGGCTGCCTCCGTAATTTGTTGCAGATCTTCAGCGGTTAACTTTACATTTACCGAACCGGCGTTTTCTTCTTTGTTTCCATGTCAAGATTGATTATATGAAGACCCCGGTAATTTTTTCTGCCCGGAGTCATAACAATGGTTGTGATGATGCACGCTTTCTCCTGTTGGCAAAAAAAAAGTCCTTAATTTTCAAGGACTTTTAAGGTGGTGCCACCGGGAATCGAACCAGGGACACACGGATTTTCAGTCCGTTGCTCTACCTACTGAGCTATGGCACCCCATTTTTGATCCGACAAAAATAGATATTTTTTAATTATTACAAAGTAAAATTTACAATCCTTCCAATTTATTACTTTGCGCCACCCCTCCTCAATCAGGGAAGGGATTTCAACAGACTTCCGCGATATCTGTTACTGATCTCAGCCTCAGCTTCAGTCTCAGCCTCAACCTTCTTCGGGCGCTGTAACTTCAGCGCAGGTGACAGCCTCAGCTTCAGCCTCAGCTTCAGCCTCACCCTCAGCCTCACCATCCTGCATAGCCCAGTAACCTGCTGAAATTATCCCCTTCCTCCAGTATTTTGCAATCGGCATCCAGCAGGTCATAGTCACTGAGTTCTAAAAATAAAACAATTTCATAGAACAGGCTTTTAAAATCCTTATTTTTGGCGATAATGACAAAAGAAGAACTGGTGAGCCTGCTGGGATCGTGGGAGAATCTTTTCCTGTTGAACAAAATTTCCCCCGATCCGGAGGAATACCTTCCGTTGCTGATGGAAATTGCACTGGAGGGGAAAGATACGTCTAGTTGGCGGGCCGTCTGGGTAGCTGACAAGATCATGGAACAACACCCCGAAGCGCTGCTTCCCTGGCGGGAGACCATCATCGGCATTTTATCGCGTATCCGCCACGGAGGCAAGCGGCGTCAACTGATGCGCATGCTCACCCGTTGTGAAATTCCGGAATCCTCTGCAGGCATGCTCTTTGACTATTGCCAGGAACGGTTGTTCCTTTCGGAAGAGAAAGTAGCGGTGAAAGTTTATGCCATGGATATCCTTTACAACATTTCAGGACAGGCGCCGGAACTGAAGCAGGAGGTGATCCAGACCCTGGAACAGCTTGCCGAACAGTTTCAGGGAGCCGGAATCGTGGCCCGCACCCGCAAAATTATTGTCCGCCTCCGGAAAGAAATACACCAAAGGTAAATCCTTTTTCCTACCTTTGCGCCCTCTGAAAATTACCATGGTCAGTCAGGAATATCTTACACATACCTTTGCAAACGGGATCCGTTTGATCCACCAATACAGCGACGGTCCTGTCGGCTATTTCGGGATACTCCTCAATACCGGCTCCCGCGACGAGACTCCCGAAGAACATGGTATCGCCCATTTCATCGAGCATTGTATTTTCAAGGGAACCCAAAAACGAAAAGCCTATCATATCCTCAGCCGCATGGAAGATGTGGGCGGCGAACTCAATGCTTATACCACCAAGGAAGAGACGGCACTCTTCGCCACCTTTTTGGCGGAGGATTATCCACGGGCCGCCGAACTGCTGAGCGATATCCTCTTCAACAGTACCTTCCCCGAAAAAGAACTTAAACGGGAGAAGGAGGTGGTAGCGGAAGAGATCAATTCTTACAAGGACACCCCGTCTGAACTGATCTTTGATGATTTTGACGAACTGGTTTTCGATGGTCACCCCATCGCGCGGAATATTCTGGGAAGCTTTGAGAGTGTTCGCAGTTTCAGCAGGGAAGATATTTTCCGCTTTATCCGGAACAACTACCATACCGACCAGATGGTGATCAGTTCGGTGGGCAGCATCCTGCCCAAAAAGCTGATCGCGCTGTGCGGCCGTTTTTTTGGTACAGCCCCTGCGAAATTGCGGGTCAACCAGCGGGTGGCTTTCGCCGGTTACAAACCCGGAGAGCGCACCGAGATCAAGGAGACTTACCAAACCCATTGCATCATCGGCAATCTCGCATACGACAGCATCCATCCCCGGCGGGTGGTGATGATCCTGCTGAACAACCTGCTGGGCGGACAAGGGATGAATTCTCGCCTCAACCTGGCCCTCAGGGAACGCAAGGGAATGGCTTACAATATCGAATCTTCCTATAACTCCTTTTCCGATACCGGGCTCTTCAATGTTTATTTTGGCACCGACGATGTAAATTTCGAGAAGGCTCTTGATATCATTTACAAAGAATTCCGCATGCTCAGTGAGAAGAAACTGGGGAGCCTCCAGCTGGCCAGGGCGCAGCGGCAGATGATCGGTCAGCTGGCCATTGCCGGCGAAAACGATGAAGAGTTGATGCTGACCATCGGGAAAACCTTCCTCTTTTATAACCAAGTGGACCCTTTCCGGGTGGTTTATAAGAAAATTGAAGCCGTCACTGCCGAACAAATCCTCGAAGTGGCCAACGAAATCCTGGACCCCGCCCGCATGAGCCGCGTTGTATACCATTAAAAACCAGCTTAAAACCAGACTGTCACCTTCTGAAAAAAAAAGATAGGACCCCAATTTTATTTCGTAAAAATTATTTGGAATTTTCCTGGAATTAATTGTAAATTGTATTGGGGAACTCTATAATTTGTTTAGATGGAGCCTATTTGGCTGGCTTCTCGCAATCCGTGGTCAGCTTTAGTTCTTCTTTTCAATATTTTTGCAGGAGAGATTTGTGCCCATAATGCAAAACACCATTAATAAATTAAGGTATGAAAAAGTCATTTGTCTTTATCGCATTCCTGATTTTCAGCTGGTCAGCGAAAAGTCAGGATTTGAAAGTTCCGAGGTTCTACGAGTTGAGGGAGGTCAATGCCCCTCAGGCGGTGAAGCAGGAACTCCTGCGGGTACGTCAGGAAATTACCGCGAATAAATTGTCCTATGTGGTGGGGGTGACGTCCGTGGCTGGTCGTCCGATTGAAAAAATCACCGGAGAGAAGCAGCTTTCCATTGCCGAGGAGAAGAAAATCTTTGATGATATCCGCCAGCGGATAGTCCTCCTGGAACGGGCGGTAAAGGCGCTTCCTTACCGTGAACTGGTCACCATTCCTTCAGGTTTCGTTTATGGCACTCCCAGCCAAAAAAAACTTGACCTTCGGAAAGGAGGCCTCGTCGGGGCTGTCCAGGATCAGGGTGGATACGGAACCTGCTGGTCCTTTGGGGCATTGGCCAGTTATGAAAGCAATTATAAACATGTCAACAATGTCATGGTCAATGCTTCGGAACAGCATGTGATCAACTGTTCGGGCGCCGGAGATTCAGGGGGAGGCATCGCCTATGAAGTCTTCCGCTGGATGGTGGATAACCACAGGAATGTGAATTCTGAAGCCGCTTTGCCTTACAATGGGGCCATGGGTACCTGTCCGGCCGGATCGCCGCCTACCGATTTCTTCGCTACTGAATGGGGAATGGTGGATCCCTCCATCGACCCCTGGAAAATCGCTTCCGTGGCTAAAATTAAAAACGCACTCTGCAAGTACGGAGCCATTTCCGCTTCCTTGAAGGCTACTAATAACTTTAAGTTGTATGCCGGCGGCCAGTTTTTTGAATTTGAGAGCAACTACTCCAATCCCACTTCCAACCATGCCGTATCAATCATCGGATGGGATGATGACACCCAATGCTGGCTGATCAAAAATTCGTGGGGTACAGACTGGGGCAGCGAATGTGGCTATGGTTCTGAAAAAGGGTACATGTGGATCAAATATAACAGCAACAACATTGGCCGCCGGGCTGCCTGGGTGCGCGCGGAAAAAAAGATCAACTATCCCTTCGGAAATGGCACCACATGGCATGATTATTTCTGTGTGGGCTCTGAAATTCCCCTGGTGGGGGACTTTAACGGCGACGGAAAGGATGACATCGTCAGCTTCACCCGCGGAAACGCCGGGGATGTTTTTGTGGCCTTGTCAGACGGATCCAAATTCAAAGGTACTGGCGCCAAATGGCATGACAACTTTTGCATGGGAACCGAAATCCCCCTGGTGGGGGACTTTAACGGCGACGGAAAGGATGACATCGCCACCTTCACCCGCGGAAACGCCGGGGATGTTTTTGTGGCCTTGTCAGACGGATCCAAATTCAACGGTAATGGCGTCAAATGGCATGACAACTTTTGCATGGGAACCGAAATTCCTCTGGTGGGGGATTTTAACGGTGACGGAAAGGATGACATCGTCACCTTCACCCGGGGAACGGCCAATGATGTTTTTGTGGCCTTGTCTGACGGATCCAAATTCACCGGAACTGCGGTCAAATGGCATGATTATTTCTGCACTGGTGCCGAAATACCCCTGGTAGGGGATTTCTCGGGCGACGGGAAGGCTGATATTGCCACCTTTACCCGGGGAACTTCAGGTGAAGTCTTCGTGGCTACATCCACCGGCACTGCATTTACCGGCACCGGCACCAAATGGCACGACAAATTCTGTTATGGGAGTGAAATTCCCGTTGCCGGAGACTACAACGGGGATAAAAAATGTGACATCCTCACTTTCCTCCTGAATGCCACGGCCGATGTTTACGGGGCTACTTCCTCCGGTAAGACATTTTCAGGCTCAGGAGTCAAGGTGCACGACTGGTTCGGACTGCCCAATGAAATTCCCATGACGGGCGACTTCAACGGCGATGGAAAAGCCGACCTGATCACTTTCCTCCGCAATACCCAGCCGGAACCCGGAAGAGGGGATGTCTATGTGGCGTTGTCCAAATAAAGCAGATGAGGCTTCTGATTTATACACTCTTGCTCTTAAGCTGCCTGGGATTTTCCTGTAGCAACAAACCTGCTGGAAAATCCTGGGATAGCGGGATTTCTCCCAGTCAGACAAGGGTCATCCGCCTTACCTGCCAACCCTCGGTGGAAGTGAACACCAACGACTCCCTGATCCTCCGTTTTGCAGAACGGCCAGGAAGGGGATACAACTGGATCCTGGCAACTCCCGATACTTCCCTGACCTGTCTGAAGAGTGCCGGGGAATTCAGGCTGGAGACCGTCGACCTCGATGATCCCGAACAGCCCGTGGAATTCCGTTTCCAGGCGGTTGATGAAGGGGAGGAGATCCTGATATTCCGCTATCTTAGACCCTGGGAATTGACAAAACCTGCCTTCGATAGTTGCCGGATAGCGGTCACCATCCGGTAGAAATTCCATTCCCCGGTCCCTCAGAGGTGCGAAAACTTCTCTATATTTGTTGTCACAATGGCAGGAGACAACAAATACGTGGATACGCCTCTGATGAAGCAGTATTATGCCATCAAGGCCAAGCATCCTGATGCGGTATTGCTTTTCAGGATCGGCGATTTCTACGAGACTTTCGGGGATGATGCCATCAAAGCGGCTGATATTCTGGGGATTACCCTGACGCGCCGGGCAAACGGAGCCGCCAGTTATGTCGAACTGGCGGGATTTCCTTATCATGCCCTTGACACCTACCTTCCCAAACTGGTCAGGGCGGGGCAGCGCGTTGCCATCTGCGAGCAGTTGGAAGACCCGAAGCTGGCCAAAAAGATCGTTAAACGGGGGATTACCGAAATGGTCACCCCGGGAGTTTCCATCAATGACAATGTCCTGAACAACAGGGAAAACAACTTCCTGGCTTCCGTCCATTTTGACCGCAAGATGGCAGGCGTCGCCTTCCTCGATATCTCCACGGGAGAATTTATGACCGCCCAGGGAACCTATGAATACATCGATAAGCTGCTCAGCTCCTTCCAGCCCAAAGAGGTGCTTTACCAACGGGGAAGAGCCCAGGAATTCAACGAATTCTTCGGAACGAAATATTTCACTTTCAACCTTGATGACTGGGTTTATACCGAGGATGCGGCTTTTGACCGGCTCACACGCCATTTTCAGGTCAAATCGCTCAAAGGGTTCGGCATCGAGAGCCTTCCCCTGGGGATCATCGCCTCAGGTGCCATCCTCTGCTACCTGGAACTTACTCAGCACAAACAGATTTCCCACATCACCAGCCTCAGCCGGATCGAGGAGGAGCATTATGTGTGGCTCGACCGGTTTACCATCAGGAATCTGGAACTCTTCCACACCCTTTACGAAGGGGCCCGATCGCTGCTCCAGGTGATAGACCGCACCATTTCTCCCATGGGATCCCGGTTGCTTCGCCGATGGATGGCCCTTCCCCTGAAGGATCTTGCACCCATCACCGAAAGGCATGACGTGGTGGAAGCTTTTCTGCAGGATGAGGTACTGAAGGAAAAGGTGGAAGAACACCTTCGCCTGGTGGGTGACCTGGAGCGGCTCATCTCCAAGGTGGCGGTGGGTCGCATCAACCCCCGCGAAGTGCAGCAGGTGAAGAATTCCCTCAATGCCATCATCCCGGTGAAAGCCGCCTGCGCCGCGTCGGGGAATAAAACCCTGCTTCGTTTCGCCGAACAGCTGAATCCCTGCGATACCATCAGGGAGCGGATCCGCCGCGAACTCGCCGACGATCCTCCCATGCTCATCAGCAGGGGAAAAGTGATGGCCAAAGGGGTCTCCGCGGAACTTGACGAACTACGCGAACTTGCCTTTTCAGGAAAGGAGTACCTGGCTAAGATGCAGAGGACACTCAGCGATGAGACCGGGATCAGCTCCTTGAAAATCAGCTATAACAATGTCTTCGGTTACTACATCGAGGTTCGGAACACCCACAGGGAAAAAGTCCCGCCGGAATGGATCCGCAAGCAGACCCTGGTGGGCGCCGAACGCTACATCACCGAAGAGTTGAAGGAGTATGAAGCCAAAATCCTGGGGGCAGAAGAGAAAATCCAGGAGTTGGAGAACCAACTTTTCAACGACCTGGTGCTTGCTTTGTCGGAATACGTCCCAGCCATTCAGCAAAATGCTGCCATCCTCGCACGCATCGACTGCCTCCTCTCTTTCAGCTCCTGCGCCAGGGATTACAACTATTGCCGTCCGGAAATCAACGATACCACGATTCTGGATATTAAGGAAGGGCGTCACCCGGTGATCGAGCGGCAACTGCCAGTGGGGGAATCCTACATCGCCAACGACGTTTTCCTGGACCAGGAAGAGCAGCAGATCATGATCATCACGGGGCCCAACATGGCCGGGAAGTCCGCACTGCTCCGCCAGACCGCCCTGATCGTCCTGATGGCCCAAATGGGAAGTTTCGTACCGGCAGCATCGGCAAAAATCGGCATCGTCGACAAGATCTTCACCAGGGTGGGGGCTTCCGACAATATTTCATTGGGGGAATCGACATTTATGGTGGAGATGAACGAAGCCGCCAGCATCCTGAACAACGTGTCGGACCGCAGCCTGATCCTGCTCGATGAACTGGGAAGGGGAACCTCCACCTACGACGGAATCTCCATCGCCTGGTCGATCGTGGAATACCTCCACGAATACCCCAGGGCACGCGCCAAAACCCTCTTCGCCACCCATTACCACGAGTTGAATGAAATGGAGGCCTCCTTCTGCAGGGTGAAAAACTACAACGTATCCATCAGGGAACTGGGCAACAAGGTGATTTTCCTGCGGAAACTGGTAAAGGGGGGCAGCAACCACAGTTTCGGAATTCACGTGGCCTCCATGGCCGGAATGCCCCGCAGCGTGGTGCAGCGCGCCGAGGAAATCCTGAAACAGCTCGAGAACAAACAACCCCGCGAAAAACTCTCCAAACCCCTGGAAACCATCGGAACAAACAGGGAAGGGATCCAGCTCAGCTTCTTCCAACTCGACGACCCGGTACTGAAACAGATTCGTGATGAAATCAAAAACCTGAACATCAATACACTCACGCCTCTTGAGGCGTTGAACAAACTGAACGAGATCAAAAAACTGACCGGACTGAAGTAACCTTTCCTTCAGCGAACCCCATGCCCAACGTCAGATTCTGAGACGATACCCATGGCTATCGGAATTTTTTTTTGATTGTTTGGTGAGAAATAAAAATGATTTATATTTGCATCGCGAAGAAAAAATGTTCTTATACACCGGCTAAAACCGGATATGATTGCGGGAATAGCTCAGTTGGTAGAGCACGACCTTGCCAAGGTCGGGGTCGCGAGTTCGAGTCTCGTTTCCCGCTCCACATAAAGCGTAAAACCAAAATTTTACGCTTTATTTGTTTTATATGTTCATTTTTGATTCCGAAATCCTAAATCCGATTTCCGGAGTTTTAGCTGCCCGGATGGTGGAATGGTAGACACGAAGGACTTAAAATCCTTTGGCCATAACGGCTGTGGGGGTTCAAGTCCCCCTCCGGGTACAAAGAAACCTTTGTAATTAACTTTTTATCAGAAGATTACAAAGTTTTTTTATGATACTACTGAAACATTACTGAACCTTTTTGTATTGATGTGTAACTCGTCCCTCTTCCAGCCACTTTTCACCTGCTTAGACATTTGGGAGCACAATTAAATCATATGGCATTATATAGGCATTTCTATATATGTTATTCTTCGAAGAGTTGATTACTCCTGTTTGGAAAAGTATAGTGCTGACGATTGGTCCTGGTGAAATTCTGTAATTGTTCAGTTCTGCCAGGGAGGAGATGAATATTTCATTCGGAAGGTTGGGGCTAATTCTGTGGTCATTATAAACCGTCAAATGGCGTGGTTTTCTCCGGCACCAGAGTTCTCCTCATAAAATCCATCATTCTCTTTTCCGGTTAATATCTTTTCTGTTTCTGATTTGGAGATGATAGGTGGCTTACTACTTTTCGCATCAATAATTCAACGTTCACCGATATGCGCAATTGCCGTTTAAGGGTTTTTACTATTCGTGTTACCAGGGAGATAGCCAAATGAGCTGAAATGAGTAAGCACCTGGCATAACATTAGCATATGACCGAATGATATGGGAGCTTGGCTAACAATAAGCAAGTGATTTTCTTATGGTTTTAAAGGTATGGTTACCCAAAATTTGGGTAACCATAATAAACGTTTTTTCAAATCCTATTCCTGGTAGCTGTTTTTAAGGTTTACCGAATAACGAAAAGGACGGATTTCAACATTCAGAACCTCAGAGAAAAAGACCCAAATTGAAACTCTATGAAAAAACATTCCTTCGAGTTTCTACCCGATAACAACAAATTTGACCCTGGATAACATCTCCCGTTCAAGCATTTCCAACTCTTCAGGCAAAATGGTTGTTTCTTTAAGTAATAAGAAATGTACACCAAGGATTTGGCCCTTTTCATCAACATCAAATATTACGGTAACATTATCTTTTAATGTGGCAAGTTGTTTTAGCCTGCCGGCCGTAAAAGACTGTTTAAATGCCTCAAGGAAGGGATCGTGCGAGATCATACTGACGTAAGAAAATTCTAACGCATCCCAGTTGTACTGATCCCTGGTATTCATGGGCTCGATATAGTTGCTATTCCTGACGGACAAATGCTTATCAATTTTATCAACAAAAAAAACCGTTTCTCCTGCCTTTACCTCCGATGCTTCCCAAACGCTTTGTGTTGAGCCTGATAGTGCCAAAAGGAATATTGTAGCAAAAAGGTTGAGCTTTGCCGGCAATCCTGACAATCTGGGTTTTAATGTTGTTGTTTTCATTTTTATTCTCGTTTTAGTTACAATCGACCTTGGATTGAATCATGGCATTTGGGGAACCAAAGCCAGGCAACAGGTAACCTCCGTAAAATGAGTTATACTCATTGAAGTATCCTAGCATGGTGTTATACTGCTCCCTGAAGGCTTGGGTAATTCCCTCATAAGCATTGTTGGTTATCCAAGTTTCGTATTCATCAAATAATAAAGGGGGAAAGTTGACATTTCCACTAGTCATACCACCATATAATTTCGAATAGATATCCTTGAAAACCTTGGCCTCGAACTCGATATTGGTATAACCGGGCGTGCCCAAATGGTACTGACATGTACCTTCAGGATAAATGGTGTTTTGGTAGGCATGAAAGAGTTCCTCAAGGATGGCATTCTTATTGATACTAGAACCACTTTTGAAAGTAATAGTATTGATTGCACAATTGTACTCAGCTGGATTGGAAATAGAGCCATCTACATTAAAATTGAGGCCATTCCACACTTCATTCACGATTTTTTTTGTTAGCACAATCTTCAGATAACTCTATTTGGACATTTTTCAATTTTTGAGTTTCACCTGCGGAAAGTGGACGGAATGACTGAGACGGGCTACCTGGACCTCCGCCATTGTTAAAGTCATCATATACACTGGCCAAATTAAAGAACTTGAAGGAATAAAAGAATGCATATGAACAGGAAACGATCCCGGAATGAATGATCTCGAAATCACCCGGTGTTTGTTTGCCGGGAATGAAATACTACTTCCGTTTCGTTCTGGCATTATTGCGAATGCTAACAGTGATTTTTCCAAAGCAATATTATTAAGTATATTGTTCGCTTTTATAAAATGAAATTATGAAAAGAGCCTTTCTGATAATGATTATGATTTCAACCTGGATAACTTCTGCTTCACCCCAGGAAGCTACCAGGTGGAGGGGGCCTTCGGCCGATGGTAGTTACCCTGATAAGGGATTACTCAAAAACTGGCCGGAAAACGGACCCGAAATACTATGGTCATTTGAACAACTGGGAGTGGGTTTTGCATCTCCCACATTTTACGGTGGATATATTTATATCCCTACCATGCTGGGAGACCAGGGCTATATTTTTAAGCTTGACATGTCGGGAAAACTGGTATGGAAAGCAAAATATGGCACCGAATATACTGACAGATATCCGGGTACCCGCTCTTCAGTAACAGTTGCCGGAGATTTGCTGTACATGCTCAGCGGTATCGGAAAGCTTGTGTGCATGAACACAAAAGACGGTTCTGTCAGGTGGAGCAAAGAGCTTACACGGGATTTTGACGGAGTGATCAACCGCTATGGCTATAACGAGACAATTGTCGTTGATGGCGACAGGTTGTACGCCACTCCCGGCGGGAAAAAAAATAATGTTGTGGCTTTGAATCGTTTCACAGGCAGCCTGATCTGGACTTGCCCGGGCAAGGGGGAGAAGGCCGCTTATTGCACACCTCAGCTGATAAAGCTTCCTGCACGCCACATCCTTGTTACACACACCGAATCATATATACTGGGTATTGACATCAGTAACGGGAATCTCCTCTGGTCTTACCCGTGGGCAAACCTCCGCCTCGAACATCAGAATACACCTATTTATAAAGATGGTCTCCTTTTCTGTTTGAGCGGTTATGGCATGGGGGCAATAATGCTCAACTTAAGTCCTGACGGAACCTCAGTGACGAAACGGTGGTTCAACCAATCCTTCGACTGTCGCATGGGGGCGGCCGTCCTCGTGAACGGCTATATATATGGTTCGGGGCATAACGATCCTTCATGGCAGTGCTACAACTGGGACACCGGCGAAAAAATGTACTCCTCACGCGACCTCTTTATGGGCCCTGTGATCGCTGCCGACGGGATGCTTTATTGTTGTAGCGAGAAGGGCGAGATAGCTCTTGTCAAACCGGAACCATCAGGCTTTAACATCGTTAGCCGGATGACAATCCAGCAAGGAAGCGGAGCGCATTGGGCACATCCCGTTATCCATGAGGGGGTTCTGTATGTTCCACGAGGGATGGCACTGATTGCCTATAAGATCCGATAAATATGAATTCCGGCGAACGCACTGGCTATATCCGTTCTTTTGGCCAGGTAAGCATGAATGCCAGGTCTCTGCCAATGGCTAATCCGGTGCTGGAACCCGTCGAAATTATCCCGGTTTCGCGGAATTCGTTTCCCCACTTCTCTGCAGCGGGGAGTTTCAATTCCTGGAAAGAATATTGCTTTATCTGATTCAATTTGCAAATTATTACCACAAAAACGTTTTGCTTCGCTGATCAGCGAAAAGAAACCTTATTTTTGTAATCCGGAGATCAGGTCAAAGATTCTGTCATTAACCGGGTTTTCTGCAACTTTTCAGGTCATAAATGCAATAAAAAGATCAAAAATGAAGAAAGTCTTATCTGTTTTGAAAAGGTCACAGGTAATTTTGTTATTTGTGTTTCTGTTTTCGATAGAAGAATCCAGCGGAGACAATAATCAATCGAAAAACGGCACTCAGGTAACCAAATTAACTCATCATACTGCAGGAAATCCATATCTGCCGTTATGGGAACATCTTCCCGACGGTGAGCCTCGTGTTTTTGAAGATCCCGACAATCCCGGGAAATACCGTATCTATATTATCGGTTCGCACGATGTCAGGTTCAGGAGTTATTGCGGACCTGACATCAGAGCCTGGTCAGCATCTGTGGAGGAGTTGTCTGACTGGCGTGATGAGGGACCCATTTTCACCTATCCTGTTGATGGCCAGTGGGATGTTATGTACGCCCCCGACCTGGTTGAGGTGAAGAAAAGAGACGGTACAAAAGAATACTACCTGTACCCTCATAGCCGTGGCTGGAACAGAGAAGCCATGGTGGCCAAAGGAAGCCGTCCCGACGGTCCGTTTACACCCATCAACCTGACTGACGACGGAATGAGAACAGTTCCGGGCAGTATCATGGGATTCGACCCGGCAGTATTTATTGAATACATAACCGATCCGGAGGATCCTGATTATGAGATTGGCTTCAGAGCTTACGGATTCTGGGGATTCCAAAGGTCCTCAGCCGGTCAGCTCGATCAGAACACCATGTATTCGCTCAGGCCAGGGACCGAGTCCATCGGTTATTTCATTCCTGCCAGCTCCAGATACGGGGTCATCAGGGATCCGGAAGGTACCGTTTATCCCAGCGTCTATCAGGATCAGGATCTTGGCTCGTTCAACTTCTTCGAGGCCGCTTCAATTCGCAGGATCGGGAATAAATATGTATGGGTTTACAGCGGATATTCAGGCCCTGAATACGGGCTGAGCAGTACCAACTCGGCATTGCGTTATGCCTATGGCGACTCTCCGCTGGGCCCATGGAAAAGCGGCGGCGTTCTTGTCGACTCGCGCGCTCCGGTGCCCGACAGGGATGGCACAACACTTAAGACGAGTTATTCAGGACACAATACCCACGGCAGCATCGAACTGATCAACGATCAGTGGTATGTGTTTTATCACAGGGCGCCAAGGGGTTACGGTTACACGCGTCAGCCGATGGTGGCCCCGGTAACGGTTAAATGGGATGAAAAACCGGTGGCAGAAGGCGGAAAGGTCACCATCAGGGGATATGACCCGTATGCTGAAGATAATACCTGGTCCGCAAAGGATAGTCAGGGAAAAGAATATACCGGAGCAGAAGTAACTTCGGAAGGCTTCCACATTTACGGCCTCGATCCCTATAAATATTACTCTGCAGGATATGCGTGCTATCTTTCAAATACTAACAGCCAGCAGGATTCCTGGGATATATGGGCTAACGATATGCCCATAACAAATGTGGAAAACGGTCATATTATAGGATACAAGTACTTTGGATTTGGAGGGCTTGATAAAGACAAGAAAGGGTTGAAAGCCTTCAAGGGGACAAGTCGCAGGAATAAAACGGCATTTAACCTGTTTCTGACGCCAAAGACAAAAGAGGAATTTAAGGTCAGTGTCTGGCTGGACGGACCCTGGGATAATACTACGTGGAAAGGCAGAAAGATCGGTGAAATAGTGGTGCCTGCAAATTCCGCACAGGGAATAACAAAATTCACTACCGACGTTTCAGCATTTGTTGATAAGCTCGACAAGAAGCATGCGATTTTCCTTGTTGCCGAGGGTTCTGATCAGGGCGCTCTTTTCGATTTATCCGGACTGGGATTTAGCTCGAAGAAAAAGAAAATCGTCCGTCCGGTTACCCCTGCTGTAAGCATCAGGGTCAACGGAGTTGAACTTGATCTGCCGGCCACTCCGGTCAGGTCAACGAATGCCAACGGGATTACCGGCTATGACCTTTATGAAGCTGCTTATCAGATTCCTTCAGGGACAACCGGGCTGCCTTTCGTAACTGCCTCAGCAAGCGATAAGGATGTCAAAGTGGCTGTAACCCAGGCTGAATCGAAAACCGGAACCGCTGTTGTGCGATTTGATTACAAGGGAATAATCAAAACATACAGGGTTGTGTTTGGGCTGACCCCGGAGGCCCGGTAATTTGGAGAGCTGGGCAAGACCGACCCTTTTTGCATAAGCTTTATTTCATATCCGGGGTGATATAACGGTAATTTCCGCTCAGGTGCATAAGGCTGAAGAGATAGAGCAGCCCATCATAATAGGGATCAAAATAACCGTCTTCATAGGGTTCGAGCTTTGCGTTCCATACAGCATCCACAAATTTCCAGCTCTTTGCCTGGGTTCCCATAAGTGATGCGGCTCCTGCTGTTGACACCAGTCCCAGTGAGTGACGCAGTTTCCGGACTCTCCCGGCAGGAAGCACCCATTCAGGCAAAGTGCCATCGAGGTTGAACTGGTCTTCATAAGTATCTATGCCCCTGCAGAAAAGGAAATTCTGGATCCTGCGGGCATAATCTTTTTGCCACTTCTTGTCCTTGGCAAACCAGGAGTAATCCATGGCAATATTCATCGGTACCCTCCATGAATCAAAACGGAAAACACTCTCCATACGTCCTTGCTTTCTGGGATCTCCGCTGAATTCTGTCAGGTCGGCATTTAATCCGGTAGGAGATTTACAGGCTCTCCGGAGAAATGCGCGTGAGGTATCGGCACAATCCCTGTAGAATTGTTCATGGCCATCGTTGGCATATTCGGCCCATACCTCCCAGAAAGCCGGCAGATGATAAGAAGGATCCGTATAGCCGTACCCGCCTTTGTCGGGCACGAAAGTGATCTGCTTATGCTCCACATTAATGATATTCATTACACCGCCCGTCCCGTCTTTACTCCACATTGCATCAAGTATTTTCCGGGCTTCACCATAATAATCAATTCCTGTGTCGTTGCCCCAGCGATTGGATGCAAATAACAGGGCTGTGACAAAATAAAACTCACCATCCGATGCTGATCCTGCAGCATTTTGAGCACCGGTCTCAGGCTTCAGGTTCCAGGCAAAATATCCCTCGCGGGGGCCGCTCTGATGTTGCATATATTTCTTTGAATATCTCCAGATACGGTCAAAAACATCTTTCTTGTTCAGCTGAACAGCTACCATCAATCCGTAAGAGAGACCTTCGCTGCGGATATCATGATTCTTCATATCAGTGATATATGCCATCGAATCGCCTACTTCAAAATAAACCTTGCCGGGTCCCTCGAAAATATCATAGCAGGCTTTGGCCAGTTTTGCGTCAATAGCAGCCTGATTGTAACCCGCCTCTTTGAACACATTACGGTACTTGCCCGTATACCTGGAACCTTTCTTCCACGGCTTCATAACACCTCGTTTGTCTTTCACATCCTTCAAGCAGTCATCCCGGGCCGGTAATCCCTGACTGAAACCAATACTGAACAACGAACACAACAATACCCCTAAACAAAGAATTCTCTTCATTATGTAAAATTTATGATCAGTGATAAACGGATAAAAATAAGCATTACGGATTTAACAATTCAAAGAGCTGTATAAATTTTTCTTAAGAGGCCGAATCCATTGTTATTTCTTTCTTTCTTTCTTCTTAGGCAAATCGCCCCTGTACTCTTTTATATTAAATTTGACGAGAATAAAAAATGAGAAGCATGAATTATTTGTCTTTAACCATTTTCGCATTTTCAATGATCTTCAGCAATCCGCAAAGGGAAGATGCCGGTATTGTCAAAAAAGAACTTCTCGGTCCTCATGACGGTTCAGAAGTATATCTTTTTACGCTTAAAAACAAAGCAGGGAATATTCTGAAGCTCACGAATTATGGTGCAAGGATTGTAGGAGTTGAAATTCCTGATAAAAACGGGAAAATGGATAATGTTGTTCTTGGTTCTTATGATCTTGAATCGATATTAAGAGGTTCTTTTGGCGGAGCAACGGTAGGAAGATACGCTAACAGGATCGCTGACGGAAAATTCACCCTTGACGGAGTGGAGTATAATCTTCCTGTTAACAACAAACCCAATACCCTTCACGGAGGAAATCGTGGCTGGCACACAAAGGTATGGAACGCTGAACTGATAAATAAAAAAAATAAGCCTGCTGTCAGGTTCACCTATGTGAGCCCTGATATGGAAGAAGGGTTTCCGGGAACCATTCATATGGAAGTTGTCTTCACGTGGACCAACAAGAATGAGGTTATTATTGCTTACACCGCATCGACAGATAAGAAAAGTGTTATTAACGTAACAAATCATGCATATTTCAACCTGCATGGTGCAGGGACCGGGGATATTTTTGATCATGAGATGACTCTTAACGCATCTGAATATACCCCCATAAATGCAACGCAGATCCCTACCGGGGAGATACGCCCGGTCAAAGGAACCCCTTTTGATTTCACCTCAGCCCGGACTTTCGGATCCAGAGTAGGTGATACATATGAGGGTTCTGTTTTTTCTGGATATGATCATAATTTCGTCCTTGACAATAAAGAAAAGGTGGATGCCGTGGTTTATGATCCTGTCAGCGGCCGGATGCTGGAAATGATAACCGATCAGCCGGCAATGCAGCTCTATACCGGCAACGGACTTATTTATAAAAATCAGCCTGAAACCGGGGGCAGACAGTTCAGATCCAGATCAGGCTTTTGCCTTGAGAGCCAGCATTATCCCGATAGCCCTAATCAGCCCGGGTTTCCTTCCACAGTTATTGTGCCCGGGAAAAAGTTCAAATCATCAACGATTTACAGGTTCTCGGTAAAGAAATAAAGAAAGACGCCGGTTTTTATCTGTGTCTTTCTTTTAGAGTTAATGACACATATGAATGATCAAAAAAATGATGGTTAAATGAGATCATTCCAACAACTAAATTGCTACCTTCGAAAGTTTGGTTCAATTTTTGATTCCTGAATTCAGGCACTTCGGAATGTTATCCGGGAGCTGAAACATAGACTAACGCTTAAAGTTATATTTTACAACAATGAAAAAGACTTTACTTTCCTTTTTTCTGCTGACTTTCGTAGCCGCAAACCTTTTTGCACAGGACGGGAAAACTGCCAAAGCGGACAGTATCCTTTTTGACAAGGTAATCCACGATTATGGCCCCATCGTTCAGGGAGGCGACGGAACCTGCGAGTTCACATTCACAAACAAAGGTTCCGTTCCTGTGGTTCTGAGCAATGTACGAGCCTCCTGCGGATGCACTGTGCCGGAATGGACCAGGGAACCTGTCCTTGCAGGACAGAAAGGGACGATCAAGGTGAAGTACAACACCCAGATTGTCGGTTCCTTTAACAAGGTCGTCACTGTGATTTCCAATGCGGCCAACGGAAATGTCATGCTGACCATAAAAGGGAATGTCACTCCCAAACAATAGCGGGATCCAGCATCAAAATTCCCGTTCTCTGCACAAAAAACTCTGAATTCTCACTGTTCTCCTTAGCTGGTTGGTTGATAAAATTGCGTCCGGAATTTTATAAATCTCCCGGATTCAAAAACGTTAATCAACAATGAGAAAAAAGATCATTACCCGTACGGTCTGGATTCTTTCCCTGGTCAGCATGTTTGCCGATGTGGCCAGTGAAATGCTCTACCCGGTGATTCCGGTCTACCTCCGGAATATCGGATTTTCGGTTTTTCTTATTGGGATTTTGGAAGGGATTGCGGAAGCTGCAGCCGGACTGAGCAAGGGTTTTTTCGGCAAATGGTCGGATCATTTGGGCAGAAGGATGCCCTTTGTTCGTTTGGGCTATTTCCTGTCAGCGCTCTCAAAACCCATGATGGTTCTCCTGCGGTTTCCGTTATGGATTTTCTTCGCCCGTACCACTGACCGGTTGGGCAAGGGGCTGCGGACGGCTCCCCGTGATGCCCTCCTTTCGGCGGAGGCCACTCCGGAAACCAAAGCCGGCGTCTTCAGCTTCCACAGGGGCTGGGATACTCTGGGTGCCGTTATCGGACCCCTGATCGCCTTGGCATATTTACACCTCCACCCGGGGAAATTGACCACCCTCTTTTATCTTGCCTTTATTCCGGGGGTCATTGCAGTTCTCTTTACTTTTCTGGTTAGGGAGCGTCCAGTACCGTTGCCGGTCGAAAAACGTTCTGCCGGATTTCTCTCTTATTTCAAGTACTGGAAAAAAGCTCCTTCAGGTTACCGGAAGCTGCTCATTCCCCTCATTCTCTTTGCTTTGTTCAACAGTTCCGATATGCTGCTGGTGCTGAAAGTCAGGGAATCTGCCGGCAGTGAGAACAATGCCATCATGGCGTATATCTTCTTCAACCTTGTCTATGCGCTGGCGGCATACCCCTTGGGTCGTCTTGCCGACCGGTTCAATATGAAAAAAATATTTCTGGGCGGTTTGCTACTGTTCTCGGCCACCTATTTTGGTATGGCAAAAGCCGGATCCATGCCGGCCTTTTATGCCATTTTCGGCATTTACGGCATTTATATGGCCGCCACCGAAGGGATCTCCAAAGCCTGGATCACCAATCTGGTCAAAAAAGAAGAGACTGGAACCGCTGTGGGGCTGTTCGTCTCCCTCCAGAGCATTTCGCTGATGATCGCCAGCACGCTAGCCGGACTGATCTGGAGCCGGTTCGGCGCTCCGCCGGCATTCCTCCTTACGGCCGTCATCAGTCTGGTGGTCTTTTTTTATATGTTGTTTTTTGTCAAACCGCCAGAAAGACCGGTTGAAGGCTGACTTTTATGCGGAGATTTTAGCGTAAAAAGTCACTCACCGCCTTACTGATCCCTCGTTTTACAATTTCCCAGATTTGATTTTTAAAATTGAAAGGCGCATCTGTGTTGTCTGCATCAATAAAATAGGTCAATGCATGGGGTATGCTGATGGCAAGCATTTGATTCGGATATTTTTCTTTGTGCCAATCAATTAATTGTTGCAGTGAATAATAATGGGTGAATGATCAAACTTTTGATGCCAAAACAGGTCAAGGTCCATTGATCCTCGATGTCCATAACGTAGTGATAAAGCCGTTCCTCCGACCAGGGAAAAGGGTTTCAAGGCAGGAACTTTCATTAATAATAAGGAAAGAGTTCGGGGTTCAACTGCCATAGTGTGTAACATCTTAATTCATTGATGGGAATATCAAAAATAGCACTCACAAAATAGATGGTATGAAGCGGTAAGAACTTCACCTGCTTTAGAACTTTCTTTATTTTTCATCCCCGTAATATCTCCGGCACTGGCGGATATCCTCCACATCGCCCCGCTCAAAAACACGGCAGAAGACAAAGCTTGCCTTGTCATCGTAATCGATTTCCTCAAAATGGACATCCCAAAAGATCCGTTTGTTGAAAATGGGTTTGTTCCGCTTTTCCATACAACGAAATTACTAAAATCACCGGTTTTTTTTAAATTTGAGGTATCACTTTTACCGGGAATCTGCAGAACTGATCCCTATAATTCAGAATGGGGGTAGTTTAACCGATATTTGAAGAACATTATTTTTAAAAAGCCGACGCTATGAAATCAGCACTTCCGAAATCTTTGGCGCTGTGTGCCCTGGGGGCAGGATTCCTATCCTGTAATAAGGATAAGACAGTTCCCCCCCAACGGCCCAACATTGTTTTTATCATGAGCGATGACCATGCTTATCAGGCCATCAGCGCTTATGGGCATGGGTTGAACAACACACCGAATATTGACCGGCTGGCCCGCGAAGGGGTGATCTTCAACAGCGCCTGTGTGACCAACTCCATCTGTGCGCCCAGCAGGGCGGTGATACTTACCGGAAAATACAGCCACCTGAACGGAAAGGTGGACAACAGGATGAAATTCGACTGGAGTCAGCCCAACTTTCCGGAATCGCTGCAACAATCGGGCTACCAGACCGCCCTCATCGGGAAAATTCATCTCGACGGAACTCCCCGGGGATTTGATTACTGGAATGTGCTGCCCGGACAAGGCCAATATTACAATCCCGACTTTATTGAGATGGGAGTAAAAAAGCGAATCCCGGGTTATTGCACGGAACTGACCACCCAGTTTGCCCTCGACTGGCTTGAAAACAAACGCGACAAGGAAAAGCCCTTCTGCCTGCTGTTTCACCAAAAGGCTCCCCACCGCAACTGGCAGCCCTCACCCAAATATGTCAACCTCTTCGACGACAAGACCTTTGATCCCCCTGCCAATTTCTTCGACGACTATGCCGGAAGGGGCCGGGCTGCACGGGAACAAGAGATGAAAATTGACGGTCACGGTCAATGGGGCCACGACTTCAAACTGATCGTAGATCCTGAGGGAGACTCTACCCGTTTCATCAACGATCTGAAACGGATGGATGAACAGCAGAGAAATAACTGGATGGAAGCCTACGAAGGAGAAAACCAGGAGTTCCTGAAAGCCAGACTGAAGGGGAAAGAACTTGCCCTCTGGAAATTCAACCGCTACATCAAGGATTATCTCCGATGCATCCAATCGGTCGATGACGGGGTGGGAGAGGTGCTTGATTATCTCGACAAAAACGGACTCGCTGATAATACCATTGTGGTTTACACTTCCGATCAGGGTTTCTACCTTGGAGAACATGGGTGGTTCGACAAACGCTTCATGTATGAACAGTCGCTGAAAACCCCCCTGATCATCCGCTTCCCGAAGGAGATCGCTCCCGGATCGGTGAACAACAACCTGGTGATGAACCTTGACTTTGCACCCACCTTCCTCGATTATGCCGGTGTGGAAATTCCGGCAGATATGCAGGGGACTTCGTTCCGGAATCTGGTGTCGGGAAAAAGCAGCGAATGGCGTGATGCCGTTTACTACCATTATTATGAATTCCCGGCTGAACACATGGTGAAACGCCATTTTGGGGTCCGTACCGGCCGTTATAAATTGATACACTTCTATTACGACATCGATGAATGGGAATTGTATGACCTCGAAACCGATCCCGATGAGATGCAAAACGTCTATGGAGATCCTGCCTATGCTGAAGTCCGGGCCGACCTGCATAAAAAGCTGATAAAGTTACGTCTCCAATACGGCGATTCAGAGGAGTTGGACAAGCAGTTTCTGGAAAGGTATCTCGAAGAAACCAGGAAGTGAAGGGAGCCTGTCATTGTCAGGGTACCACACCCTTGGTGAAGGTGACAAAGTGAGATGATTTCCCGTGGAAACTATAACTGACCGGCTTTACTGACCAATCAGATTCTTCTAAATCAAATTACGAAAAAAATTCTATAGTGTCAGAAGTCAGGAAAAGCCTCCCCTGCCAGGTGTTGCGTTGTTCCAGCAGCTTTTCGACAATAGCTGAAAACTCGTAATTTTTGATTCCCCATGCCGGGGCGATCAGGAGCTCAGCCGGAGCCTGGCTGGTGAAGCGTTCCACCGTGATCAGGGGATTCAGCAATTCTAAGTATTCCACTACCAGTGAAGCATACTCTTCCGCGGTAAAAAGACGGAATTGCGACGGATCGTTCCGGTATTGGCGGGCCATTACAGTACCCTTGTGGATCTGCATCTGGTGGAGCTTCAGGTTATCGACAGGAAGCCGTGATATTACCCGGGCCTGTTCCAGCCAATCCTCACGGGTCTCGCCCGGCAATCCCAGGATCATATGGGCGGTAATGCGGATACCCCTCCGGGAAGCTGCTTCAAGGGCTGCTGCCGATTCGGCGAAGGTGTGTCCCCGGTTGATGCGTTCCAGCGTGACATCAAGATGAGATTCCAATCCCAGTTCCAGCATCAGGTAAGTTCTTCCGGAAAGGTCAGCCAGGTAGTCGAGGATTCCTTCATCCAGACAATCGGGACGGGTGGAGATTACCAGTCCGGCAACTCGGGGAAAGGCGAGGGCTTCGCCATAGATCTCTTTCAGTGCGGGAAGCGGCGCGTAAGTGTTGCTGTAGGACTGGAAATATGCCAGGTATTTCATGGTGGGATATTTGTGCGCAAAGAAACGGATCCCTTCTTCCATCTGGATGGCGATCGTTTTGTGCGTTCCGGCAGGGGGCGGGGTAAATGCTTCGTTATTGCAATAGGTGCATCCCCCTTCCCCCTTCAGCCCGTCACGGTTCGGACAGGTCAATCCGGACTCCAGACTGATTTTCTGCACTTTCTCCCCCTTGAAAACCTTCCGGAAGAAAAACTGGAAATTGTTGTACCTGCCAATATGGCCCCATGGGAATTGCCGCATCGCTGATGGATTATGCCGGGTTAAAATTAAAAAACTCGGGCTGAATTCAGCTGGATGCTTTGTTGAAAAATCACATGATAACTTTTTGGGATTTGTTTAGGCCAAATGCAGGCGAATCGTAAATTAGCTGTTTTCAGAATAAACGGATGAGCTTATGTTTAGTGCAAGGGACAAAGAACAGATGATCGTACGGGGGAGCAATCCCGATGAGGTCCTCCGGCAGATTGAATATTTCAGGACGGGATTTCCCTTTCTTCCGGTTATTGAAGCTGCCGGGCCCGGAAAAGGGATTTTGCAGGTCAGTGACACGGAGGTTGAAAAACTGAAACTTCTGTTCGATGAAAAAGCCGGTTCAGGCCTGAAAATCATGAAATTCGTGCCTGCCTCGGGAGCCGCCAGCCGGATGTTCAAATCTCTCTTCGCGGCACTCGAGGAATTAAACTCAGGAAAAGGAGAAGAGGAAGTTCTCGCCGGGAACAAGGATGCCCGCGAATTTTATGAAAGGATAGATGATTTCGCCTTTGCCGGGGAACTGAAAGATATCATCAGGAAGGAAGGGAAAAATCGCGGATTCCGGAATTTCCTGGAATATCTGCTGAACGCCGGGGGAATGAATTACGGCAGCATGCCTAAGGGACTGCTCCTGTTTCACAAATATGGCGATGCTTGCAGAACGCCTTTCGAGGAGCATCTTGTCGAAGGCGTTAGCTATGCAAAAGACAATAAAGATGTGGTAAGGCTTCATTTTACCGTTTCCCCAGAACACGAAACCGCCTTTGCATCCTTGCTGGAGCGCGTGAAGGAAAAATACGAAGCACAATTCGGGGTCTCCTTTGAAGTTGGCTTCAGCCAGCAGAAACCTTCGACAGATACCATCGCCGTGGATCTCAACAACCTTCCCTTCAGGGAGGAGGATGGTTCCCTGCTCTTCCGGCCCGGGGGACACGGAGCCCTCCTGGAAAACCTTAATGACCTGGATGCCGATCTGGTCTTTATCAAAAATATCGATAATGTGGTCCCCGACAAATTGAAACTGCCTACCTTTACTTACAAAAAGGTACTTGCCGGGTTGCTGCTGAAATACCAGGATCAGATCTTCCTTTATCAGAAAGAACTGAATGAGAAATTTCCCCATTCCATTGAGAGCGGGTTCCTTGCCGAGGCATCCGGTTTTCTGGAAAACTTCCTCAACACCAAACCTGCCGAGAATCATTATTACACCGAAAAGGAGGACCTGGTGCGTTACCTGCGTGAAAAATTCAACAGGCCGCTGCGGGTTTGCGGAATGGTGAAAAATCAGGGAGAACCGGGCGGAGGACCCTTCCTGACCCGCAATCATGACGGTACGGTATCCCTGCAGATCGCCGAGAGTGTCCAGATCGATCATGACGATCCCGTCCGGGCGGACATCGCGCGGCATGCCACTCATTTCAACCCTGTCGACCTTGTATGCGGACTCAAAAATTATAAGGGAAAAAAATACGACCTGATGCAATTCAGGGATCCGGCAACCGGTTTTATCTCCCGGAAATCCAAAGACGGCAAGGATTTGAAAGCGCAAGAACTGCCGGGATTGTGGAACGGGGCCATGAGCGACTGGAATACCGTTTTCGTGGAAGTGCCGGTGGAAACTTTCAATCCGGTAAAGACGGTTAACGATTTGTTGAGGGATCAGCATCAATAATGGAAAACATGCTGCTATTAAAAGCTTTTACTACATTTGCTCATTAATTGCCGATGATATGAGCGACGATGCCAGGGATTTTTTGGATGAACAGGAAGCGCTGGATGCGTATGTCCGGTTCAGAAGTTCCCTGCGATCAGGCGATTTTATCTATTTCGATGTGGTGGAGTATGAATCCATCATTGATTACCTTATCGATGAAGGGGATTTTGAAACGGTGAACCTGGCCGTGGAGCAGGCCATGGAAATACATCCCGCCGCCTTACCCATCCGCCTCCGGTATGCACAGTCATTGATCAACAGCAATTCTCCCGAGGAAGCACTCGACGAGCTCCGTTTGCTGGCGGAACTGGACCGGGAAAATCCCGACGTTTTTCTGATGATGGGAACCGCACATCTGATGCTGGAGCAGCAAAGCATGGCCGAATCACAGTTTGCCAAAGCTGTCGACCTTGCCGGGGACGAACTCGACGATGTGCTGTACCACATCGGAACATCATGGCTCCCCGCAGGAAATATCGAAATGGCCATCCGTTATTTCGAACAATCCTTTTCAGTGAACCCCGAAAATGAGATGCTCCTGAATGACCTGGGTTATTTCTATGACCAGTTGGGTTTTGCTGAAAAAAGCATTTATTATTACAACCTCTATCTTGACCTTGATCCTTTTAATCCGGCCGTCTGGTTCAACCTGGGCATTGCCTACAACCGGAATTTGCAGTTTGAAAAAGCCCTGGAAGCCTACGATTTCACGCTGGCGTTGAGAGAGACCTTCTATCACGCAATTTTCAACAAAGCCAACTCCCTGGCCAACCTGGAGCGATACAAGGAAGCCATTTCGGCTTATCGGGAATACCTGAAATATGATGCTGAAAATGACGATGCCTGGTGTTACATGGGTGAGTGCTATCTGAACCAGGGACGTTACCGGATGGCAGGGCGGTATTATCGCAAGGCGTTGGAAATCAATCCCGAAAATGACATCGCCCTCTTTTCGAAAGGAATCATCTTCTGGCTGGAGAAGAACTATGAAAAGAGCCTTTCCCTGATCAAAAAGGCCATATCCCTTGAGAAGGAAACCCCTGAATACTGGTTTACCTATGCCCGGGTGCTTGCGGATTCAGGACACCGGAAAGAAGCGCAGGGCGCTTTTAAAAAGGCTGCCTTACTCAACCCTGAAAATTCGGAAGTGTGGATTAATTTCGCCGAGTTCCAGCATACCTGTGGTCAGGTGAAAGAGGCCATCGATACCCTGAAACTGGGAATCCGCCACAACGAAAATGACGCTGCCATCAAATATCGCCTGGCGGCCTATCTTCTGGAAACCAACGACGAAAAGGAAGCTGCCGAACAACTCGAAACAGCCCTCAAGCTGGACTTTAACAGGCATGACGATCTTTTTAGGGCCAACCCCAAAGCCGCCCAGAACGATTCGGTCAGAAAACTGATCAAAACTTATTCACCCCTTAAATAGCTGGTCATGAGAACCTATGGACTGATAGGTTATCCCCTGGCCCATTCCTTTTCGCAACGCTATTTCACCGATAAGTTCCTGAAAGAGAATAAAAGGGAGCGATATCTCAATTTTGAGCTGGAGGATATCGGCCGGTTACCTGAAATTGTCCTGAGCCATAAGGAGCTGGCGGGTCTGAATGTCACCATTCCTTACAAGGAGCGGATCATTCCCCTGCTTTCCGGTGTTGATGCGGAGGCTGCCCGAATCGGAGCTGTCAACACCATCAGGATCACCCGCATCGCACACCGAAGAATTCCGGGAGAGCCCCTTCAGGACAGTCAGGGGGAGTTCTCTGGGGATTCACCCCTTCCTGCGAAGAATTCACCTGTTCCAGTAGAGCATTCAGCCCTTTCACAGGAGGATTTCCTTCGGTTTCATGAAAATCCCGGACGGTTTTTGGAAGAATACGGCATTTCGCTTGAGGGATTCAATACCGATGTTTTTGGTTTTTCCGCCAGCATCGCCGGTTTGCTGAAACCGCATCACCGCAGGGCGTTGATCCTGGGAAGCGGGGGGGCGTCAAAGGCTGTGAAATATGCCCTTTCCGGGGCAGGCATTGACGTACTGGTGGTTTCCCGGACACCCGGAGCCCCGGGAACCATCGGGTATGACGGACTGACGCGTGATTTGACAAACGAATTTACCGTTGTCGTCAATGCAACCCCCCTGGGAACCTTTCCCCGGGAAGAAACCTGTCCTCCGTTTCCGTATCAATGGATCTCACCCTGCCACCTTCTGTATGACCTGGTCTATAATCCGGAAGAAACCCGGTTTCTGGCATTGGGACGAAAACAGGGGGCAACCGTCAAAAACGGATATGAAATGCTGGTGCTCCAGGCTGAAAAAGCCTATGAAATCTGGAATGAAACCACCCCTCACTGAATTCCGGTGAGCACATTGACTAAATCCGTTCTTTTTGCCAGGTAGGCATTAATGCCTGGCCTCTCCTTCCGTCAACTATGGCAGTCAATGGCCGGTTTTGCTTCCATGGATGGTTATACGATATTGTTGCAGCCCGGTTATTTCTCCCTGCCGTTGCTGAAGCCGTTGTCCTTGACTTCCCAGGTGTTTCCTGACCTGAGAAGGTCATCCATATTTTTGATTTTTCGGTTTTCCTGAATTCTGAGGATCTGCTCTTTCATCTCCCGGTCATATGTGGGGGCGGCAACTTTCCGGATTACCCCCAGGGCGACGGGGAATTCGGGAAGGTGCATCCTGATCAGCGCAAGGTGTATCGAAGGATCGGGATCGGTGGCATCATGCACCAGGATATCTTCGGGAGTGATTCCGTTTTCACCGACAGTCACCACTTTGAGTTTCCCTTTCTCCAAGACAATACCCTTCCTGTTGTCTTCGCCAAAGCGCATCGGTTCACCCTGTTTCAGCATCAGCTGCCGTTCGGCCCGGTACGCCGGATCGGTGATCAGGTCATGGACCCCGTGGTTGTAAATCATGCAATTCTGGAGCACTTCCACGATCGATGTCCCTTCGTGGAGCGCCGCTTCGCCAAAGACTTCCTGGCTGAGCTTTATGTTACCGTCGATGGAACGGGCAAAAAAAGTGCCTCCTGCGCCAATGACCAGCTGCCCGGGGTTAAAGGGCTCCTCAATGGTGCCGAAAGGAGAGGTTTTGCTCTTGAATCCCTTTTCAGTGGTGGGAGAGTACTGTCCTTTGGTAAGACCGTAAATCTTGTTGTTGAAGATAATCACATTCAGATTGATATTCCTCCTGACAAGATGAATGAAATGGTTCCCCCCGATGGCCATGGAATCGCCGTCCCCGGTGATCACCCACACATTCAGGTCGGGATTGGCGCACCTGACACCCGATGCGACAGCGGTGGCGCGGCCGTGGATGGTGTGGAAACCATACGTGCTCATGTAATAGGGGAACCGGGAGGAACAGCCGATCCCGGAGATGACAGCAAAGTCCTTATGGGCAATTCCCATTTCGGCCATCACCCGCTGAATGGCATTCATAATGGCGTAATCACCGCATCCGGGACACCAGCGGACTTCGTTCTCGCTCTTGAAATCTTTAACCGTATAATTGAATTCGTTCATTTTTTAAGCCTCCAGAAGTTTCGTGACTGCATCTTCCAATTCCTGCACCGTAAATGGCAGGCCTTTTACTTTGTTGTACTGGTAGTAGGTAAAACCGGGGAGTTTGTCACGCAGATAGGCGACAAACTGACCCAGGTTGATTTCACAAACCAGGATTTTTTTAAACCGCCTGAATACTTCCCCGGTATTGGCAGGTAAGGGTTTGATATAGTTGAAATGGGCAAGGCTAACATTCTTCCCCTTTCTTCTCAGTTCACGCACGGTACTGATCATGTGGCCGAACGTGCCACCCCAGCCTACGAGCAGCACGTCACCTTCAGGATCACCGTAAACGTCAAGGTCAGGGATCATGTCAACGATGCGTTGCACCTTGGCTTCCCTGATTTCACAGTTTTTCTGGTGGTTGTCGGGATCGTGGCTTACATTTCCGGTGATATTTTTTTCAAGTCCCCCGATGCGGTGTGCAAATCCTTCAGATCCCGGGAAAGCCCAGCTCCTGGAGAGGGTATTCCCGTCGCGTTCGTAAGGTTTGTAATTTCCCGGATTTTTTGCGATACGCGGGTGAATGTCAGGCAGGTCAGCCATGGAGGGAATTTTCCAAGGCTCGCTTCCGTTGCCCAGAAATCCGTCGGTAAGGAGCACCACGGGAACCATTCTTTCCATGGCGATACGGGCAGCCGTGAAGGCATACCAGAAACAGTCGGAAGGGGTGCTGGCGGCAATCACAGCCACGGGACTTTCTCCGTTGCGGCCATAGAGGGCCTGCAAAAGGTCCGACTGTTCGGTTTTCGTGGGCAGTCCGGTCGATGGTCCCCCCCGCTGTACGTTTACCACTACCAGGGGGAGTTCCGCCATGACGCCCAGCCCGATGGCTTCCGACTTCAGGGCAAACCCGGGACCCGAGGTGGAGGTTACTGCCAGATGACCGGCAAAGGAAGCACCCAAAGCGGTGGTGATTCCTGCGATTTCATCTTCGGCCTGAAAGGATTTGACTCCCAGATCTTTCCGCTCTGCCAGCGTCTGCAGGATCTCTGTGGCCGGAGTGATGGGGTAGGAACCTATGAACAATGGCCTTCCCGACTTTTCCGATGCAGCCAGCAACCCCCAGGCAGTGGCCTGGTTCCCGTTGATATTCCGGTACAGGCCGGGTTCTATCGGTGCAGGATTGATCATATACCGGGGCGTCATATGCTGTAAGTTCATCCCGTAGTTGTAGCCTGCATGAAGTACCCGCATGTTGGCTTGCACTACCGTCGGCTTGCTGCTGAATTTCGACGTAATGAATTCTTCAATGTAATCCAGCGGCCTGTTGAACATCCAACATACCAAACCCAGGGCGAACATGTTCTTGCTCCGCAGGATGCTCTTGTTGTCCAACCCGAGATCCTTCAGGCTTTCCTGGGTGAGCTCCGTGATCGGAACCCCTATCTTGACGTAGTCGATCAGGTTGAGTTCGGTGAATGGATCGTCAGTGGTGAAATTGGCCTTCCGAAAATTCTTTTCGTTGAAGGCATCTTTATCATAAATGATGGTGCCCCCTGGCTTCATGAATTTTGCGTTGGCCTTGACCGCCGCAGGATTCATGGCTACCAGCACATGCGCATAATCACCCGGTGTGTTGACCTCTTTTTGCCCGAACTGTACCTGAAAACCTGATACTCCCCCTACCGTCCCCTGAGGTGCCCTGATCTCCGCCGGATAATCGGGAAAGGTGGAGATGTCATTCCCCAGCAGGGCCGAAGCATCAGAAAACAAGGTGCCCGTCAATTGCATCCCGTCACCGGAATCCCCCGAAAAACGGATGGCAACTTCGTCCATTTCAATTACTTTTGCTTCCTTCATGAATCTTCATTTAAAAACGGTGTAAAAATAACCAATATTTGATATGTCATTGCAGACATATATTATACTTTGGGGATTTCCTATCTTTGCGGTTATATAATACGTAATCTTTATGGCATTGTTAAAAACCCTTCAGGGGAAGACGCCGCAAACCGGCAAATCCTGTTTTCTTGCCGAAACCGCCGTGATCATCGGCGATGTTGTGATTGGGGATAACTGCAGCATCTGGTATGGTGCGGTCATCCGCGGGGATGTTCATTCCATCAGGATCGGAAACAATACCAATGTGCAGGACAATGCGGTCATTCATGCCACCTATCGGAAATCACCCACCACCATCGGCAACAATGTGACCATTGCCCACCAGGCCGTCGTCCATGGTTGTACCCTCCGTGATAACGTCATGGTCGGGATCGGGGCCGTGGTCCTTGATGATGTTGTCGTGGAAAGCAACAGCATCATTGCCGCCGGCGCTGTGGTCACCAAAGGTACCCTTATCCCCTCCGGAACGGTATGGGCAGGAATCCCCGCCCGGAAAGTAAAGGACATCAGTCAGGAATTGCTCCAGGGGGAAGTCATGCGGATTGCCAATGCTTACGGAACCTATGCATCGTGGTACACCGAAGGAAAGGATTAACCTCTTTTAAGATTTTCATCCGTTCCTTACGTTTAAAAAAAGAGTATCTTCGCCCCCATTAACGTAAACTTACAAATCAAACGGAATGGAAATGAAAATGAAAAATAACAACGGCGGGAATCGCTATGCGCTCCCATTGGTAATTGTAGGGGTCATGTTTTTTGCCATCGGCTTTGCCCTTGGCATCAACAGTTACCTGGTCCCGTTGCTCAACAAAGCCCTCCAAATATCTTCAGGTCAGTCTTATCTGGTTATTGCGGCTACCTTTTCCGCTTTTCTGATTTTTGGTTATCCGGCATCTCTGGTCATCGGGAAGATAGGGTATAAAAAGACCATGGCTTTGTCGTTTCTCATGTTTGCCGTTGGGTTTTACCTGTTCATCCCTTCGGCGAAACTGGAAAGCCTGGGGCTTTTCCTGCTGGCATCGTTCATCAGCGGAATGGGGAATGCCTTTCTTCAGGCTTCGGTGAATCCCTACATCACCATTCTGGGACCCATCGAGAGCGCTGCCAAGCGGATGAGTATCATGGGGATATGCAACAAGCTGGCCTGGCCGGTGGCACCGTTGTTCCTGGCGCTGGTGATCGGGAAAAGTGTGGATGATGTGGTCCTGACCGATATCAACCTTCCCTTTTATATCATCATCGGAGTTTTCCTGATATTGGGGGTATTGGCCTATTTTTCTCCGCTGCCCGAAGTAAAAGCAGCCGGAGAAGATCCCGACAGTGTCGAAGATTGCCCTTATGCCGCCACCAAAACTTCTATCTGGCAGTTTCCCCACCTTCTGCTCGGGGCGTTGACCCTCTTCCTCTATGTGGGTGTAGAGACAGTTTCCCTCAGCACCCTGGTAGATTATGCCAACAGCCTGGGACTGCCAAATCCCGATCAATATGCCTGGATCGCCTCGGTGGGCATGGTCGTTGGGTATATCTGCGGCGTACTCTTCATCCCCAAATACTTGAGCCAGGCTGCCGCCCTGAAGATATGTGCCTACATCGCTATCGCAGGATCCCTGCTCGTGGTGCTCACCCCCGCTACCTTGTCGATATGGTTCATCTTCCTGATGGCTCTGGGATGTTCCCTGATGTGGCCTGCCTTGTGGCCGCTGGCAATTGCTGAACTGGGCCGTTTCACTAAGGCCGGCTCCTCCCTCCTCGTCGTCGCCATCGTCGGGGGCGCCGTGATACCGACTATATTCGGATTTCTCAAAGATGGCGTGGGTGCACAGAATGCCTACTGGATCTGCCTTCCCTGTTTCCTCTTCATCTTGTATTACGCCCTGAGCGGTCACAAAATCAGAACAGCCCGACAATAGCAGATAAATGAAACCGACACTCATCATCCTCGCGGCGGGAATGGGAAGCCGTTATGGCGGACTGAAACAACTCGACGAAGTAGGCCCAAACGGAGAGGCCATCATCGACTATTCTCTCTTCGATGCCATCAGAACGGGTTTCGGAAAGGTGGTATTCATCATTCGGACCGACTTCTCCGACCAGTTCAGGGAACGCTTCGAACCCAAGCTCAGGGGAAGGATCGCCTTTGAATATGCTTACCAGTCACTCGACAAAATTCCTTCCGCCTTCACCCTTAACCCGGAAAGGGAAAAACCCTGGGGTACCGCACACGCAGTCATGATGGCTGCCGGACTGGTCAGGGAACCCATGGCCGTCATCAATGCCGACGACTTCTATGGCCGTAAGGCATATCAGATCATGGCCGACTTCCTGACTTCCTCAGACGACGACTCCGAATACGCCATGGTGGGTTACCGGGTCGACAATACCCTTTCGGAACATGGTTCCGTATCCCGGGGAGTCTGCATTACCGATGAAAACGGTTACCTGACCAGCGTCGTCGAGCGGACAAAAATCCAGGAAGACCCTGACGGAATATTCTTTTATGAGCCCGAAGGCCGTTTCCCCCTGGAGGAAAACACGCTGGTATCCATGAATTTCTGGGGCCTTAAACCCAACGTCTTCCAATACCTCGAAGAAGGTTTTTCTCACTTCCTCAGGGAAAAGGGGAATGAACTGAAATCGGAATATTTCATACCTTTGCTCATCAATGACAATATTCTGAGAAAAAGGATTTCTACAAAAGTGCTGGCCTGTAATTCCCCTTGGTTTGGCGTCACTTACCGTGAAGACAAACCCATGGCGCAGCAGAAAATCCTGGAACTGGTTGGCCGGGGCGAATATCCTGCCGAGTTGTGGAAATAGAAGCGGAAGTTCATCCCGTAGCATTCTGATTTTTTATGGTTTAACAGAGGTCATCGCATGAACGAAGAAAGAATCAATTTACTTCTCGAAAAATTCGGATTGAAAAATTCTGTGGCCGGGTGGAAACCTTTTGGTCACGGTCACATCAACGATACCTTCCTGGTGACCACGCCGGGAAACAAGCCCGACCTTATCCTTCAGCGGAAAAATCACCTTATTTTCAAGGATATAGCGGGAATGATGAGCAACATCGTGCTCACCACCAACCACATCAGGAAGAAGCTGATGGTTGAGGGGGAAGCTGAACCCGACCGCAAGGTGATGCATTACATCCCCGCGCCCGACGGCCGCTATTTCGTCAACGATGCAGAGGGCAATTTCTGGACGCTCTTTCTGTTTGTCAGGGACAGCCATAGCATTGAAGAGGTAACCTCCACGGCACAGGCTTTCAGTGCAGGAAAGGCCTTCGGCCACTTTCAGATGCAATGTTCTGATCTTCCCGGGAGCCTGCTCATCGAGACCATCCCCAATTTTCACAACGGGAAATTCCGGCTGGAGCAGTTTATCACCTCGGTGAAGGAAAACCGTGCGGACAGGGTGGCTTCCATGCAGCCCGTGATTGACAGGCTGCTTTCACTTGCCCCGGAAATGACCCGGCTCCAGGATATGCTGGACAGGGGTGAGGTGCCGCTGAGGATTACCCACAATGATACCAAGATCAACAATGTGCTCTTTGATGATAACGATAACATACTCTGTATTATTGACCTGGACACCGTGATGCCGGGATCGGCCCTTTTTGATTTCGGCGATGCCATACGCACCCTGGGAAATACTGCGGCGGAAGATGAACCTGACCTGGCAAAGATTGGTTTCAACAGGGAGTATTATCAGGCGTTTGCCGAAGGGTACCTCTCCGAAAGCAGTGGTTTTCTGACCCCCTCCGAGCGAAAAAACCTGGCGTTTGCATGCCGCTACATGGTATGGGAACAGACCATCAGGTTTCTGACCGATTACCTCAACGGAGATACTTATTACAAAATCGCCTATCCGGAACACAACCGGGTGCGCACCATGGCTCAGCTGAAATACCTGGAGGTGATGGAAGGAAATCTGGATTTTATGGAATCGGTGACACGGTGATGCGGCATAGTATTATGCTTTTTGCCAGTTAAGAGAAAGCAAGGATGAAGGGGAAGTGGTTTGTTATTGTAAATCCCAATGCAGGAAAGCAGAAGGGAAAACATGACTGGAAACGGATTTCAGGGCTGCTTTATTCCGCCGGAATTGAATATCAGAGTCATTTTACGGAACATCGGGGCCATGCCATCGTGCTGGCACGGGAGTATATCAGTGCGGGTTACAGGAAGATTATCGTGGTTGGCGGGGACGGAACACTCAATGAAGTGGTCAACGGGATATTCACCCAGTCGGCGGTTGCTCCTGCTGAGATCATTCTCGGAATGATCCCGGTAGGGACAGGCAACGACTGGTGCAGGATGTTCTCCATTCTCGGTGATTATCACAAGGCCATCGCGATGATCAAGCGGGAAAAAATTTTTATTCAGGATGTGGGACTCCTGGAATATGCCAACGGAAGTGGAAACAAGGAATTGCGATATTTCGTAAATATCGCGGGCATGGGCTTTGATGCCCTCGTGCTCGAAAAAACCAACAAAGACAAGGAAAAGGGCAAGGGAAGCCCGTTGATGTATATGATCAATATTTTTACGTCCCTGTTTTCCTTCCGCACCACCCGGACGAAAATCAAGATCGATGGAGACGATTTTTCCCCGGAAGTTTTCAGTATGACCGCTGCCATCGGGAAATTTAACGGGGGAGGGTTGAAACAGGCTCCGGAAGCCGTTGCCGATGACGGGCTCTTTGACCTGACCATCATCAGGCCCATCAGCAAATTCAAAGTTATCAGGAATGTGATGAACCTGATGGATGGCTCCTTCACCAAGCTCCCCGAAGTCAGCAGTTTCAAAACCGCCAACATTCAGATCGAATCGGTCCCTGACCTGTATGCGGAAGCCGACGGAGAATCCCTGGGGCACACCCCCTTCCGGTTTTCGCTGCTTCCTTCAGCCTTGCGGATCATCAGGGGAGAACCTGAACAATCGTGATCCCCGGTACGCATTTTCCAGTTCTTCCTCCTGCTCTGGGGGATTGGTGAGCGGCATGTCAGTCCCTGTCAGTTCATAATCCAGAAGCTCTGCCTTGCGGCTCTTTTCAAAGGTGGGCAGCCAGGTCCGGTTGGTAGTCCCGAGATGATTGCCCATTGAATCCACAAGAATCACCCGCGGAAGGAATACCCCCGGCCGGCCGATAAACGCATCCATGATCCGGACCGCTTCCATGAATTCTTGCCGCGTGGCCCTGCCCAGGGCTTCGTAATGAAAAATCTTCCGGTGATCCCAAGTGCTGACGGTGGCATAACTCTCCGAAATCTTGTCCTCGATGCCGGTTCCGGTATTCAGGGTGTCAAGTCAATCACCTTTTTGAGCTGGTCGACCGACCGGATAGCATTTTTTTAGCAGTCATTCCCCGCTGTTCCACTTCACCGGGGTTATGTCGCTCCAAATTATGATTTCCCGGTAATCGCGGGGCTGATATAAGAAACTATCCATAGAATTCATATCCCTAATTTAATGAAAAATGAAGGAATGAAAAACAGGCGGGAAGTAAAAACGTCGGAAGGATCGTTTCCGGAAAGACAATCAAAGGCAATTTGGTGATAAGGATGCTCCTCCAGCTATCTTCACTTGATGGAGATGGTAGTCGCCGAAACCGTTTCACCCAGGAAAAGAGAGGCTTTGGATCCGAAAATTTCAGCAGATTCGGTGGTTAGAAAATCCGTTGATCCGTTTCTGGAGATTCTGCCGTCAATGTCGGGATGGCGTAACAGGTAATCTGCCAGCCTGTCGGCAAGTACGGGCCCCTGATTGATCACTGCGATGGATTCAGGAAGGAATTTCCGGATGGTGTCGATCAGGAGGGGATAATGGGTGCATCCCAGAATGACGGTATCGAGCAGGGGATCTTTGGCAAGGAGGGACCTGATGTTCTTTTCGACGAAATAGTCGGTCCCCGGGGTGTGGAGTTCGTTGTTTTCGACCAGGGGAACCCACATGGGGCAAGCTTCCTGGACCGTGGAGACTACTTTTCCCTCCGACCATTTTTCCAGTTCGATGGGGTAGGAGAGGCTGCTGACGGTTCCCGGGGTGCCCAGCACTCCCACATGTCCGTTCCGGGTAATGCGGGCGACGCTTTCCACACTGGGACGGATCACTCCCAGCACACGCCGGTCAGGGGCCAAATGCGGGAGTTCTTTTTGCTGGATGGTCCGCAAGGCTTTCGCCGATGCGGTGTTGCAGGCCAGGATAACCAGCGGACAGTTCCTGCCAAAGAGGAATTTTACCGCTTCAAGGGTGTACTCAAAGACCACCCGGAAGGAGCGGGTACCGTAAGGCGTGCGTGCGTTGTCGCCGAGATAGACCATGTCATGGCCAGGTAAGAGCCTGCGTATTTCCTTCAAGACCGTCAACCCCCCATACCCCGAGTCAAACACCCCGATTGGGGAGATCTTTTTTTTAGATCCCTGTGACATTTTTATTTTTTCTTTTATCCTCTGCAAATGAACCCTCCTGGCTCCGGCGATTCCTCCATAAACCTCAGCCTCAACCCAACTTCAGCCTCAGCCTCAACCCAACCTCAGCTTCACCTTCACCCTCAACCTCAAAAACGGAGTGCCTTTTCGTAGGCCTGATCATAAAATTTCCCGAGGTTCATCCAGTCGAAATGGGGAGACGCGGCTTCGCAGTTGTTACGGAGGGCGACTCTTTCGCGGCGGTTTTGCTGGACAAAGCGGAAGAGGATGTCGGCGAGCTGGCTGGCCGCCTGGTTGAAATCGCGGTTTCTTCTCTCGACAATATACATCCCGGCCTTATCATGGTCGGGAAAGTTGTGCATGACATAATCGCCGAAACCCGATAGATCGCTGGTGACTGAAGGGATCCCGCTGGCAAGGGCTTCCAGGGGGGTATATCCCCACGGTTCGTAATAGCTGGGAAAAATTCCCAGATGGCATCCCCTGACAAACTGGGCGTACTCCATTTTGAAAAGAGGGTTGGAAGCCGATACAAAATCGGGATGGTACACCACCTTGACCTTGTCATGCTGATTGTTTACCAGATTGGCAGTGCGGAGAAAATTCAGGATCTCATCCTTCTGGTCGTCAACCAGGTTATGGGTAACCACCTTGGGGAGTCTTTTCGATTTCCAGCACTGGACAAAACGGCGCAGTTTCAGCTTGTTATAGTCGTCGACAAGAGCGGTGAGGTCGGGAAACTGGTAGGTTCCACTGTCAGAGGTGATTTTGCGGTAGAGCTTGTCGCCCAGTTGCACTTCGATCTCTTCACAGGCACGGCGGATGTCTTCGATCTGAGCCTTGGCTTCCAGCACTTCGGGGTTGAAGGAGTGAAACGGTTGTTTGGTGATGAAAAAACAAACCACAGTCCGGTCAATTCCGGCGTACTGCATCTTCCAGTTCAGGCGGGCGAGGGCCTCCAAAGTAAGGTCATACCCTTTGTTATGGTATTCATACCTTCCGGAAGTGAAGAAATAGATGGTCTTGTCGAGGTCAAAGGAATAACTCTGGAAAAAATGGCCCATGACAAAATCATGGATTTTTCCTTTGTTTTCAGCATGCAGGTTTTGGATTTGGTGAAGCACCTCGAACCGGGTGATGTTCAGGCCGTTGGGGAGGATAACCTCCGGTACGCGTCCCAGCAGGTACTTGCATTCCCGGGCGGTGACATTGCTGACGGTCGAAAAGATATGCGCCCCATGGGCCGCAGCCCGCTCAATATCAACGATGGCCCTGACATTGAAAAAGTTGGCCTCTTTTTCCCAGTTGTAGAACTCGAGATGCTCATAAAATTCATTGTCGTTCATGGCCAGATATCGCCCCAGGAGGGTGGCATGGGTCGTAAATACAGTTCTTATGTTCAGGTTTTCGCGCCGGATCCCAGGAATCGGCAAACCGGCCATCCATTCGTGAAAGTGGGCGACAACTTTATCGAAACAGCCTCCCATTTCACACATGATCCTGAAAAATTCCTTTACCTGGAACCCGAAGGAGGCAACCTGGTTCAGCAACTGGTCCCCCTCGGGAAGGGAAATATGATGATGTTCCCAGATGTAATATTTAATCTCTCCCAGGCGGTCGTAGACTGTATACGGGTCAAACAGCACCACCCGCGGCCTTCCTGACACAATCCACTGACCGTAATGAACCTGGTATCCCATTTCCCGCATTTTTACGACGGCCTGGCCCACAGGACCCGAATAATCTTCAAATTCATCGAAATTCGCCGCCGCCTGATTCTCAAAATAAGGCCCCAGAAGGATGTAGTTCTCCTTGCCGCATTTCTCAATGACAGAGGGCACTTTTGACCGGATGACGGTGTAAATCCCTCCTACCTGGTTACAGACTTCCCAGGCAATTTCAAACAGCTTCATCCCCTGGTAAACGCTGTCGGGTTCATTCCCTGATAAAAAAATATCATGTTGCATATCAGCAGGATTTGGTTTTTTAGATTGGTTGAAAATTAAGCAAAAAAACAACATTTCATTCCGAATATGTTGTAGGACATTATATCGTCACCGCGGAAAACAAAACCATAAAAAAGCCGCCTCGGGTCAGAGACGGCTTCTTATAATAGTTTGACAGGCAATGACTTTATTTGATGCCCAGTTTTGCTTTGGCCAGGGGAAGAACATCCAGACTTTCGTTTGAACGGTAGAGGACTGTCCCGAGTTCGCCACTCACATCGAACACATAGATAAGTCCTTTTTCTTTGCCTACATCGGCAACGGCCTTCTGGGCTTTTTCAAAAATAGGCTTGAGCATTTCATTCTGCTTCTGTTGAAGTTGCTGCTGAGCAACCTGGGCGAAGTTCTGGATCCGCTGCTGCAGATCCTGGATATCGGTTTCCTTGGCAACCCTGACGATTTCGGACAGGGAATCGCGTTTTGTCATGTATTCCTTGTATTTGTTTTCCAGTTCGGTCTGCATCGTCTCCATCTGGTCTTCCAGTTCCTTGGCCTGTTTGTTATATTCCGCTTCCGCCGAAGCTCTTTCCGGCATCACCTGGATCAATCCCTGTAAGTCAATATGCCCGAATCTGGCTTCCTGTGCATTTACATGACCCGCAGTCATCAGTAAAACTGCAACGGCAAAAATTCTCAGTAAGTTTCTCATGATCGATGTGCTATTTTTAATTTTAAGGTCACAAATATAGGCATTTATATTATTTATAGCCCAGTTTCTGCAAAACCTGGTCGCTAAGGTCAAATTTGGGATTGGTAACAAACAATGCCGTACCTCCGGCTTTGTCAAAGATCACTGCATAAGCCCCCTCATTTGCGATTTCTTCCACGGCGGCAAAGATATCATCCTGGATGGGTTTGACAAGTCCCTGTCTTTTCTGGAACAGATCTCCGTTCGGACCGAAATACTTGCGCTGAAGTTCTTTGTACTCTTTTTCTTTGGTGATGATCACATCCTCCCGTTTACGTTTCATGTCTTCAGAGAGCAACACACTTTCGGACTGGAAATCCTGGTACATCTTTTCGATATCGGCATACATGGTCTCCAGTTCTTTCTGGTACTGCTTGGACAACTGGTTAAGCTGTTCCTGTGCAGCATTGAAAGAAGGAATGTTCTGCAGGATATAATCCGAATCAATAAAGGCAAACTTCTGGGCAAATACGGCGCCTGTCATCAGGGCAACCATTCCTAAGGTCAAAAATAGTTTTTTCATCGATGTCTATATTAGAAAATTTTAAACTTCAGAAGATCTCATCACAAATAATGAGCCAAATTTATAACGGTCAGAATTGCTGTCCGATAACAAAGTGGAAGTTGCTTCCGCCGGCCTCTCCGTTCCAGGGGACTTTGTCAAATCCGTATCCCCAGTCGATGCCCATCAGCCCGAACATGGGAAGATAGATGCGAACGCCGACGCCTGCCGACCGGTACAATTTGAAAGGATTGTAATCCCTGAAGAGGTCATTGGTGTTTCCCGCCTCCAGGAAGGTAAGGGCATAAATGGTGGCACTGGGTTTCAGGGTGACAGGATAGCGCATTTCCATGGTGAATTTGGAGTACATTTTCGAACCGTTGCGCCTGTAACTGAGGCTGTAATCCTTGTATCCGCGCATGGAAATATAATCGGTGCCATAATAACTGTAGCCTGACATTCCGGAGCCTCCGACAATGAAACCCTCAAAGGGGGACTGCCGATTTTGGTCATAATATCCAAGAAAGCCCAGTTCAAAGGCAGTGCGGAGCACCAGGTTGGAATTGCGGCTGAGTGCATTGAAGGATTGTCCCTTGAACAACCATTTATGGTATTCGATCCAGCGATATTTATCGGAATTCAACACTGCGGGATCGCTCCAGTCGGTTTTTGAGAACCAGGAGTAGGGGGGGGTCATTTTCAGGGAAAGGGAGAACGAGGATCCTTTCCGGGAATAGAGGGGGTTGTCGACAGAATTGCGGATGAGGACGGTCCTGAAGCTCAGGTTGTTGCTGGTGCCGTTCACGTTGCCTTCTTTGTCGGCCAGGAAATCAAAATAGGTGGCCATATTCTGCAACCGGTAGTGTTCGAAGGAGACCTCATGGGTCACCGCGAACCAGTCGTCGGGCCATGACAGCCGGTAGCCGTATCCCAAACCCACCGCCAGGGTTTCCCAGATCTCGTCGTTGGATTCATCCTTATCTTCCGATTCGTAGTTGTATTGATACGGAGGATAGTATCCGCCATAACCCCCGTAATAGCTGCCGTATCCACTGTAGCCGAAGGGGCTGTAACCGCCATAGCCGTATGGGCTGTAACCGCCGTAGCCGTAGCCATAGCCATAAGGGCTGTAACCGCCATAGCCGTAAGGGGAGTATCCTCCGTATCCGTATGGACTGTTGTAATAATTCTGATAATACTTGTTGGCGCTGAAATTGACCCGTGACCAGGAGAAGGAGAGGGAGAAGGAGTTGGGTTTCTTCCCGCCCAGCCAGGGCTCATAAAATGAAAGGCTCGCCGTCTTGTAATACTGGCCGCTGGTCTGGTAACGGAGACTCAGCGTCTGTCCGTCGCCACTGGGCAACGGCCGCCAGGCCTCCTTGTTGAAAATGTTACGGGCCGAAAAGTTGGCAAATTTCAACCCGACAGAACCGACAAACATGCCGGCACCCCATCCCCCCGACAACTCAATCTGGTCATTGGCCTTCTCTTCCAGTTTGTAGTTGACGTCTACGGTACCGTCTTCGGGATGAGGCACCACATCGGGAACAATGGCCTCCGGGTCAAAATGTCCCAGTTGGGCCAGTTCCCTGATCGAACGGATGATGTTGTTCTTGCTGTACAAATCCCCCGGAAAGGTCCGTAACTCACGACGCGCCACATGTTCGTGGGTTTTGGTATTCCCGAGAATGCCGATTTTGTTGATGGTGGCCTGTTTCCCTTCATAAATTCGCATCTCCAGGTCAATGGAATCCTTTTCTATATTCACTTCCACAGGATCTATCTGCGAAAACAGATAACCGTTGTCCTGGTAAGCGATGTTCAGAACAGCATCCTCATCTTCAGTAAGCCTTTTGTTCAACAGCTTCTGATCGAAAACATCGCCCTTCTTGATCCCGAGAATCGTATTCAGATAATCGGCGGGATAAACAGTATTGCCTACCCAGTTGATATCACGGAAATAGTATTTGTCCCCTTCCTCAACCCACAGTTCCACATTAACTCGGTTCTTTTTTTCGGACCGATAAACAGTGTCCCTGATGATCACCGCATCGCGGTATCCTTTCTGATTGTATTTCTTGATCAGGTTGGCCTTGTCTTCCCTGAACTTTTCATCAAGGTATTTCTTGGTCCTGAAAAAGTTGTAGAGCTTTTTGGCATTGGTTTTTTTCATGGAACGTTCCAGAATGAAGTCGCTGACCTCTTCGTTTCCATGAATGATCACATCCTGGATCTTCACCTTTTCCTTTTTGTCAACTTTGATGTCGAGAATGATGGTGTTGGTCTGGGTCGTGTCATCCCGCTGGAGAATGTTGACCTCGGTGTTCAGGAAGCCTTTTTCGAGGAAGATATTTTTGATCATTCGCTGGGCATTGTTGATCTGGTTGTCGGTGACCTGGCTCCCCTTGAGCAGCAATACTTTGGCGGTGATGTCATCCTTTTCCGATTTGGTGATCCCGCTGAAGTTGACTTCCCCCAGCCGCGGCCGTTCCTGAAGGTAGATATCCAGCCATACGTCGTTTCCCGAAATTCTCGATGCAGTGATCTTAATATCTGAAAAAAGCCCCTGCTGCCATAGTTTTTTGATGGCGGTGGTGATTTGTTCCCCGGGGATATCGACCTCCTGTCCAACTTTCAGGCCTGACAACTGGACCAGAACGTCCCTGTCAAGATACCGGATGCCGGAGATCTGAATATCGGCAATGGTTAACTTCTTCGGACTGGAATAATAAACGGAAAAAAAGGAGGAGTCGGCCACCTGCCCTCTGATTGCAGGGATAGACACTACCATGAAAAAAAGGATTGCCAAAATTGTCTTTCGCATTCTTTGTACTGATTTATTAGCCGGCTATCTGTTCACTTGTCAGTCCGAATCTTCTTTCCCTGTTCTGAAAATCGGCGATGGCTTCAAAGAGGTCTTCCTTTCTGAAGTCGGGCCATAGCTTCTCCGTAAAATAAAGCTCTGAATAAGCAATCTGCCAAAGCAGGAAATTGCTGATACGGTACTCTCCGCTGGTCCTGATCAGGAGTTCAGGATCAGGGATTCCGGTGGTTGACAAATATTTTTCAAATAGCCCGATGTTGATATCGTCGGGGCTGATTTTATGATTGAGCGCATCTGAGGCAATTTTCTTCACTGCTTCCACGATTTCCCATTTGGAACTGTAACTCAGGGCCAGAACCACTGTAAGTCCGGTATTGTTTTTGAGCCGGTCGATACAGTTCAGCAGTTTTTCCCTGACCTGGCCGGGCAGTTTGGCGGTATCTCCGATCACCATCACATGGACATTGTTTCGGAGGAGGTTTTCCGTTTCCTGTTCGATGGCATACACCAGCAAATTCATCAGGGCGTCTACCTCTTCCTGCGGCCTGGCCCAGTTTTCGGTGGAAAAGGCAAACAACGTCAGGTAAGAAATGCCGATCTCTCCGGCACCTTCGACGGTCGATCTGACCGCCTCAATGCCCTGCTCGTGTCCGAAGCTCCTGGTGCTGCCATGCCGGGCGGCCCACCGGCCGTTGCCATCCATGATGACAGCTACATGTTTCGGTAATTTGTCGATATTTAGCTTTTCCTTTATTGACACGCCGTTATTGTTTTAAATCGTATGCCGGACAGGGAATTCCCCCCCAGTATATTTTGTAAGTCAGATGCAATCCCAGAAACCCGGTCCAGTCGTTGTTGTGATAAAAATCGGTATAAGTAATCTTTTTGGTGATTTTACCATCGGCATCCTTTTCCAACCACGTGGCCAGAGGATCGTCGAGATCGTCCAGTTTATCATTGAACAACTTCCTCATCTGGTACTCAACCCCGATCTCCAATCGCTTACCCGCGCTGAACTTGAACCCCATTCCGAAAGGAAGTGTCAGCGTGGTGACCGGTTTGTTGCTCGCTCCTGACGATTCAATTCCATAAAGCGGGTGGTAAGGATTGAATGTCCCAATATTCATCATTGAATCCTGATTAACCCCGTAGTTCATCACACCCACACCGGCGGTCAGGTAACTCGTGAACCAGGCCTTTTTGTTGCCGATGGCATATTTCAGGTAGTTTATCTCAGCCTGCAGCGATAAGTCCATGGGTTTTTTTTCGAAACTCCAGGAATACCCCTGGACAGGACCCCGGGCTTCCACATTTCCCCAAAGAATCATAAACCGCATGCTTGCCCTTTGGTTGTAATTGTACCTGAAAAAACCTCCCAACACCGGTAAAGTCGAGGGTACCAGGGTAGTTCTATCCTCAATATCCCCCAGATATCCTGACGCACCACCCCAAAGACCAATGTCGGCTGAAACCTGTGAATATCCCGAAACAGACAGGATGACTCCTGCTATCCACAAAATTAATTTCCTCATCGGATTCAAAATTTCATTCGTAAAGCTGTTTCAGGTACTGATCAGTTCGTTAATCACTAAGGTTGCGTAAGCCGGAAAGCCACCAGGGAAGGATGAACGTTTTTCCTTAATTTATGTTTACGGATAATGGCCCAACCTTTTTATGCCTTCTTTAACTTACATTAAATCAATGAACTATAAATGAAAACTCTTAAACATAAATGAAAAAGAGTGGTACAAAAGTAATATAATTTGAAATGATCCGTACCAGGTCGCACTTATAAAACCAAAAGTGAGGTTAAAAATTGTTAAGTCCTGAAAATTTATCAATTACGTCTGTCAGCACCCCACATCATCTTGTTGCTGAGGGTTTGGAAAAAGGACTGGCCGGGAAGGTGAAGTGTTTTCAGTTTGAACCCCGCCTTGCGGACGGTAACTGTTGTCGAAAGGCTTACATTGGCCGAACGGGAGTCGAGCGAAGTGAGAAACTGGTTCCCCCGGCCTTCAACCCGAAGGGAAAGTTCATAATGGTCGGGGACGACCACGGGCCGAACAGTGAGGTTGTGCGGGGCGATGGGGGTAATGACGAAATTCTCGGAATCAGGCGTCAGGATGGGACCTCCCACACTCAGGGAATAGGCCGTGGATCCCGTAGGAGTGGCAATGATCAGCCCGTCGGCCCATATCGAATTCATCGGCTCCCCGTTAATCGACAGGTGAATGACGATCATGGAAGAACTGTCGGTCTTCAGAACCGTCATCTCGTTCAGGGCATAATTGAATTCGAAATTGGATGCGCCATGAAGGTCGACTTTCAGCAGACTCCTTTCCTGAATGGTGTAATTGCCCTTGAAAAGATTGGTAAGACCCCCGATAATTTCTTCCCTTCCGATGTCGGCGAGAAATCCCAACCGTCCGCTGTTCACTCCGATGATGGGAATTTCAAAATTCCGGATGGTGAGAAAGGAGTGCAGAAAAGTGCCGTCGCCCCCGATGCTGAAGACGTAACTGATATCCTTTTCAAAATCTTGATGTGAACTGAAAAAACTGTCGACATGTGGCGTATAATTCAATTCTGCCGACAAGAACTCATCAAAAGGTCGGTAAATGCTGATTTCGATGCCGTTCTCATTTAGAAACCGGAAAAACTGCTTCAAAACAGGAAGGTATTCTTGCTGGATCAGGGAACCGAATACTGCAACTTTCATGATCCTTTTGGTGTTAAATGTTCAAATATCGCAGGAATTGCCCGAGACGGTCCTCATACATATCGTTCAGGGCTGAGTCATCCATATAAACGGCAGCAATCTGGTAGTCATACCTTGTAAAAGTTTGTATGACAGACGAGAGGTCTACTTTGTCAAGTTTCAGCATTACCTCAATGTTGTCGGTCTGTGAGATCCGGGTGACGAAGAGACTCAGGATCCGGGCGTCGTTTCCTTCCACAATCTGGCTGATCTGGCTTGCTGAATAATTATTCCAGGTGGTCTCCAGGATGATGATTCCGCCGGGTTCTAGCAGTGACATCATCTGGGCGAATATGGCGGAAACGTTGCTGAGGGTAATGGATCCCAGGTAGTTGTGTTCTTCATCCACAACAGGGATCAGGGTCAGGTTCAGTTTGTACATCATGGAAGCCACTTCGTACAAGTGTTGTTTTGCATGGACATGGGGCGTGTGGAGATGCATGATGTGGGATTCAATCCTTTCTTCGGCCAGATTAAGGTCATATACCATTTTATCGGTGATCAGACCCAGGTATTCTTTTTCCTTGATCACGGGAAGATGGGAAATGCGGTAATCGTCCATGAAGTTCAGCGCCTGCTGACCCGTGTCGGCCGGTTGCAGAACCGGTAATGCTTGTGATATGAGCTGCTCAGCTAACACAACAAAACAGGATATTATTTTTCAATTCGGCGGCAAAATAGTAACTTGCCGCTCCAAAATTAGTAAAATGACACGACTTAGTGTAAATATAAACAAAATAGCGACGCTGCGGAATGCGCGGGGTGGTAATATTCCCGATGTCGTGCGTGCGGCGGTAGAATGCCAGCGGTTCGGAGCCCACGGGATTACTGTCCACCCCCGTCCTGACGAGCGGCACATCAGACGAAGCGATGTGCCGGAAATCAAAAAGGTCATCACTACGGAATTCAATATCGAAGGCTATCCTTCGGAGGATTTTCTGGATCTGGTCATCGGAGTGAAAGCTGACCAGGTGACCCTGGTGCCCGATTTGCCGGGACAGCTAACCAGCGATCATGGATGGGACACGCTGAAACATGCTCCCTTTCTCAGGGAGGTGGTGGCGCGGTTGCAGCAGGCAGGCATCAGAACCTCCCTGTTCACGGACCCCGATGAGAAGATGATCAGGGGAGCTGCCCTGACCGGCACCAACCGTGTGGAACTGTATACGGAAACCTTTGCCTCGGGATATGTTACCGATGCCGAAAAAGCCATCCGGCCGTTCGCCAGGGCAGCGGACCTGGCAACCCAACTGGGTCTGGAACTCAATGCAGGTCATGACCTCAACCTCGAAAATCTCGCTTTCTTCGTTCAACGGATCCCGAATATAAAAGAGGTCTCTATCGGGCATGCCCTGATTGCCGATGCAATTTATTACGGCCTTGAGGAAACCATACGACGATATTTGGCGTGTCTCGGGCAATAATTTTCTTTTACCGTTGTTTTATTACCTCACATGGAGTTGTATTTCAGGAAAAAGGGAAGCGGCGATCCACTGGTGATTCTTCACGGTCTATACGGATCCTCTGATAACTGGCTGGCGGTTGCACATAAGCTGTCGGAGAAATATACCGTATATTCCATAGACCACCGCAATCACGGACACTCCCCCCATCATCCCTCCCATACCTACCGCGACATGGTGGATGACCTTGCTGAATTCTTTGATAATCAAGAAGTTGAGAAGGCGGTATTGCTCGGGCACAGCATGGGAGGAAAGGTGGCCATCAGCTTTGCAGCCGACAATCCTGAAAAAGTAAAAAAACTGATTGTGGCAGATATCGCCCCGAAAGATTACCTCCATTTGGGGGATGAAAGCCAATATCACCTGCACCGTAACATCCTGCTGGCATTGCTGGAAATGGACATCGACCGCTTCAGTGACCGTGAAGAGGTGGAGGAGCGGCTTGCCGAAAAAATCGCTGATCGGCGCATTATACGGTTTCTGCTGAAAAATACCGGACGCGACTCTCAGAGCCACAAGCTGAAATGGCGGCTGAATGCGGCAGCCCTCTTCGAAAACCTGGAGGAGATCGTCGAAAGCGTTAACCGCCGGCAACTCGATGGCCATATCCCCATTACCGCCTATCCCGTCGTGTTTATCAGAGGTCTGGAATCTCCCTACATTAAGGACGGTGATATTCCTGTTATCAGGGAAATCTACCCTGAAGCCCGGTTCGTGGATATTCCCGGCGCCGGACACTGGCTCCATGCGGAGCAACCTGAACTTTTTCTGAAAGCTGTTTTGGAATGTTGCTGAATAGTATAAAAAGGAGTAATTGTGCGATGAAAAAAAACAGGATCGTTTTATGTTGTCTCTCTCTGGTCATGGTTCTTTTTATGAACGCTTGCCGGGAGGATCCCGTGGAACTCAGTGATGAGGCCAATATTCTGAGTTTCAAGATCACCAGGGCGCTCAATCCGTCCCTTTCCAAAGATTATGAGGGAATTATCGACAATCCCAACTTCTTCATTTCCGTCGCGCTTGACGACGATTACGCTTTGAATCAGCTGATTCCTTCCCTGGAAGTCTCTCCGGGTGCCGTGGTCTCCCCGGAGTCGGGAACCCCGGTCGATTTCACCAAAACTGTAACTTACACGGTTACGGCAGCCTCAGGCGTGCGACAGGTGTATACCGTTAACCTCAGTACTCCCGGTGGGGTGCCTTCCATAACCGGTATACTGATCGACAACATCCCCTGTATTTACGATGGCAGTTCCGATGCTTACTTTTTTTCGGTTAAGGATGAGAATCAGGGCAGTATCCGGATTTTATGCCAGGGACAAAATATTGCCGCTGTTTCTACCGGTGATTTCACCACTGCCAATAATTCCACGGTGATATTGCCCGGACTTAAACCGGGCAACACGCTGGAAATCAAGCCTTCCAGTAAAAGCGGAAAGAAAGGCGAAGCGGTGAAGCTGGTGGTTTCTTCGCTGCCTCTGGTCCACATCGAAGTATCAGGAACCATTGTCAACAAACCCAAAATAGATTGTAACATTTCCCTCATCGATCCTTGGGGATTGACAAATGACTCGTTGCGCTATTTTCCCCCTCATTTTGCGGGCATTGAACTCAGAGGGGGATTGGCTCAATCCTTTCCCAAAAAGTCGTACAGCTTTGAGTTCCGTTCTTCGGGAACCATGGAAGTGGACAGCGGAACAAAACTATTAGGGCTTCGCGATGACGGGGACTGGATCCTCGATGCCATGTACATCGATCATGCCAGAATGAGAAACAGGCTGAGCACCGATTTATGGATCGACATGAACAAGGTACCCTACCTGAGCAAGGAACCTCGTGCTATTAACGGAACCAGGGGATATTTCGTCGAAGTCTTTCTGAACAATTCCTATTTGGGATTGTATTGCCTGACTGAGCGGATAGACCGGAAACAGCTTCAGCTCAGTAAAAAAGAGGGTTTCTCTTATAAAGCCAGCCATTGGAGCAGTTCCACAGAATTTGTCAATGGCAATGCCGCGATCGACAACAATTCTGACGATTGGGACGGTTGGGAACTGGAATACCAGGCCGAAACCGCGGCCACTTCCATACCCCAGGTGAAATGGCAGCCTCTGCGGGATTTCATCAGATACACCGCACTATCGACCGATAACGATTTTATAATGAACATCGGAACCAAAACGGAAATCAGCAACCTGGTGGATTACCTGCTTTTTATGAATGCCGTCGGTGCCGATGACAACACGGGTAAAAACACCTTCTTCTCCTTTCATAGCAATTCGCGGAACAAATTCTTCATAACCCCCTGGGATCTTGATGCCAGCTGGGGGAGAAAATGGGAGGGGTCCAAAATTGACCTCCGGAACGATGAATTCATCGGGGTAACCGGTATTCCCGGGACCGATTCGCGCTATTGCCGCCCGAATGCCTATTTCATCCGAATGATGAACCTTAATCCGGGTGGATTCAGAAATCAGCTGAAAACCAGGTGGCAGCAGCTGCGACAGAATGAATTAAGCATGCCACAGCTTACTGCCAGGGTCGATACTTACCGCCGGCAATTCTCAACTTCCGGGGCTTTCGAAAGAGAACGGAAAAAATGGCCCGCATATATCACCGATATCAACACCGAAACACAATTTATGCTCAGCTGGATCCAAAACCGGATGAACCAGGTGGACGCTTATCTAAACGGACTGTAATCTCCCCTGAATGTGCCGGCTTATTTGCCGACCTGAAGGAACCGTTCCCGGAAAAACCCATGATCAGCCAACCGTCAATCAGGGGATCCCTCCATTAAGTCGCAGGTAACAGTGCCTGAGACGGTTTTAACACTTCCGGCATCGTTCAAAACCCTTGCCCTGACTTCACCACGACACCTCTGAATGAGTTGCGGATGGGTATGTGTTAATAATAATAAATTATTGTTAACAAAATGTCTGTACTTTTCTTATCAATACGGGTAAATTTTACTATATTGGACAAAGGTTTCATCCGTTTCTTACCTCACTTTTGCGTCAAATCACATGAATGATATATGTTTCAGATCCTTCTTTATGGATTTATACGGCAGGAATGAAGAACAAAAGATACGCGTTTTACGGCTTAATCCCTTATATAAGAGGTCCTTCGGGTTCTTCAATTCCGGTTAATTCACTTCCGCGGAAAGAATGCAGGATGATCATCAAGGTTTAATCATTAATCTATTTAGCAAAAAATCCTATGAAAAAAAACCGAGAAAGCTGTCCGGACCCGGTCATACGGTTTCGGATGGGAAGTGGCATGAAGATGATTTCATTCGGATTGCTCTTCTTTTTGTTTGTAATCCCATATTACCGTGCTTCAGCGGGAGGAGTGATCTTCGGCGGGGATGTGGGGAGTGTTGCGGAATTCCTTTCGGAGAGTAGGCCGGGTAACCTGGCGGATGCTCCGTTGATGCAACAGGAGCGGACCATCCGTGGAAAGGTGAGTGACAAGAACGGTATTGCGATTCCCGGAGCGACTGTGGTTGTGAAAGGAACTACCGTGGGAACGGTCACCGATGCGTCGGGAAATTTCACCCTGACCGTACCGGACCGCGCCAATGTTCTGGACTTCTCCTTTGTCGGGATGAAACCCCAGGAAGTCATCATCGGTACACAGAGCGTTTTTAACATCCTGCTGGAGGATGAAACCATCGGCCTCGACGAGGTGGTGGTGGTTGGGTATGGAACTGTGAAGAAGAGCGATGTGACGGGGGCGCTGACCCGTGTCACGGACGAGACCATTCAGGAGCGGCCTGTGCAGAATGTCATCCAGGCTTTGCAGGGGAAAGCCGCCGGGATTGACATCACTTCCAACATCAAACCGGGTGAACTTCCCGATATTGTGATCCGGGGCACCCGATCCATATCGGCTTCCAATACCCCGTTATATGTGCTGGATGGCATTCCGTTGGCGGCGGGAAGCATGGCGGATATCAACCCCAACGACATCGCTTCGGTGGAAATCCTGAAAGACGCATCGGCAACTGCCATTTACGGATCGCGAGGCGCCAACGGTGTGGTGCTGATCTCCACCAAAAAGGGGATGGAGGGAAGAGTTTCCATTGATTATACCAATACATTTTCTTTCGATCATTACAAGTCGCTGACCGAGTGGATGGACGGTCCGGATTACATCGAAAGGTGGCGGTTGGCCCTGATGAACGGGGGACAGTACGGCACCGAGAAGTTTACCAACCTGAATACGCCGGTGAAGCTGGGTTATCCCGATCCGGCTCTCGACGTCTCCAAGTTCAATTTGGCAGCTGACCGGACAGCATGGGAATCGGTGATGCGGGCTTATGAGTGGGAAGGCGAGATGGGAGGAACCGTTAAAATGCGGGCCACCACCGCTGCCGAAAAAGAACTGGGATGGCCCGACCAGGTCCCCGTTTATGATGCTTCCAAAATCAGGAGTTACGACTGGGGAGCCGACGCCCTCAGGGTGGGATTGAACCAGCACCATCAGTTGTCGCTCTCCTCAGGAAATGAAATTTCGAAAATCTACGTCTCCTTCGCCTATCTCGACCAGTTGGGCGTCCAGAAAGACCAGGATTACAACCGCTATTCCCTGAATCTGAACGGAGATCTGGCTCCCACAAAATGGATCAAGGTGGGGGCTTCCGTAAATACAGCCCTGTCAGAACAGAACTTCGGCATATTGCCTCCCAATACCTCCAATACCGGTTCCAAGGACCTCTATTCCAGGGCTAATGACCAGTTCCCGTACGCCCTTCCCAAGGATGACCATGGCTTCTGGATCAAGAACCCGGGTGGTAACCTCTCACTCTGGAATCCGTTGATCGACATAGACCAGGCCATGAGCAACCGCCGCATCGGCTCCGTTTTTGCCAACGCTTTCGGTGAAATTACCTTTACCCCATGGTTGCGCTACCGCCTCAATTTCGGCACCCAGTACCGGCAGTTCCGGAATGGAACCTGGACAGGCCCCAACGCCACCAGTCATCTGACCAACAAACCCAATACTGCCGGGTATTCCACCAACCAGAGCTTTGCATGGGTGGCTGAAAACCTGCTCTACTTCCAGAAAAAAATCGCCGACGTCCATGATCTGGGGATCACCCTGCTCCAGTCAGCCCAGAAATTCAGAAATGAGGGAGTCTCCATGAGCGGTTCAAGCATGATTTACGACATCAGCAAGTGGTATGACATTGCCGCTAACCTGAACGGCAAACCCGACGGGTATGGCACCAGCTTTACTGAAAATGCCCTGATGTCTTACATGGCGCGGCTGAACTATGCCTTCCTGAACCGTTATCTGCTTACCGCTTCCGGGCGCTGGGACGGCGCCTCGGTGCTTGCACGGGGTCATAAATGGGATTTCTTCCCCTCTTTTGCCCTGGCCTGGAAACTCCAGGAAGAGCCTTTTCTGAAAGAACTGAACTGGATCAACGAATTTAAAGTCCGCCTGGGATACGGAATCACGGGTAACTCTTCCGTCAGCCCCTATTCCACCACCGGCCCCCTAAGCCGGAATCCCTATATTTGGGGATCTACGGCAGCCATCGGATACCTTCCCCAGGTGGTGGCAAATCCTGAAATGGCCTGGGAAAAAACCGGGCAGCTGAACCTCGGACTTGATTTCGGTTTCCTCAACAACCGCATCTCCGGAACCGTGGAACTCTACCGCTCCAATACCTTTGACCTGTTGCTCCCCAAAACCCTGCCCGCCGTGTCGGGTTATGTCGGCAAAACCGAAAACATCGGGAAAACCAGGAATGAGGGCATTGAAATCACACTCATCACCGACAACATCAGGAAGAAGAACTTCCGGTGGACAACAGAGTGGAGTTTTTACACCAACAAAGAGCAGATTGTCGAACTGCTCAACAAGGACGCCGAAGGGAAACCTCTCGACATGCTGGCAAACCGCTGGTTCATCGGGCATCCCATCCAGGTCTATTACAACTATGAGAATGCAGGAATCTGGGGAAATTCGGAGGAGGAGTTGGCTGAGATGGCCAAGTTCAACGCGAACGGACACAAGTTCTATCCCGGAACCATCAGGGTGGTGGACCAGAAAACCGTGGACACTGACAAGGACGGGGTGAACGATGCCGGCGACTACAGAATCACGGGTGACGACATGGTCATTTTGGGTACCAACCGGCCGAAATGGACGGGCGGCCTTACCAATTCCTTTACCTACAAGGCCTGGGAACTCACTTCCTTCATGTATGCCCGGGTGGGGCAGATGTATTTCGGAGGATATCCCAACTCCTACGGGGGAGTATGGCCCAATGGAAGGGTGGAAAATGACGTCTGGTCCTGGGACAACCCCAAAGGCTACTGGCCCATGCCCAATTCCGGAAGCGTGGAAAACATCACCGCCGCAATGCAATACAACAACGGAACTTTTATCATCGTCAGGAATATTTCACTCTCCTATACCGTTCCCCCGAACTGGCTGACCAAAATCGGTCTCAAGCGGCTCTCCCTCACGGCCCAGGTGCTCAATCCCTTTATCTTCGGGGGAGAAGTGGTGAAATGGGGACTGAATCCCGAAGACAAAACCAACTGGGATATTGCCTCCTCGAATACCAATCCGCTCGGTGGCATGAACAACAATACCATTCTGGTGCAGAGCTACGTCCTTGGCCTCAAGATAGGTTTGTAATAATTGTTTAACTTTTTAAAACTGCGTATTATGAAGAGATATATTTCCTTGTTTCTGGCGGTAATTTTCCTCTTTTCCTGCGAGGATTTCCTGGAAGAGAAGCAAGTTTCGACCCTGACCCAGGATTATTACAATACCGAAGGCGGACTGGATGCTCTGGTAAAGGGACTATACGTATACTTGCGGGTGAAACATGAATGGGATTCCAACGGGGCCAAGCTGAACGATCCGGAGACAGACCAGTACCAGCATGCCGCTGCCAATTCGGCCATTGCCAAATGCAACAGTGCGGCTTTCGGAACCGATGTGAGCACCATTGCCGGCAATATCACCAATTACATAGGTTCGGCCAATTCGAGCTATGCACCCATGGGGGCGTATCCCCACATCAACAATTGCAACATAGCCCTGAAACAGATCGAGACGGTGAAGCCGGGCCGTTTCGGCACCGACGCCGCCTATGCCAACCAGCGCAAGGCAGAGGTCCTCTTTTTGCGTTCGTGGGCATACTACCTGATCTCCAATCAGCTGGGCGCCGTTCCGCTCCTCTTGGAAGCCAAGACCGAGGACAATGGCATTTATTATTACCCGAAGTCCGACCTGGAAACCATCTACAGGCAAATCATTTCCGACATGCGTTTTGCTTACCAGAACCTGCCAGCCAGCCAGGCCGACCGGGGGAGGGTGACCAAATGGGCTGCCGGCCATTTCCTGGCCAAACTCTACCTGAACAGGGCCCAGGCAGCCGCCTTCCGGAACAGCGGCGAACCACATCTGAAAATGCTGTACAAGGGAAGTGTGTCCAGCGATCTGGATTCCGTCATCACCATCACCACCGAGGTGATCAACGCCCTCGCCGGCGGATCGGGAACCCTCAAAGGACTGGCATCAGACTATTGGACCCTCTTTAATCCCGCCGTTTCAGAAACATCCCCCAGTCCAGAGGTGATGCTGGCCGCCCAGTTTGACGTGAATACCTCTCTGAACGGCCGTTTCGGCGGCAACCGGTCATGTAACTACCACACCGGGGATTATACCAACCAGACGGGGGTGACCCGCGCCATGGCCTACGGAAGGCCTTTCGGTACCTACAAACCCACCGATTGGGCTTACGATAATTTTATCGACAAGGTGAATGACAGCCGTTACTACAAGACTTTTGTCGAGGAATACATCTGTAATATGAGCGGAGGAGGCACCAGCTTTGTGTGGAGCGATGCTGCCGCAGCCTGGTGGAATGCCAACAAACCTGCCGGTGAACCTGCCGTTGCCGCCAAAAGCAAACGGATCGCATTTGGAAAAAGAGCCCTGATATACCTGGAAAACCAAAAGGAAGAGGCCTTGGATTCGGCCATGGTGATGAGCATGCCTTTCCAGTTTATCGTCAGATGGGTGAAATCGGAAAAGACAGGACGTTACTATTACCGCCTCTTTATCGACGGTACCGGGATGGGCCTGGCGAACACCCGGACCGCTCCCTATCTCTCTTCGGCAAAATATGTGGACCCCTCCAGGGGAGGCAGCACCGCGGAAAGTAATTTCAACAGCGAGGCTGGGACCCGAGACGCCATTCTGATGAGGCTGGCCGAAACCTACATGATCAGGGCTGAAGCCTACGGAAGGAAAGGCAGCTATGGAATGGCCGTCGCCGATATCAACGTGTTGCGTGAAAGAGCGGCATACAAGGGAGGGGAAAATCGTCCTGAGGTATGTGTGATGTATGAACCTCAGGCGGCAAACCTTCCCGCAGGCGAGAAAAATGCTCCCTATACCGTGACAGCATCCACCTATGACGCCATCAAAGTGACCGAAAACCATTTCTCCCCCGGAACACCGGAAGCCCTGGCTGAACATTACATCCCCACGGTTACCAGTAAGGCGGACATGTTCATCCACTTCATCTACAATGAGAAGGCGAGGGAATTCCTTTCCGAGGGTCTTGCCTGGGAAGACCAGCACAACGCCGGAATTCTCTATGACCGTATCATGTTTCTGAATCAGGTGGCTTCCGATAAAACCGGACGTTGGCCTGTGGCTTTCAATACCCACAACGGAAACGGCCAGGACGGCAACGGAAAGGGAACCATGCAGAAACACTACACCTTCAGGGTATGGCCAAAGGCTTACCTTGACCTGCTGACCGATGAAAACGGGAAACCCTTAGATGTCGCTGCAAAAGCAGCGTATCAGAATCCGGGCTATTAACCGGTTGAAGTCACCCCTGGTGAAGGCCGTCCCGCATGCGGGACGGCCTTCACTATTTTACTGGCAGAAGGTTCCGTATCCAGTTCTGTGATGTCACATTAATGAATTATATTTGCTTTTTGATATTTAACTGAAGCATATGAAAGCTTTTCTTCCTCTGTCGCTTTGCGGATTGTTGATCTTGGTGATGACCGGCTTTTCCTGCGGTGATAAAAATGGAAATCCTGAACCCGACGAAGAAACTGAAATTGAGGAGCCATCGTCCTGGTTTGCCATGGGAGTGGATCTTTCGTATGTTAACCAGATAGAGGACCATGGGGGTGTTTACCGTGTTGAGGGAGAAGCGAAGGATCCTTTTTCCATTTTGAAATCACTCGGTGCCAATGCCGTGAGGGTGAGGCTGTGGCATAATCCGCAATGGGTCAGGGAAGTATATGGAAATCCTTCAAAACCCCTTTACAGCGGATTTGACGATGTGTTAAAAACCATCAGAAGGGCCAAAGAGCTAAGGATGGCGGTGCTTCTCGATTTCCACTACTCCGATTTCTGGGCCGACCCCGGTCGCCAGGAACCTCCCGAAGCCTGGGAAAACATCACCTCCCTGGATGTGCTGAGCGATTCGGTATATAACTACACCTTTGCGGTACTGAAAAAACTGGACCAACTCAGCCTGTTGCCCGAAATGGTGCAGATCGGGAATGAAACAAACTGTGGCTTGATGATGACCGGGACCAAAGAGGGTTTCCCGGCGCCCGATGCCTGCAACGGCCGGTGGCAAAACCTGGGGGTCATCATCAACAGCGCCATCAAAGCGGTCAGGGATGTCTCAGCCAATTCTTCCATGAAAACCGAAATAGCCCTTCATGTGGCAGATCCCAAAAACCTGGAATGGTGGTTCTCCAAAGCCGTGACCGACGGCGGAATTCAGGATTTCGACATCATCGGGTTTTCATATTACCCCCTCTGGCATACAACCATCCCGTCAGGCTCGCTCCTCACCCTTGTGAAAAAAATGAAAACCGATTACGATAAGAAGGTAATGGTCCTGGAAACAGCCTATCCGTGGAGTATTTCTGGTGCTGACAATTACAACAACCAGTTCGGCTCCCAGAAACCCCTGACCGGTTTTCCCTTCACCCGGCAGGGACAGCTCGATTTTATGGTGATGCTGACCCAGGAGATGATTTCCGCAGGGGCCAACGGCGTCTTTTACTGGGAACCCGCCTGGATCACCTCGGAAATGAAGGATCCCTGGGGAAAAGGTTCATCTTGGGAAAATGCCGCGTTTTTCGATTTCCAGGGAAACACGTTGCCGGTGACCCGTTACCTGAACTGGACTTACAAAATGAACCCATAGCGGATGAGCATCCCGGTCGATATTCCACATGGCGGCAGGGAAGACAAATCTGGTGTCGTCAGCGATATTTTCAGCCTCCTGTTTCCATTTCCCAGGGAACAGCAGTCAGGAAACGGACCTTCCGGAATCAGGGACTTCACTTACTCCTGGCAGGAGTTGGAGATTTCCCCCGCAGAGGTGGAGCGCGATCTGGGATTTATTCCGGGAGAAACCCCGGAACCCTTCGCCGGAATGGTCCTCTCGGCCCTGGAGGAAGCCCCTTCATTGTTCGAACCCAGGGCAGGCTTTCGCGTTTTGGCCCCTGTCCTCTTTGATAACTCCAGGCGGGTTTTTAGGGCAGGAAACCATACTTTTTTCCCCGGAAAGATCATCTTCACCCAAATCAAAAATGGGGATGCCCTCCTTTTTTTTGCCGCCACAGCAGGGGAAGCGGTGACCGTCAGGTGCCGAAATCTCAATGATGCCGGTGACCAGGTATACAGTTACGTACTCGATACCCTGGGCTCAGTGGTCGCTGAAAAAGCTTCCGAAAGAATGATGGAGTGGTTGGAAACACAACTGGCACCCGCGAATTGGGCCATTTCCGATTCCTACAGCCCCGGGTATTGCAACTGGGATGTGGCGGAACAACAAAAACTCTTCTCCTTTTTTCCTCCCGGCTTCCTGGGAATCACCCTGTTGCCCTCCTCGCTGATGAATCCCGTGAAATCCATTAGCGGCGTTATAGGAGCCGGTCCTGGGGTGAAACGAACCGGTTATCGCTGCCATATTTGCACCAACAAAACCTGTATCTACCGAAGAATAAGAAACCCCCATGCCTGATACGCATACCCCGGGGAAACAGGATTTTTGACATATACAGTTTGAAGTTTAAATTTGCTTTATTTTAACCGGAAAAAATAGCTGAGGAATTGCATTGTGAGACTCCTGTCATTTAATCCTGATGCTGTTGGGAGGCATGATGAATGGATTTTCGGCACGTTCGCTGATGGGTCAGGCTGCCGTAATGGTGACCCTGGTGGAATGGTAAAACCATCACCTTTAAAAAAAAATCCATAATTGCAGGCAACGTATTTTATTTATTAAAAAGTTTCTATTTTCACCCCGTCATAGAACCGCAGCATCGCGGATGTGATCAGTGCGAAAACAATCCGATTAATCTTTAATCCATGAATCAGAACAAACCAAGAGTCATCAAGGATTATGACAAACTTGACCCGGCCATCCAGGAACAGATCAAGCTGGTTTACCCCACGGGTTTCAGCGATTATCTGATCTATTACTTTGACAAGGATGGAAAGAATGTGAGTGCATTGCCCTTTGAAACGGAAGACAAATATTACCTGATCAGGATGACCCTGAGTGAAGCGGAGCGTATCATTGAGGATGACGACGATTATGATGATGACGGATTCCTTAAGGATCATGTCAGGGAGGAATATGAGGACAAGTATGCCGACATGGAACTGGCGGCTGCCGATGAGGATGAAGAGGAAGAACCCCTGGACGAGCCTGATGATGAGGGTGATGACGACGACGATTATTAAATGAACAGGGCAGGTCGCCTTGTTAAAGGAGGTTTAACAGATGACAGACATTAAAAAAGCGATATTGGTCATTCTCGACGGATGGGGAATCGGCGACGGCAGCCCGCGGGACATCATTTCCCAGGCACCCACGCCGTTCCTGGATTCCCTGAAAGCCACCGCTCCCTATTCCCAACTCCTTACCTGCGGAAGGAATGTCGGGCTTCCCGACGGACAGATGGGCAACTCCGAGGTGGGGCATCTCAATATCGGGGCTGGCCGGATCATCTACCAGGACATGGTGAGGATCACCAAAGCAATTGAAGACCGCGAACTTTGGGAAAATCCCCGGGTGGTAAAGGCTTTTACCTATGCACGCGAGAATGACAGGAGCGTGCACCTGATCGGACTGATCGGCCCCGGAGGCGTGCACGCCCTCAGTTCGCATATGGTGGCGTTGTGCAGGATCGGTACCGACATGGGAGTCGGAAAGATCTTCATCCACGGACTTACTGACGGAAGGGATACCGATCCCCGTTCCGGACTCGGTTTTGTTGAAGAGGATATCCAAGCACTCAAGGGGACCAACGGCAGATTCGCCTCCCTGATCGGCCGCTATTACGGAATGGATCGTGATAAGAACTGGGACCGCATGAAACTGGCGTATGATCTCTATACCCGGGGAAAAGGGGATAAAACCACCAACCTCCCGGAAGCCATCAGGAGGAGTTACAGGGAAGGCGTTACCGATGAATTTATCAAACCCATCGTCGTTGTCGACGGGGAGGGGGATCCGATCGGACTGATCGAGGCGGATGACGTGGTCATCTGTTTCAATTTCCGTACCGACCGGTTGCGACAGACCACCATCGCCTTTACCCAGAAGGACCTGCCCGAATACGGCATGCACACCATGCCCCTGCAGTGGTATACCATGACCAGCTATAAAGAGGACTTCAGGGGGATCAACGTGATCTTTGAAAAGGAAAATGTCACCCGCACCATCGGAGAATTGGTTTCTGATGCCGGAATCCGCCAGATCAGGATTGCTGAAACCGAAAAATATGCCCACGTGACTTTCTTCTTCAGCGGAGGTAGGGAAGCTGAATTCCCCGGTGAAACCCGGATCATGATCCAATCCCCCAAGGTTCCTACCTATGACCTGCAGCCCGAAATGTCGGCCCCTCAGGTGAAAGACGCAATCGTTGCCGAATTGAATAAAAAATCAGCCGGTTTCATAGTCCTGAACTTTGCCAATGGCGATATGGTCGGGCATACCGGGGTTTATGAAGCGATTTACAAGGCTGTGGTTGCCGTTGATGCATGTGTGAAAGAAGTTGTGGAAGCTGCCCGCGCCAATGGCTATGAGGTGCTCATCATCGCCGACCACGGCAATGCCGACAATGCGGTCAACGAGGATGGATCAGCCAATACCGCCCACTCCCTTAACCCGGTTCCATGCATTTATGTGGGCGAGCGGAAAGACGTAAGGTTAAAGGACGGAATCCTGGCAGATGTGGCGCCAACCCTGCTTTACATTATGGGTTTGAAAATCCCCGCGGAAATGACCGGCAAAATACTCATCGAAAACTGAAGTCGGTCCCAACCTTCATCTTAATCTTAACTTCAACCTTAGACTGTGGTCGAAATTGGCAAAGCTATTGTCAGCTTGGATCTTTTCAGGGAGTATTTCACCTGTGACCTGGAACAATGCAAGGGCGCCTGCTGCATTGAAGGGGACTCCGGGGCACCCCTGGCCCCCGGAGAACCGGAACTGCTCGAACAAGATTATCCCCGTTACCGCGACTTCCTGCCTCCAGACCATCGGAACGTGATCGAAAACAAAGGCTTTTCCCTGGTAGATAGCGATGGCGATGTGGTAACCCCTCTCGTACTCGACAGGCAATGTGCTTATTCCTATTACGACGACCAGGGAATACTCAAATGTGCGGTGGAAAAGGCCTGGAATGAAGGATATCTGAATTTCAGAAAGCCCTTGTCATGCCACCTCTTTCCCGTCAGGATCACGGCGTACCGCCACTTTGATGCAGTCAACTATCAAAAAATCGAAATCTGCCGGCCGGGACGGGAATGCGGAAAGAAAATCAGGATGCCGTTGTGGCGGTTCCTACAGGTTCCCCTCACCCGCAAGTATGGCGAAGAATGGTTCGCTGAACTCCAAATCGCAGCGGACCAGATTAATAGGCCATGAGCTCAACCCTGTTCCCGTCGGGATCCAGGATAATGGCTTCATAAAGATTGTCACCGGTCACACGGGGTTCACCGATCACTTTAAACCCGTCCTCCCGCAACCGCTGGGTCAACTCATTCACTTTCTGCCGTGATCCGGGATTGAACGCAAAATGGATGAGCCCCGTGTTCTGCTTCATGGGATTGTTTTTGTTCCGCGGCACATTGGGCATCTCCATGATCTCAAGCTTGCATGTGCCGTTGAACGACAGGAAATAGGAACGAAATTCCTTGGAATGATTGTAATATGCGTGACCGGAAGAAGCATCAAAATAGTGCATGTAGAAATTCCGCATCCCTTCCAGGTTGTACGTCCAGATGGCTATGTGATCAATGGTCATATGGGTGTTTTTTACAGTTGAATAATTTATTGTACGGTAGATTTTGCAGATGGTTATAATTCCGGAGTGCATTGATATGTTATTGTTTAAAAATTTCGTTTGCCGCCTGTAATCCTCCTCTTTCATCGCTCCGGGAAGACGGTCTCCGGCAACGACAAATAATCACCCTTTCAAACATAAGTGTCAAAAGGTCGGGTTTTTCCGCAGCTACTCCGATTTTTTTTAACATTTTTATATTCCTTCCAAACGACCTGCGGGTGATTGTATTTCCCGGATATTAATACACAAGGTGTTGTTATTCAAATGTATGCATCTTAGATATTGCTGCCTTAGGTCAGATTCACCGTCGGCAACGGCGGAACGGAAAAAATGATATGGCGGATTTTTTGATATTTTTGCACGGGATTTGCAGCAACGGTCCTGTCACTCCGACTGTTCAACAGACAATTTAACAGAATGATAAAATATACCGTTCCGGCACTGCTGGAAGAAGCCATCCAAAAATTTCACGATCAACCGGCCCTCGGATTTGCCGGAGAAGAACCACTTTCCTACCGGCAGTTGGACGCCAGGATCAACGAAACGGCCCGGCTGCTCATGCATTATGGCATCGGAAAAGGGGATAAAGCGGCCATCCTGAGTTCCAACATGCCCAACTGGGGCGTTGTTTTCTTTGCGACCCTCAGGATGGGAGCGGTCGTCGTTCCCATTCTTCCTGATTTTCATACCAATGAGATAAAAACCATTCTGGAACATGCAGAGGTGAAAATTCTGTTTGTTTCAGAGAATCTCTACCACAAGATCGAAAAAACCGACATACCGCCCGTCAGGACGGTCGTTACAACCGATAATCTGGCGGTTGTGCCTCCCGGTACCCCTGTTTCAGCCCTGGGCAGCCTCACCGCATTCTGTCAGGATACCGAAGCGGAAGCACCCCTGTCGTTCCCGGAAACCGAGGAAGAAGATCTCGCCACAATCATTTATACTTCCGGGACCACGGGAAGTTCTAAAGGGGTGATGCTTACCCATAAGAACATTGCCTGGACGGGCAAACAATGCTGGACGATAGAAAAAATCTATCCGTATGACAAATTACTATCCATACTTCCCTTGTCCCATACATATGAAAATACCCTGGGACTGTTGTTGCCGATGTTCCACGGGGCTTCCGTCTATTACCTGCGGAAACCACCGGTCCCGGCGGTATTGCTGCCTGCACTGCAACAGGTAAAACCGACAAAAGTGCTGTCGGTTCCGCTGGTGATCGAGAAAATTTTCAGGGGGAAAGTCTACCCCGAATTTCAGAAAAGCCCGGTGGTCAGAACACTCTACAAGGTTCCTCCCATCCGGAAGATCCTTCACAGGGTAGCCGGAAAAAAGCTGATGAAGACCTTTGGCGGTGAGCTTACTTTCTTCGGAATCGGAGGATCGAAACTGGACAGCACCGTGGAGCGGTTTCTGAAAGAAGCCAGATTTCCTTATGCCATCGGGTACGGACTGACGGAGACATCGCCCCTGCTTGCGGGTACGAATCCGAGGACTCCCAGGATTGGTTCCACGGGGCCTGCCATGCAAGGTGTACAGTTGCGGCTGGCCGATGTAGATCCTGCTACCGGGGAAGGGGAAATCCAGGCCCGGGGAAATAATGTCATGAAAGGGTATTATAAAAATCAGGAAGTGACAGATCAGGTCTTTACCGAAGACGGTTGGTTCCGGACAGGAGATCTCGGAAGCTTTGACAAGGACGGCTTCCTGCGGATCAAGGGACGGATCAAAAATATGATCGTCGGCGCCAGCGGGGAAAATATCTATCCTGAGGAAATAGAATCACTCATCAACAGAATGCGGTATGTGGTTGAATCCCTGGTCGTCGAGAAAAAGGGAAAACTGGTGGCTCTCATTCATCTGAACATGGAAGAGATCGAACGCCAGTATAATTCCTTTAAAAACGATGCCGTTCTCTTTGCTGAAAAAATAAGTCTTCGCAAGGACGAATTTCTTCGGGAGATCCAGGAAAAAGTCAATGCCCAGGTCAATAAGTTTTCGAAACTTCAGCAGGTACTGTTTCAGCAGGATCCATTTGAAAAAACACCAACTCAAAAGATCAAAAGGTTTCTTTACTATCAGAAAGCCGAACAGAAGCAGAAATAAAAATGCTATTTTTGCCCCTGTTTTAATGATCAGATGGATAGCAGTCAGAGATATCAATCCAGGGGAGTTTCTGCGTCAAAGGAGGATGTTCACCGTGCTGTGAGCGTGCTTGACAAAGGTTTGTTCCCCGGGGCTTTCTGCAAGATCGTTCCTGACATTCTGGGTGGTGATCCCGAATGGTGCAACGTCATGCACGCCGACGGCGCCGGCACAAAATCTTCCTTGGCTTACATCTACTGGAAGGAAACCGGGGACCTCTCGGTGTGGAAAGGGATTGCCCAGGATGCCCTGATCATGAACATCGACGACCTGGTATGCGTGGGCGCTACCGATAATATCCTGGTCTCTTCCACCATCGGGCGGAACAAAAACCTGATTCCCGGAGAGGTGGTGGCTGCCCTGATCCACGGCACCGAAGAAATTTGCGGAGACTTGCGTAAACTGGGTGTCGGGGTTTTCCTGACAGGAGGAGAAACCGCCGATGTGGGAGACCTGGTGCGCACCGTCATCGTCGATTCCACGGTGGTGTGCAGGATGAAACGCAAGGATGTCATCTCCGCCGGTCAGATCGCCCCGGGAGATCTCATCATAGGGTTGTCCTCCACGGGACAAGCCTCCTATGAAAAGGAGTACAACGGAGGAATGGGAAGCAACGGGCTCACCTCGGCACGGCATGATATTTTTGCACATGACCTGGCCCGGAAATATCCTGAAAGCTTCGACCCCTCCCTCCCGGAATCACTTGTCTATAGCGGCAGCTATTCCCTGACCCGGCGCATCGGCGAGGTGAATGCAGACGCAGGAAAACTGGTGCTGTCACCTACCCGGACCTATGCCCCGGTGATCCGGAGGATGCTGGAAGAATCCCGGGAAGCAATCCACGGCATTATACACTGCTCAGGAGGCGGTCAGACCAAAGTCCTTCATTTTGTTGAAAATCTGCATGTCATTAAGGATCATCTTTTTCCGATACCCCCGCTTTTCCGTATCATCCGCGAAGAATCGCAAACTCCCTGGCAGGAGATGTACAGGGTTTACAATATGGGCCATCGTATGGAACTTTATGTCAGACCCGAAGCAGCCCAAAAACTGATTGACATTTCAAAGTCCTTTCATGTCGAGGCAAAAGTCATCGGCCATGTGGAAGCCTTCACCGGCAAAAAACTGACCATCCATACCGAAGCCGGCATCTTCGAATATTAGCTGCCCCGACCAAAACCTTCGCCCCAACTCCTGAGTCTTAAATTCCAGGATTTCAGCCATTCATGGTTGCTGTTGTTGCGAAAGAATAATTTCCACAATCATCACATTATCAAATCATCAAATTTTCAAATCAGTAAATGCATTATGTCTGATTATCCGTTGCTTGACAAATATGAAGCCATCCGCCTCCGGTTTGAGGAGGTTTCCCAGCAGATCTCCGATCCGGCTGCAATGGCCGACATGAAGAGGTTCATCCTGTTAAACCAGGAATACAAGCGGCTGGAATCGCTGGTGGCGGCATTCCGGGAGTACAAGGGGGTGGTTGACAACATCGTATCGGGACAGGAGATCCTGAATGACGAGAGTGATCAGGAACTGCGTGACATGGCGAGGGAGGAGATGGAGAGGTCGGAATCGCTGCTTCCGGAAAAGGAGCAAGCCATCAAGCTGTTACTGGTGCCTGACGATCCTGAGGACGTCAGAAATGCGATTCTGGAGATCAGGGCAGGTACGGGGGGCGATGAGGCGAGTATTTTTGCCGGTGACCTCTTCAGGATGTATTCCAAATTCTGTGAACGAAAGGGATGGCGGCTGGAGGTGACCCATATGAACGAAGGCACCGCCGGGGGATTCAAGGAGATTGTGGCTACCATCACCGGCGAAGGGGTATATGGTATCATGAAATATGAATCGGGAGTGCACCGTGTCCAGAGGGTTCCACAAACCGAAACCCAGGGCAGGGTCCACACCTCTGCTGCTTCGGTGGCAGTGCTTCCCGAAGCGCAGGAATTTGACGTCGAACTCCGGGAAAGTGATATCCGTAAGGATACCTACTGCTCTTCGGGGCCGGGCGGACAGTCGGTGAACACCACTTATTCGGCAATCAGGCTGACCCATATCCCCACGGGAATCGTCGTAACCTGCCAAGACGAAAAGTCACAGCTGAAAAACCTGGCCAAGGCCATGGCAGAATTGCGAACCCGCATTTACAACATGGAATACCAGAAATATGTCGATGATATATCACGGCGACGCAAAACCATGGTCTCCACAGGGGACCGTTCCGCAAAGATCAGAACCTACAACTGGCCGCAGGGAAGGGTCACCGACCACCGAATCGGGCTCACACTTTACAACCTTCCGGCAATCGTCGCCGGTGACCTCGACGAAATCATCGAAAAACTGATGATCGAGGAAAACGCCGAACGGCTCAAGGAAGCGGAAATCTGAAAGATATCTGCATTTTACCTCAACCTTAGCCTTTACCTCAGCCCTTACCTCAACTTCAACCTTAGTTTGCGGCGCTTTTGTTCTTTTTCCGCCTGAAGAGCAACCGGAAAATGATGAAAAAAGAGCCAAGGATCAGGAGGGCCATGATGACGGGAATGATAATGGTGACAATGGGGGTAACGGTGGCGGCTATATTTTCGCCTGTAGAGACCAAAAAATTGCCGGTTCCTCCTGTCGTCCCCGTGGAACCCAGGCGCAGGGCTGCCGTTCCTCCCTGTACCGCCGCAGCTGCTCCTCCGCCAACGATGAAACTGGTGATCCATTTTACCAGCTCACTGTCAGCCGGAAGCACCGATGCAGTGATGAGAGTGCCGGCACCTACCGCCAGTGGCGTGGAGATGGAATCGAGCAGATTGTCAATAAAAGGAATGTAATAAGCGCCGATTTCCACGATCGTGGCAACACCCAAACTTATCAGTGACGTGTTCCCCGACAGCCATGAAAAACTTTCGGTGAGCGGGAGAAAACCCAGCCGGGCGGCAATCCCTGCAACCAGCAGGGGAAGGAATACCCGGAATCCGGTACTCGCACTTAGCCCAATGCCCAGGGCAATCGCCGTAATGATCTCTTTTTCCATCTTCAGGTTTTTTCTTTTTGTTCAAAAGTAACTAATTATTATGTCACCTTAAATTGTATCTTTAAAACTTGAATACCAGCACAGCAAATATCCTGCCATATGAATAAAACGGAGCTGTTTTCCCAAATCCGCATGAAACGGAGTTTTCTCTGTATCGGCCTCGATACCGATATTCTGAAGATCCCGGGCTTTCTGAAAGATACCGGCGATCCGGTTTTTGCCTTTAACAAAGAGATCGTTGACGCGACCCATGACCTTTGCGTGGCCTACAAACCCAACCTGGCCTTTTATGAAAGTCAGGGAGTTGCCGGATGGGTCAGCCTGGAGAAGACGGTCCGCTATATCAGGGAGAAGCATCCTGCTATTTTTCTGATTGCCGATGCCAAGCGTGGCGACATCGGCAATACCTCTTCGCTGTACGCAAGGGCTTTTTTTGAGCAGATGGATTTCGATGCCGTCACCGTCGCCCCCTATATGGGTGAAGATTCCGTGAAGCCATTTCTGGCATACCCCGGCCGGTGGGTCATCCTCCTCTCCCTGACCTCCAACAAAGGAGCTTCTGATTTTCAGATGGAACCGATGGCATCGGGGGAACCCCTTTTTGAAAAAGTGTTGAAAACAAGCCTTCGATGGGGTGATGCCGGTCATATGATGTACGTGGCAGGTGCCACGAAGGCCCAGGAACTTGCCCGGATACGCAGGATCATCCCTTCTCATTTTCTGCTGGTTCCGGGAATTGGGGCCCAGGGGGGAAGCCTCAGGGAGGTTGCACAATACGGGATGAATGCAGAATGCGGACTCTTGGTTAATGCTTCCCGTTCCATCCTCTATGCCTCGGGGGATGACGGTTTCGCCGAAGCTGCCCGCAATGAAGCCCTTAACCTGCAGGTCGATATGGAAGAACTCCTCCTCGAAGCCGAACTCCTCTGATATGATTATCGTTCAACTATTAATAATTACCACATGACAGACAAACAATGGCAGACCCTGTTAGCGGTCATCGACGGGGAAGTGCTGCCGTCGCCTCCCGCGGGATTTATCATCGACAGTCCGTGGCTGCCCGGATGGGCAGGCATCACTACACTGCAGTACTATTCCTCGGAAAAACTCTGGTTCGAAGCCAACATGAAGGCCATCGGGGCTTTCCCGGAGGTGATGTTTCTTCCCGGTTTCTGGTCGGAATTCGGAATGTGTACCGAACCCTCGGCTTTCGGGGCAAAAACCATCTGGACACGCCATGCGCTTCCCCACGCCGACAGGGTCATCGGCGACCTGGCGGAAATTGACAACCTCAGGGAACCCAACCCCAAAACCGACGGCTTGCTTCCTTTTGTGATTCAGCGCCTGCTGAATTACCAGCCCGAAATCGAAAGGGCAGGTCATGAAATCCGTTTCGCCATCGCCCGCGGTCCCCTTAACATCGCCTCTTTCCTAATGGGGACCACGGAACTTATGATGGGCATGATGATGGATCCTGACAGGGTGCATCTGCTGCTGGAGAAAATCACCCGGTTCACCATCGACTGGCTCTGTCTGCAGAAGGAGACCTTCCCATCTATCGATGGCATCCTCGTGCTCGACGATATCGTGGGTTTTGTGGGTGACGAAGAGTGCCGGGAATTTGCCGTGCCTTACCTCATACGGATTTTTAAGGCTTTCGACGCCAGGGTGCGGTTCTTCCACAATGATGCCCAGGGATTGGTGAGTACTCCCTATCTGGAAAAAATAGGGGTGAACCTCTTTAATTTCAGTTTTGAACATTCCCTGGTGGAAATCAGGAGTCTGGCCGGACCTGGCGTGACACTCCTCGGCAACCTTCCGCCCCGTGATGTCCTTGCCGCAGGTACCATTGAAATTGTAACCGAAGAAACCATCAGAATGGTTCGGTCCATAGATGACAAATCCAGGATCATCTGGTCGGTGGGCGGCGGTATGCCTCCCGATGTGACCACTGAAAACCTGCAGGCTTTTCTGTCGGCTTTAAAGAAAGCCTGAAAAAACAAGATTACGGTATGAAAAGGATTCTGTTTTTGGTGTTTGCCGTTGTTCCCGTCCTGCTGGACGCCCAGGAGATGTTGCGTTTTTCCCTTGAAACTGCCCCGGCAGGAAGCCCGGCTCCTCTTTTTGTGCCGGTTCCCCAGGCGGGATTCAGCCGTGACGGGCAAAGATTAGCCCTCTTTGTGGTCTCCCCGCAAGGGGAAAAGGAGATCCCCTGCCAGGCAGAAGGGGGACATATCCCCGGAATCTGGTTCTTTCCCTCTGATAAGGAGGGCAGGAGAGAGTACGTACTCCGCATGCTGCCCGGACCGGGGGTTTCACAGGGTGCCCTTTCCCTGAAAAGGGATGATCAGGCCACCGTGATTTTGCGTATGGGGAAACCATTGCTGGCGTACAACCATGCCGAAGTCTTTCCCCCCGAGGGAGTCGACGCCCTTTTCCGCAGGTCGGCCTTCATTCATCCGCTCTTTTCGCCGGGAGGAGAACCCCTTACCCGCATTCAGCCCCCTGACCATTACCACCACTACGGAATCTGGAATCCGTGGACTAAAACCACGGTCAACGGCCGCGAGATCGATTTCTGGAACCTGGCCAAAGGAGAGGGAACGGTGAAATTCGCCGGTTACCTGGATGCGGCCCGGGGACCCGTGTTCGCCGGTTTTTCCCTTCTTCAGGAACACGTGTACTTCGGGGAACGTAAGCGGGAACATCTGGCAATCAGTGAAATATGGAACATCAGAGCCTGGGACTATCCCAGGGGGAAACTGGCCGTCATCGACCTGACGTCGACCTTGAACACCCCCCTTGTAGGAGGGATCATGCTCGAAGCATACCGCTATGGCGGAGGTATCGGTTTCCGGGCTACGGAAAAATGGCATCGCGAAAATAGCAGTGTATTGACTTCCGAAGGGAAAGTCAGGGCAGATGCCGACGGGACCAATGGCCGGTGGTGCATCGTGGAAGGGGAGTCTGCGGTCCCGGAAGGGCGGTCGGGGATCCTTTTCCTGAGCCATCCTTCCAACCGGATGCACCCGGAGCCCATGCGCGTTTGGCCTCCCGACGCCAACAACGGCAGGGGGGATCTCTTTTTTGAGTTTTGCCCGATACGCCATGAAGGCTGGAAGCTGAATCCCCTGGAGAATTATACCCTCCGCTACCGCCTGGTCCTCTTCGACGGATTGATGACCCCCGGGGAGGCTGAAAAACACTGGCAAGCCTTTGCCAACCCGCCAATAGCAGTGTTGAAAAACGAATGATATGAAAAGACGCAAGTTCTTAGGTAGCAGTATCGCCGCCACAACGGGAGCCGTGATCCTGCCCACGCTCATACCGGCTTCGGTGATGGGGAAAAATCCTCCTTCGGACAGGATACAAATCGGACAGATCGGATGCGGCAGGATTGCCCGGGGCCATGACATCGGGGAGACGATCCGGTATGACAAGGCCCGGTTTGTGGCGGTTTGTGATGTGGACAGCAAACGGCTCTCCGACGGGAAAAAGCTTATAGAGGAGCATTATGCCGCCCGGTCGGGAACCCGCAAGTATTCGGGGGTGAAGATGTACGGTGATTACCGGGAGATGCTGTCGGACCGCTCCCTCGATGCGGTGATCATCAGCACGCCCGACCACTGGCATGCGCGGCCGGCCATTGAAGCCGCCCTGGCGGGCAAGGACATCTATTTGCAGAAGCCCACGTCGCTGACCATTGCCGAAGGCCGCCTCCTCAGCGATATCGTTAGGCGACAGGGTGTGATTTTACAGGTGGGGACGCAGCAACGCTCCTCCTCCCAGTTCAGGGTGGCGGCGGAACTGGTCCGCAATGGGCGGATCGGGAAACTCCACACGGTAAAGATCGGCCTCCCCGGGGATCCCTCCGGCCCCAACGCCCCGGAAATGCCCGTCCCCAAAAACCTGAACTTCGACATGTGGCTGGGATCGACTCCCCTGGTCCCCTATACCGAAATGGGCGTTCATCCGCAAAACGACTACGGCCGCCCGGGATGGCTCCGACTGGAAAATTACGGCGCCGGCATGATCACAGGATGGGGACAGCATCACTTCGACTCGGCAGCCTGGGGCATGGATACCGAATACACTGGTCCCGTTGCCGTTCAGGCGGTGGCGGAATTCCCCAAATCGGGCCTCTGGAATGTGCACGGTGACTTTATGGTCAAGGCCGATTACGCCAACGGCATCACCATGTACACCAGCGGGGGATTCCCCAACGGCATCCGTTATGAGGGGAGTGAAGGGTGGATCTTTGTCTCCCGCGGCGATTACGTGGCTTCGGCAAGCGACCCCGTGTCACGCGATGCCAGCCGAAAAGCTCTGGATGCCAGTGACCCCCGGATCCTGGAATCGACGATCGGCGAAAACGAAATCCACCTCACCAGGAGCGACAACCAGCATGGCAACTGGCTTGATAGCATCATCAGCCGAAAAGAACCCATATCGCCAGTGGAAATAGGCCACAGGGCATGCACCGTTTGCCTGATCAGCCATATCGCCATGAAAATCCCCGGCCGCCTGGAATGGGATCCCCAAACGGAACGCTTCCTGAACAGCGAAGAGGCAAATACTATGCTCCGCAGGCCGCAACGCTTCCCCTGGGGAACTGACCATATGGAATCGTGAATCCGCCTTCTGAAATCCACCATCTGAAATTCACCATTTACAATCTGAACTCCGCTATCTTTTGGCAAACTCAAGTTTTTCAACGTTTACGTAAAAATGATTATGAAAAAAGGACTTATCATTATGGTTCCGCTCTTAACAATTCTAGTGACAGGGTGCGGGGAAAGACGACCCTCTGCAGAAAAGAGGGCTTTTACGGGAGTGCCGGGAGAGGTGAAACTCATCACCCTCGATCCGGGCCATTTTCATGCCGCCCTGGTTCAGAAATCCATGTATGAGCAGATTGACCCTGTCGTCAGGGTTTATGCTCCTGAAGGGGAGGAAGTGAAGGACCATCTCGCCAGGATTGAAGCGTATAACCAGCGTGTCGCTGATCCCACCGCCTGGGTGGAAGAGGTATACGCCGGAGACGATTACCTGGAGAGGATGCTTACTGAAAAACCGGGGAACGTTGTGGTCCTGGCAGGCAACAACGCCCGGAAAACGGAGTACATCCTCAAGGCGGTAGAGGCAGGATTGAATGTACTGGCCGACAAGCCGATGGTCATCACCCCTGAAAATTTTACGGTGCTGGAAAAAGCTTTTTCTGTAGCCTCGGAAAAGGAGGTGCTCCTCTACGACATCATGACGGAACGGTATGAGATCACCACCATCCTGCAAAAGGAACTCTCCCTTGACAAGGCGGTTTTCGGGGAACTGCAGAAAGGCACTCCCGAAGAGCCCGCCATCACCAAGGAGAGTGTCCATCATTTCAGCAAGATCGTTTCCGGAACCCCTCTGAAGAGGCCTCCGTGGTTCTTTGACACCACCCAGCAGGGAGAGGGGATCGTCGATGTCACCACCCACCTGGTTGACCTGATCCAGTGGGAAGCATTTCCGGAGTTGATCCTGAAAAAGGAAGATGTGGAGTTGCACGCTGCGCGCCGGTGGAGCACGGATATGACGCCCGAAATGTTCAGCCGGGTGACAGGCCTCTCCGGATTTCCGGAGTACCTCGGTAAATATGTAAAGGACAACCTTCTGAAAGTCTACAGCAACGGGGAGTTGGATTACTCCCTGAAGGGAATCCGTGCCAGGGTTTCGGTGATCTGGAATTTTGAGGCGCCGGAAGGGACTGGTGACACCCATTACAGCATCATGCGCGGAACCCGCTGCAACCTGGTGATCAACCAGGGCCGGGAACAGAATTACAAGCCTGTGCTTTATATAGAACAAACCGCCAATTGCACTCCAGCAGAATTTGAAGCGGCGGTGACCTCGGCGATTTCACGGCTTGCCGGACTCTATCCCGGGCTCAGTGCGTCACAGGAGGGGGAGAAGGTATGGCGGGTGGAAATCCCGGAAGAATTCAAGGTGGGTCATGAAGCCCATTTTGCACAGGTGACCGGAAAGTACCTTCAATACCTGGTCGATGGAAAATTACCGGAATGGGAAGTGCCCAACATGCTAGTGAAATATTACACCACCACCGAAGCGCTGAAGCTGGCCTCCCGGCAGAATCAGACGATGGGTGACAGCGGAACGGGTGAGGCTTTCTGAAGACAAACGAAGGCACGGAAAGAGATCTCCGTGCCTTCGCAGCAAAATGACGGAAACGGCTATGCCATGGGAGCGGCCATTTCCGCGAAATATTTGTAAAACAACGGAATGGTGCGGATTCCATTGAAAAACTGCTCCAAAGAAAAGTTTTCGTTGGGGGAGTGGATGGCGTCGGAATCGAGGCCGAATCCCATCAATATCGATTTGATTCCCAGCACTTGTTCAAAGGTGGAGATGATGGGGATGCTGCCTCCCGAGCGTACGGGTATCGGAAGTACCCCGTAGACGTCGAGATATGCCTTTTCAGCAGCACGGTATGCGGGCAGGTCCACAGGGCAGACATAACCCTGTCCGCCGTGAAGGTAGGAAACTTCCACCGTAACGGAGGCAGGGGCGATGGATTCGAGATGATCCTTGAAGAGCTTCTCGATTTTGGTATGGTCCTGGTCGGGCACCAGGCGCGTGGAAATTTTCACATAAGCTTTGGAGGGGAGCACCGTTTTGGCTCCTTCGCCGGTGTATCCTCCCCAGATTCCGCAGACGTCGAGCGACGGCCTGATCCCCGTTCGCTCCTTAGGGCTGTAACCGGTTTCGCCCGACAAGGCTTTCACGCCGATTCCTTCCATGAAATCCTTCTCGTCAAAGGGAGCCCGTGCCAGCATCGCCCTTTCTTCGGGTGATACTTCCAGGACATCATCGTAAAATCCCGGAATCGTGATCCGTCCCCGGTCATCGGTGAGCCCGGCGATGAGCTTGCTCAATACGTTGATGGGATTGGCAACCGTTCCCCCAAACTACCCCGAGTGGAGATCGTGGGAGGGACCCGTCACCTCTACCTGCCAGTAGGCCAGTCCCCGCAATCCCGTGGTTATGCTGGGCATGCCAGGGGCGATCATGGAAGTGTCGGATACCAGAATCACGTCGGCTTTCAGCATCTCCTTGTGTTGTTCACAGAATTTCCCGAGATTCGGGGACCCGATTTCTTCTTCTCCTTCAATCATAAACTTCACATTGCATGGCAACGTGCCGGTTTTAACCATCAATTCAAAAGCCTTGGCGTGCATCATGCTTTGCCCTTTGTCATCGTTGGCTCCCCGGGCGTAAATCCTGCCATCCCTCACCTGGGGTTCAAAAGGAGGCGTGACCCACTTGTCGGGCGGATCGACAGGCATCACGTCCATATGCGCGTACACCAGGACCGTGGGCAGGCCGCGGTCGATGATCTTTTCCCCGTAAGTCACGGGATTGCCGTCGGTTTCAAAAACTTCGGCCCGGGAGGCTCCCGCGTCCAGCAGCAGCTGTTTCCAGTATTCAGCAGCACGGTACATGTCGGACTTGTGTTCGCTCAGCGAACTGATGGAAGGTATCCTGATCAATCCGAACAACTCATCCAGAAAACGCTCTTTGTTTTTTTCAATATACTGATTGATCAATGTCATATGGGTGTTTTTTGACCGGAAAAACTTCCCGGTAAGTTAATGAATCAGGTGGATAGTACTGTCATTCAACGATTGCCCTGAAACGGGAATCATCAAAATATTTGCGGAATTCCATTTCCGTAGCTGCCGTCCGCTTCATGGCGGGGTTGTAAGAAATCGCTTTCCGGAGGCTGTCAAACAACAGGGATTCCTGTCCAGTCCTCGCTCCGATGACAGCTTTGAGGTATTCCTTCAGGAAACAGTCGGGCTTGTCATATTCTTCCAGATCGCTCAGGGCGCCGTTGTAGTTGCCTGAAATGACCTTCACAAGGGCGGTGTTCGGATCGGCCTCGCTTCTGAAGAACTGGTTGGCCTTGTTATAATCCCCTTTCCGGATGTTTACCAGCCCGAGGTTGTAATTCACTTCGTTTCCCGAGCCGGATGCCGTTCCGAATAACTTTTCAGCGGCATCAACATCGTTGTTGAACAAAGCAATGGCCCCCAGGTTGTTTTGAATGACAGGTTCATCACTACGGAGCTTCTCCGCTTTCTCAAACAAAGGTTTTGCCTCGGCATATTTCATCTGCCGGGCCAGAACCACGCCGGCATTGTTGGGCCCTCTCCAGTCGTCGGGATAAACCTGTGAAAATGCTTGGTAAAGCTTCAGTTGTTTCTCCTGGTCTTCTGTCAGCGAAGCGGCATAAAGAAGCTCGGCGGGATTAAGGGCGCCCGGAGTGCTTTCCGCAATGGCAACGATCTCTTCATCGCTTTTCCCGATGATATTGACCGATGTAAGTAATTTGGCCCTCCGGAGTTTGGGGAGCACCTCTTCGGCTATCTGGGTGAATGCCGCCGACAGGTTTTTGATTTCCCTTTCCCTGACTTCAGGATCGGTATGCATGGATAATACCCTTAATATCAGATCTTTGTCCTGAATGTTGGACTGTTCCATCATCTCCCGGAAACCTTCCCAATCCTCTGGGGTATACCGTGTCCGCAGATTGGCTTCCACGCGGGCTTTTTTCAACTCTTCCTCGACGAATGCCGTGGAGCTTTTTTCCCGTTTCGATGCCAGCTCCGTATTCAGGTCCAGCGAACCGTCGGGAGAGGCATACGCCGTGACTTCCACTTTTTTAACTTCCTTCCTGTCATCCTGATGGGCATCTTTGGTATAATCCAAAAAGGTGCGTACATCAGGTGCCGTGGCTTCTTCCGTGCGTAAGATGGCGCTGTTGATCAGGTACTTGATGTCAGCCAGCAATTCATCGGGGACAATCCGCTGAAAAGGGTCGATGTCCGGGTTGTATTGCCCGCTATTGTTGGCTTCGCGCCTGATGCCGATGATTGTTTTCGGGGTAACCGCCATCAGGGTATTCAGGGCCAGAATCCCTTTCGCGATGATGACCGGTTCGAGATCAACACTTTTTGAACCTCTGACGGCTTTCATCTGCACGACGAGGTCGGAGGAACGCATGCTCTCCTTGTAGGCAAATTTCTCCTGGTAAGTGAAATTGCCCCCTGCATCATAGGTGATGATCCTGTTGTTCCCCAATACCTTCTCCCCCTGAAGGAGTACCGGCTTAAGGGGAGTCTCGCCTCCGGCATACCGGATTACCGGCGTAGCTGTCAGCGTTGCTTTTTTGTCAAAATAAAGCTGCGGGAAATGGCCATTGAAAGATATTTCAACATTTCCGGCATGGGTTTCCATGATTTCCGGGGAGGCTTTGAACCGGATGTCTCCGGCATTCGTCTGCATTTTCTTTAGACCGGCACAGCCGGGTAAGATCAAAATCGCCATAATAACCAGCACGGCACTTTTAAATTGTCTCTTCATTTCTAAAACACTATTTTCAAATTATTTAATATGCGAAATACGATTCACTCTGATGGCTCCGAAAACTCTCCGTTCAGGGAAGGATGACCCGCTGAATACCTGCTTTGTAATCATTCCCGAGAATGGTTTTTTTCAGTAAAAGGTAATTCTCCTCATTGTTAACAAAATCAATCTGGTTTGTGTCTATGATCAGGACGGGGAACTGGGTTACCTGTCTGAAATAGTCAAAATAGCCTGTCTGGATTTTTTCGAGGTAAGCGGGATCGATCTGCTGTTCATAGTCCCGGCCGCGTTTCCTGATGTTTTTCATCAGGTTGTCCACCGTAAGGTAGAGATAGACGTACAGGTCGGGTTTGGGAAGCGATTCAAAGACGATGTTGAAAAGTCTCCTGAACAACCTGTATTCATCTTCCTGGAGGGTGTTCTGCGCAAAGATAGCCGATTTTGTAAAGTAATAATCTGAGATGAGCATTGACCGGAAGAGTTCCGGCTGGAGCACCTCTTTTTTGATCTGGTTGTATCGGTCGGCAAGGAAGGAGAGTTCCAGGGGGAAGGAATACCGTTCCTGGTCGGCGTAGAATTTGGGAAGGAAAGGGTTGTCGGCAAACTGTTCCAGGACCAGTTTGGCGTTGAGTTCGCCGCTCATCCGGGTAGCCAGCGTCGTTTTGCCCGCCCCGATGTTTCCTTCGATAACCAGAAACCTGATGTCCATGTTATAAGGTGATTCCCAAATGATGGAACGTAAACGCCCATATGTCGGTCTGTTCGTCGATCACTTTCGCTGTCGGTTTACCGGCACCGTGTCCCGCTTTGGTTTCAATGCGAATCAATACGGGAAGTTTTCCGGTATTGTATTCCTGAAGGCGGGAGATAAATTTGAAAGAGTGGGAGGGGACGACACGGTCGTCATGATCGGCTGTCGTCACCAGGGTCGCCGGGTATTTGATGCCCGGCTTCATGCTGTGGTAAGGTGAATAGGTCAACAGGTAGTTGAACATCTCTTCGCTCTCCTCAGGGGTTCCGTAATCCGTAGCCCAGGCCCAGCCGATGGTGAATTTGTGGTAGCGGAGCATGTCCATGACGCCGACAGCAGGAAGGGCTACCTTGAAAAGTTCGGGCCGCTGGTTGGCTACCGCTCCCACCAGGAGACCTCCGTTGGAACCTCCCTGGATGGCAAGCTTTCTGGAAGACGTGTATTTGTTGTTGATCAGATATTCCGCAGCCGCTATGAAGTCGTCAAAGACATTCTGCTTTTGCAATTTGGTGCCGGCTTTGTGCCACGATTCCCCGTATTCGCCCCCTCCGCGCAGATTGGCAACGGCAAGAATTCCTCCGTTTTCCGCAAAGAAAAACCGCGATACCGAAAATTGGGGCGTCTGGCTAACGTTAAAACCGCCATATCCATACAAAAGCACGGGATTACCTCCGTTTTTCACCATCCCTTTTTTGTAAAACAGAAACATCGGGATTTTGGTGCCGTCCTTGCTGGTATAGAACACCTGTTCGACCTGGAAATCGTCGGGGTTGAACTTCACTTCGGGACGGAAATAAAGGGCGGATTCCTTTGTGCTGAAATCGTAACGGTACACTTCCCCCGGGGTATTGTAGGAAGAAAAGGTGTAAAAAGCTTCCGGATCATCCTTGTCCCCGCTGAGGCCTCCCGTGGTGCCGATGCCCGGCAGCGGGAATTCGTAATCAAGGCTCCCGTCATAATGGCAGATTTCGATGTGGGTGAAGGCATCCTTCAGATAATTGAGGACCAGTTTTCCTCCTGCAAGATTCGCCGATCGCAGTACCTGCTCCTTTTCCGGCACCAGTTCCGTCCAAAACTCCTCCTGCGGATTCCGGGAATCAATTTTTAAAATGCGGTAATTGGGAGCTTTGTAATTCGTAAGCACCAGGAGTTGGTCATCGATGTTGTCAATGATGTTAAAATCGTGCTCAAAGGATTCCATCAGCGGGATAAACGGACCGTCCTTTTTATTCATCTCTTTGAATGCCAGCGAATTTCCGCTTGTGGATTCGGTCTTGTACAGGAACATGAAACGTTTGTCCCTGGTAAGTCCTGCACCCATGTTGCGTTTGGGATGTTCCGGGTCGCTGGCGATCAGGGGATCCGTAGCCGGATCGGTTCCCAGTTTGTGGTATTTCACCAGATGGTTTTCATTGGCCTTCGACAATTCGTTCCCTGCTTCCGGGGCGTTGTAACAGCTGTAGAAAAAGCCGCCGTCATACCACGATGTGCTTGAAAATTTTACCCATTTGATGTGGTCGGGCAGGATTTCACCCGTTTCAATGTTCTTGACAAAAATCTCGTTCCAGTCCGATCCCGATTTGGAAATCATGTAGATCATGTATTTTCCGTCGGGGGTAATCTCCATTCCTGAAAGGGCGATGGTCCCGTCGTCTGATAATGTGTTGGGATCGAGAAGGATCCTTGCATCACCGTGCAGACTCTCCGACATGTAAATGACGCTTTGGTTCTGCAATCCGTCATTCTTGCCGAAGAAATATTTGCCGGCTCTTTTGAAAGGAGCTGAAATTTTCGGGTAATCCATGAGCGCAGTGAGCCTGGCTTTGATGGTATCGCGCCCAGGGAGGCCGTTAAGATAGGTAAAAGTGACTTCATTCTGTCTTTCCACCCATTGTGCGGTCTCTTCTGAATTGTCATCCTCAAGCCAGCGGTAAGGATCCTCTACGGGAGTTCCGTAGAATGTATCCACCACGGCTTCTTTCCGGGTTTCAGGATAGCTCATGACGGGAGCCTTTTTGCAGGATAAAACGGTCAGTCCGGTCATCGCGAATATCAATATTTTTTTCATTCGTATATATATTTTATTTAATGTATTGTTCTTCAATTACATATATCAGTCATGCCTTATCTGCTCCTTCCGCCCATGGAATTGGGCCCGCGCTGCTCCGCCGAACTTGGTTTCACATGGAGGCAATCAACATCCCCTTTTGTGTGTCCCGTTCCATGCTCGTATCATCATTGATAACAGATTATGGCTTTCCCTGAAATCAAAGGCTGCAATTTACAATTTTTCCGGAAATGAAGCGATCGGGGATCGGGCAAAGCGGTCACAATTTTTATCTGCAAAGGTTGGAAGCATGCAAAGGGCTACCGGCGGGGTCACCCGTATTCCAGTTTTTTGCGCAGGGCGGCGCCGGTATGGGAATTCCGGAACCCGATCAACGCTTCGGGAGTCCCTTCGAAGACCAGGTGACCTCCCTCATTTCCGCCTTCCGGTCCGAGGTCAATGATCCAGTCGGCCGATTTGATGATTTCCAGATTGTGTTCGATGATAACGATGGTATGCCCCCGTTCCATCAAAGCGCCAAAGGAGTCAAGCAGTTTTTTGATATCATGGAAATGGAGGCCGGTGGTGGGTTCGTCAAAGATAAACAGGGTAGGGGTATCTTTCTCCTTCGCCAGGAATGAAGCCAGTTTTACCCGCTGGCTTTCACCTCCCGAGAGGGTACTGGAAGACTGTCCCAGTTTGATGTAACCCAATCCGACATCCCTGAGGGGCTTCAGCTTCCTGACAATCTTCTTCCCGGTCGATGACTTGTTATTGTCAAACAGTTCAATGGCCTGGTCCACGGTGAGATTGAGAATATCATCGATGTTGTGCTCCCTGTATCTGACATCCAGGATTTCTTCCTTGAAACGTTTACCACCACAACTTTCGCACACCAGGTAAACATCGGCCAGGAATTGCATTTCAACTTTGATGATCCCTTCTCCCTGGCATTCATCGCATCTTCCGCCATCAATGTTAAAGGAGAAATGGGATGCGTTGAGTCCCTGGTATTTGGCGGTCGGCTGTTCGGAAAATAATTTCCTGATTTCGTCGTATGCTTTCAGGTAGGTGACCGGATTTGACCGGGAACTTTTGCCGATGGGATTCTGGTCGACAAATTCCACGGCTGTCACCAGGTGAAGATCGCCCTGAAGGGTGTCGTGAAATCCGATTCTTTCACTGTGCCCTCCCAGCAATTTGGACATGGCAGGGAACAGAATCCTGCTCACCAGGGAGGATTTCCCGGAACCGCTTACCCCGGTGACGACAGTGATGGTATTCAGCGGAAATTTCACACGCAGGTTTTTCAGGTTGTTCTCACGGGCTCCCGTCACTTCAATGTAATTGTTCCATTTTCTGCGGTAAGAAGGGACCTCTATCTTCTTCCTTCCGGTCAGGTAAGCGGCAGTCAGACTGCTCTCCGAATCCCTGAGCTGGTCATGATTCCCCTGGAAAACGATTTCTCCTCCCAGGATGCCGGCACCAGGACCAATGTCCACGATCTGGTCGGAAGCCCGCATGATCTCTTCATCATGTTCCACGACAATCACCGTATTTCCCAGTTGCTGCAGTTTCTTCAATACTCCGATCAGTTGCAGGGTGTCGCGCGGATGAAGACCGATGCTGGGTTCGTCGAGGATGTAGAGGGATCCTACCAGACTGCTTCCCAGGGAGGTAACCAGGTTGATGCGTTGGGATTCGCCTCCCGAGAGGGAGGAGGATAACCGGTTCAGCGTCAGGTATCCCAGGCCTACTTCAGTGAGAAATCCCAACCGGTTCCTGATTTCGAGGAGGATGCGGCGACCTATCTTTTCTTCGTGGGGAGAAAGAGTGATGTCAAGAAAAAACTGCCGCAACTCCGAAACCGGCATCAGGACCAGCTCCTGGATCGACTTACCGGCAATTTTAACATACCCGGTCTCTTTCTTCAACCGGCTGCCGCGGCATTCCGGACAAACCGTCTTGCCCCGGTATCTCGATAACATAACCCGGTATTGTATCTTGTAGGACTGCTCTTCAAGGTGCGTGAAAAACCGGTTCAATCCCTCGAACCAGGTGTTGCCCGTCCATAAAAGACGGCGTTGATCATCGGTAAGTTCATAATAAGGACAATGGATCGGGAAATCAAAACGGTCGGCCGAATAAATGAGCCGGTCCTTCCATTCTCTCATCTTTTCCCCTTTCCAACAGGCGATGGCATCCTGGTACACCGAAAGCGACTTGTTGGGCACCACCAGGTCTTCGTCGATGCCAATCACCTTGCCGTAGCCTTCGCATGCCGGACAAGCGCCCATGGGGTTGTTAAAGCTGAACATGTGTATCGAAGGCTCTTCAAAGGTTATCCCGTCGGCTTCAAAACGGTTCGAAAAACGGCCCGTTATGGTGTTTTCCCCTTCCGTTACTTTCAGGATGCACTCCCCCTGACCTTCAAAAAAAGCGGTCTGGACAGAATCGGCTACCCGGTTCAGGGTGTCTTCATCAAAGTCAACGACAATCCTGTCAATGACAATGTTGCATTTTTTGCATCCTGAGAGGTCAGGATCATCTTCGCTTAACCGGTCGATCCGTACCACCCGGTTGTCGATTTCCAGCCTGCTAAAGCCCTGCTGTAGCAAAACGCCGGCTTCCTGAAGCAGATTCCTGCCCTCCTTCAGCTTCAGCGGTGCCGTGATCAGGATCGGTGTGCCGGGCGAAAAGGAGGAGACAAAATCCACGACATCGGTCACTGAATGGCGCATCACCTCCTCCCCGGATACGGGCGAGACCGTATGCCCGATCCGGGCATACAACAGCTTCAGATAATCATAAATCTCAGTGGAGGTGCCCACCGTGGAACGGGGATTCCGGGTGTTCACCTTCTGCTCGATAGCAATCGCAGGAGGTATACCCTTGATGTAATCAACATCCGGCTTGTCGATCCTTCCCAAAAACTGGCGGGCATAGGCTGACAAACTCTCAACATACCTCCGTTGCCCCTCCGCATAGAGGGTGTCAAAAGCCAGCGATGATTTGCCCGATCCTGACACTCCCGTGATCACCACCATCTGTTTGCGGGGGATCTTTAAACTGATATTCTTCAGATAGTGAACCCTGGCTCCCTCTATTTCAATGCATTCGGAGAGACTGACACTAACCATCGGGCCGGATTTGTTATGTTATGAAAAAAAATTTGTTTATTTGCGTAAAATGTTTCATTTTTACATCGCGCAAAAATAAAATTTGTTTCACTCATTTAAAAACGGTTGCCTATAGCTCAAACTTTACTTTTTGTTCAACAAAATAGAAGGTAATGTTCAGTTCAGAGAATTTGAGCGACAACGAACTCGTTCAACGTTTTTTAAATGGGGACCAAAAGGCTTTTGAAATATTAATCCTCCGGCACAAAAACAGGGTCTATTCTTATATCCTGCTTATTGTTAAAAAACAGGACCTTGCTGAAGATATCTTTCAGGAAACTTTTATTAAAGTCATCCGTTCGTTAAAACATGGCCGTTATACCGATAACGGAAAATTCATTTCCTGGGTGCTGCGGATTTCTCATAACCTGATTATCGACCATTTTCGCAAGGAAAAACTCTTCGGCGTCATCTCAAACGACAGCTGTGAGGCTGACCTATTCAATTCCTCGAAATTCTCCGATGATAATATCGAAGACCAGATGGTTGCCAGTCAAATCCTTACAGAAGTCAGGGAACTGGTGAAAGAACTTCCTCCCGATCAGCAGCAGGTAATCCATATGAGGCATTACCTGGGACTGAGTTTTAAGGAAATCGCCGACCAGACTGGCGTAAGCATTAATACCGCCCTCGGAAGAATGCGGTATGCCCTGATAAATCTCAGAAAACTGATCAGGGGAAAAAACCTGACACTCACAAGGAATTAAGATTCTTTAACACAATATTTGCTTGCAGGCAGCGTTATAAAATAAAATTTGACGCGGTGCCTATGAAAAAATTTTCTACGTTGATTTTTCACATTACAAAGGTTCAGGCTTCATCGGATTCCTCCGGAATCAAAAATGAATCTTTGCCAGACATGAACGCATCCGAAGGTTTTGAGCCGCCCGAAAGAGCGGTGAGGGCGATCCTCGATTTCGCCTGTGCTTATGAAGTTATAGATACCTCATCGGCAGGAAAAACGGAGTGGATTCTGAATTGAAACAATCCCGGGGCTGTCCCGGGATTTTTTTTTTGCATTTTTTTAAAAATGTTTGTACATATTAAATTATAATGATATATTTGTGATATCAAATTAATATCATATACTTATGACCATGGAAAAGAAATTTTCACCTATGTCGGGTTACCTTTTCGTATTTATCGAGCTTGTTTTGCTGGTAGCCATTGTTATGGCCGGAATGCGCGGGATGATCATTCCTGCCATTGTTCTGGGGATTATTTTTATTTTTCTCTCTGTGGGTTTTCAGATTGTGAATCCCAATGAGAGTGCTGTGTTGGTTTTGTTCGGGGCGTATAAGGGGAGCATCAAGGATAACGGTTTTTATTGGGTAAATCCTTTTTTCAGCCGCAGGAAGATCTCTCTGAGGGCCCGGAATTTTGATTCTGAGCCGTTGAAGGTAAACGACAAGATCGGGAATCCGATCATGATCGGGGTTGTTCTGGTCTGGCGGGTCTGCGATACTTTCAAGGCTGCGTTTCAGGTCGAAGATTACGAGCATTTTGTGAACATTCAGACCGAAGCTGCCATCCGCAAGCTGGCCGGGATTTATCCGTACGACAATTTTGAGGACCATGAAGCGGTGGTGACCCTCCGTGGCGGAGGAGAAGAGGTGAATGATCAGTTGGAGAAGGAGTTGGATGAGCGGCTTGAAATTGCCGGGGTGGAAGTCATGGAGGCCCGCATCAATTATCTGGCCTATGCCCAGGAGATTGCCCAGGCGATGCTGAAGCGCCAGCAGGCGGCCGCCATTGTTGCAGCGCGTTTTAAAATTGTGGAGGGTGCCGTGAGCATGGTGGAGATGGCCCTCGAGGAGCTGAGCAAAAAGGAAATTGTCCAGCTCGACGAAGAAAAAAAGGCCTCCATGGTGAGCAACCTGATGGTTGTGTTGTGCGGTGACAAAGAAACGACACCCATCGTCAATACCGGGACCATCTATTAGTCCCGGGCACCCTGTGTGGTGCAGGTAAAACTCTTTCCAGGGGGCTGTCGGGCAACCGCCTTTCCGGGGCGGCAAAACCGGCGAGAATGATTATGAAGGGAAGCATGCGATTGGCTGATGAGCTCGATTTGACGAGGTCTTAACAATTTATATATGAAGAAGCTATTGTTTAAGGAAGAGCAGAAATTTAACCAATGGTGGCTATGGGTCATTCTTGTGGGAGCTTTTGCAGTTTCGGTGGTGCCGCTGTGGTACGGCCTCTTATCCCAGCTGACCACGGGAGAACCCTGGGGCGACAATCCTGCTTCCGACGTAATACTGGCTGTTACTACCGGGGCGATCACCTTGCTGATGGGAGGTGTTGTCATCCTGTTTTTTGCATCCAGATTGAATACCGAGATTACGGAGGATGCCATTTCTTTCAGGTTCAGGCCGTTTTACCGGTCGGGGAAGGTCATTCACCGGGATGAAATTGCCTCCTTCAAAGTCGGCACATACAATCCGATTCTGGAATATGGCGGATGGGGAATCAGGCAGGGGTGGCAAAAGAAAAAAGTTGCCTACAACGTGTCGGGGAAAGAAGGGCTTACACTGACCCTGAAAAACGGAAAGTCAATCCTGATCGGTACCAGGCGGGTGCAGGCCATTACTGCCGCCATGGAAAAAATGATGCGCGGAAAGGATATATAGAGTCAGATACTTTTTTGAATCCGGAAGTATGACAAAGAAGAAGACTTTTGCATTGAGAATTGACAAAGATGTCATGTCGGCGGTGGAGCGATGGGCGGCCGATGAATTCCGGAGTACCAACGGGCAATTGGAATGGATTATCTTTAAAGCACTGAAAGATGCCAAAAGAATTAAAAGAAGCTTCCCCAATGCAGAAGGTGACCCGAAATAGACGGATTGTCCTGTTCGGAATCGACCTGAAAAAGTCGGTCAACCAGATAAAAGTCGCCCTGATTGTCATTCGGTTGACTTCGCCGGAAATTAACTGGCAGCTTGTTTTCGGATGGAAACGGCTGCTGGTCCGCAATAACTGAGGAGGAGGGCTGCATTCTTTTCAGGATCTATGCAATCCGTGATGATTTCCCGCACATCCCCGCAGGAGTGTAACCGGAGGGCTCTTTCATAGCTTTTATCGTAGTAGGAGAGGAGGATCATTGCTGCATCCTGGTAGTGGCCGCCGGAGATCAGCTCCAGGGTTTTGGTGCAGTTTTCACTTCCCAGGCGGCGGGCAATCCTGCCGGTAGCTTCCGTAAGCAGCCGGGGGCCGTACCCTGCATATTCCTTCACCAGGCGGGAAGCGCGTACTTCCCTGGGGATCCGCAGGAACCAGGCCGGGCTTTTCTGCATCTGAAGCCACAAGGGCAGGGGAAGGTTCACCCCTCCGATGTTGTGGCTCTCGTCTTCAAGCCAGACAGGTCGGCAGGGATCTGTTTCTCTGAATGCCCCGAACAAGTAGTTTTCGAACTGTTCCGTAGTGGGTTGGCAGCCGCAGCCAATGGATCCGAAGGAGGATCCTTTGTGGCAGGCAAGGCCTTCGAGGTCGATGATCTGCTCTCCCCGTGAAGCGAGGGCTCCCAGGATTTCTGTCTTGCCGCTCCCGGTATAGCCGCCGAGGATCCTCAGATTCAGCGGATTCTCAAAAAAAGCATGCGCATGCTGGCGGTAAGCCTTGTATCCACCGGCGATGATTACGACCTTTTCAAAGCCATTCTCCCTGAGATGACGGGCAAAGGAACGGCTTCGCAATCCTCCCCGCCAGCAGTGAACAGCCACTTCCCCACGGGGTGCCGCCCTTCGCGATTCCTCAAGGTACCATTGCCGCCGTGGTTCCGCAAGTTCCAACCCCTTTGTCATCGCCTTCTCAGCGGAAACCCTGGTATACAGCGTTCCTATCCTTGCCCGCTCTTCATCGGTGAAAAGCGGAATATTGACAGCTCCGGGAATATGCCCTCTGGCAAATTCCCCGGGAGAACGGACGTCTATCAACGGCAGACCGGCCCGCCAAAAATCATCAATTTCAATTTCACGGATCACGAACGCAAAACTAAACATTTCTTTTGGCTTCGGCAGGTTGGAATTCCCGGGTATCGTGTCCCTGCGGGTTTAATTAAACTTTAAATTTTTCTGAACCACACTCAAACTCCGGGATGAATCGCTGATATAGTATTAAATTAGCAGGTTGTTTTTGAAAAATCTTAAAAAAAATTGAAATGATAAGTCCGCTGCAAAAAGCAAGGGCCCATTACCGGCCCAAATATCCCGATTCCCTGAAAGGTGCCGTCAACCCCGTTGAAGGAGAAAAAACCACGTCGGCTGATCATCATGAGGAGATCAAGAAAATGTTCCCGCATACCTACGGGATGCCGTTGATTACCTTTGAAAAAGGGAATACGGCTGAACAAAAGGCACCGGTCAACGCAGGCGTGATTCTTTCTGGAGGGCAGGCCCCTGGAGGACACAATGTGATTGCCGGGATCTTTGACGGACTTAAAAAAATAAATCCCCAAAGCAGGCTCTATGGGTTTCTGGGTGGTCCGGGTGGTTTGATCGACCATCAATATATGGAGATTACCGCTGAGTATCTCGATGAATACCGGAATACGGGAGGTTTTGACATCATCGGTTCGGGTAGGACCAAGCTGGAAGAGGTCTCCCAGTTTGACAAGGGGCTGGAGATCATGAAGAAACTAAATATCAACGCCCTGGTGATCATCGGCGGTGACGACAGCAACACCAATGCTTGTGTTTTGGCAGAATACTACAAGGAGAGAGGTGCCGGCGTGCAGGTGATCGGATGTCCCAAGACCATCGACGGAGATTTGAAAAACTGCATGATCGAGGCCTCCTTCGGCTTTGACACCGCCACCAAGGTATATGCTGAATTAATAGGCAATATCGCCAGGGACGCCAATTCGGCGAAGAAATACTGGCATTTCATTAAACTGATGGGGCGTTCGGCTACCCATATCGGTCTGGAATGTGCCCTCAAAACACAGCCCAATATCTGTCTTGTCTCAGAGGAGGTTGAGAAGAACAAACAGACCCTGAACGATATCGTGGATTATATTGCCCGGGTGGTGGCCGCCCGTGCCGCCATTGGTCTTGATTTCGGTGTGGCCCTCATTCCTGAAGGATTGGTGGAATTTATCCCTGAGATGAAGTTGCTGATCAATGAGTTGAATGACTTGTTGGCGGAAGGATCTGCTTTTGAGGAGGAATTTAAGGCGATCGCCGATGAAGCCGCGCGGAGAGATTTTGTGACGGGCCATCTCTCTCCGGAATCTGAAGCCGTTTTTTCTTCCCTACCTGCCAGATTTGCCAACCAACTGACCCTGGACCGTGATCCGCACGGCAATGTGCAGGTATCCCTGATCCAGACGGAAATCCTTCTGGGGGAAATGGTGAAATCCAAATTGAAAAAGATGAAGAAAACCGGTGATTTTACGGGCAAATTCAGCACGCAGTATCATTTCTTCGGTTATGAGGGTCGGTGTGCCGCACCTTCTAACTTCGATGCTGATTACTGTTATTCCCTGGGACTTACCGCTTCTTCATTGATATATGCGGGAAAAACCGGCTATATGGCTTCGGTAAGGAACCTGACGGCACCTGCCGAAACGTGGATTGCCGCCGGAGTGCCGATAACCATGATGATGAATATGGAAAGACGGCATGGCCAATGGAAACCTGTTATCCAGAAAGCGCTTGTTGAACTTGATGGCGCTCCTTTCCGTTATTTTGCCGAACACCGTGAGAAATGGGCCCTGGAGACCAGCTTTGTCTACCCTGGACCCATCCAGTATTTCGGTCCTGCCGAAGTGTGCGACCAGCCAACGCTGACGCTGAGCCTGGAACAGCAATAAAAACAGGAGCGGCCCAGGCAATCTACCGGGGCCGCTCCTGTTAAAACTAAAACCTTACGTCAATGGCGAAGGCTGGTCCTCTGGTGTAGTAATGGTCAGGAAGTACCGCCATCCGGAATCCGTAGAGACCGGGGGTGAAGTAAGCATTTCCCATCCGGAAATATAAACGTCCTGCGATCATCACCCTGACGGCTTCACGGGGGAGTTCCGTAAACCAGAGGTTGTAGGGATCTTCCACCCAGATGTAGCCAATCCCGGGATGATGCCGGTAGAAAAATCCGTCACTGTAGTAAAAGGCTGATGTGCCTGCCCAAAACCTGACCGGGGCATGGGCGAACTTGCGGATGGTATGCCCGAATTTGGGATGATACCTGTAGTATTTGTTGTTGTGGAAAACAACAGGGATATGGTCTTTGCGGTAATAATGGCTGTAAGCATACGGGTATCCTGTTTTTCTGTATGACCTGGGGGGGTTGCTGAACTTGTTATCCCCGACCATGTATTTGCCTTTGGGATGCCCCGGAACTTCCCGCAACTTCCTTTTTTCAATTTGCCGGACGTCATTTCCCTTCTTCTGCGCATTCTTTTGCATATTCATCTCCCGCGGGGTGATGACCCTGTCAGCGGAATAGTGTTTCCTCTCCTGCATGCCGCGTACTTCCCTTCTTTCATCCGGTCTGAGCTCTTTCCGGTTGTTTTTTTCGTGGTTGCCGTTTTTCTCTCCACGTGCCGGTTGTCCGGCTGCCCCTGTTACTGCGCCCATCATCACGATGGCTGCCAGCAGTGTGAACCTTCTCGTTTTCATGATGCTCATTTTTTAAGTGTTTTTGTACCACGCTGTACCGGTATCTGTCAATACAGAAGCAAAGTGTATGCCAAAACAGATGAGGTTGAGGGTGAGGTTAAGGTTAAGAAGTCAGCTGGGCCAACCACTTTCGTATAACTTCGGTGGTCACAGGGGTTTCGGACTTCGGCCGACGAAGCCTTCTATGTTCGATGAAGTCGGTGTCGGGGGGAAAGGTCAGGATAGGGGGCGGAAAGCGCCGGAAATCAACTCCCGGAGACTGGCATGGGTATTGGCGAGTGCCTGAGGAAGGGTGGGTGAAGTGAACCAGCGGACCTCCTGAATCTCTTCCCCCGTTTCGGGGACAGGTTCTTGATCTCCTGAGGAATGCATGGAAAACCACCGGGTTTCCTTCAGGATCCACACTTCCGGCTTTCCGGGATAGTGAGAAAGGTAGAGGTGCCAGGTCGACGGTAAGGCTCCGTCGATCACGAGGCCGCTGAGACCTGTCTCTTCCCTTACCTCGCGCAGGGCAGCCATTTCCGCCGTTTCATGCCGTTCGGTTTTTCCTTTGGGAAGGTCCCATTTCCCCCTCCTGAATATCAAAAGTATTCCCTTTTCACTTCTGACAACGCCTCCGGCGGCCGGAATGAATTGGAACAGCTTCTTAAACCGGGACCACAGCGCAGGGCCATCGCCGGCAAGGGCCAGCAGCTCTTCATCCCCGGCAAGGAACCGGTTGACCTGATCAGCAAGGTCAGAGAAACTCTTCAATTCCACGATTCTGACCTGACTGCAGCAGTTAAAAAACTCCGATGGTTTGCCCACCAACAGCTTCCGCTCATTCAGAAAAACTTCATACATTTGCACAAAATTATAGAAACACGATGATGGAAAAAATGCAGGTTGAAGTAGCCCAACTACTGCTGCAAATTAACACAATAAAAGTGCAACCTTCAAATCCTTTTTCCTGGGCATCGGGTTGGAAAGCCCCCATATATTGTGATAACCGCAAAATCCTTTCCTATCCTGCCGCCCGGAGTTTTATCAGGGACCAGTTCGTGCAGGTGATCTGTCAACGGTATCCCGAAGCAGAAGCCATTGCCGGTGTGGCGACGGGAGCCATCGCCCACGGAGCCCTCGTGGCCGGAGAACTGGGGTTGCCATTTGCTTATGTGCGTTCGGAACCCAAGGGACACGGGCTGGAAAACCTGATTGAGGGGGACTTGAAACCCGGTCAGAAAGTGGTTATCATCGAAGACCTCGTCTCCACAGGCTCCAGCAGCCTGAAAGCGGTCCGGGCGGTCAGGCAGATCGGAAGCCACGTGCTGGGAATGGTTGCCATTTTTACCTATGATTTTCCTCAGTCCGCTGAGAATTTCAGAAAGGAAGGGGTGGAACTTATCACCCTGAGCCGTTATCAGGTGCTCATCGGCCAGGCACTCGCCTCCGGAAAAATTACGGAAGAACAGCTGGAAAAATTGATGCTCTGGCGCGAAGATCCTGCAAACTGGGGCAGGTAACCATACGCTTCATTAAAAAACTGCATAAAATGTCCCTCAGTAAGTACGTAAGTAATGTCAAGGTCATAGACCACCCCATCGAAACTGTCTTCGACACCCTTTCCGATTTTCAAAATCTGTCGATATACCTCAACAAGGATGTGCTTGCCGCCGTTTCTGAAAAAATCCCCCAGGTGAATATCCGAAATTTCGAATCGGATTATGACTCCTGCCGGTTTGAAATCGGAAATTTAGGCAATGCCGCCATCAGGATAGTGGAACGGACGCCGCACTCCACCATCAAGATAAAAGGGGAGGGATCACTTCCCCTGGAACTGACAATGTGGATCCAGCTGCTTCCGCTGGAAAATTTCCGGACAAAAATGAGACTTACCCTGCATGCCGAAATAGGAATGATGGTGAAGATGATGGTGGGTAACAAGCTGGAATCGGGAATTGACCAACTGGCGGAATCGCTGGTAAGGCTTCCCTACCGCTGATCAGTACACCATCTCCACCGATTTGAAAGGCCACACGGAGATTTTCCCCGACAACTCCTCGAGCATCAACTGGCCAAACTCGTCAATTCCCCTGATCCGGGCGCTGAACAACCTGTCATGCGTCCGGAAATCGGTCAGTTCATCTTTCCTGAACATTTCTGCAAGATAACAACTTCTGACCTTTTCCTGTCTGCCAGATTTTAACTCATTGTACCACAATGATATTCCGGCAACTATTTCCTGCAAGGCTTCATCCAGGTCATACGTTTTTCCGGTGACAAGGCAAAGAGAAGTCGCACGCTGCAGATAAGCGGGGAAGTCACGTTGGTTCACATTGAGTCCCACACCGATGACCGATGAATGAAGGGTGCTTCCTGAGATGACATTTTCGATAAGGATCCCGGCAACTTTCCTGTTGCCGATCAAAATATCATTAGGCCATTTCACTGAAACGGCACCGGTCTTTTCCGACAGGTACCCGGTGATGCCCAGCGAAACAGCCTGGGAGAGCAGAAACTGCCGGGATGCATGCAGAAAGCCGGGATAAAGGATAATACTGAAAGTGAGATTTTTGTTTTCCTCGCTATCCCAGGAATTTCTGCCGTATCCTTTGCCGCTGGTCTGCCGCTTTGTCAGGATGACTGTGCCTTCGGCAACCGTTTCTTTCTTCAGAAGGCGGGTGGCATAATTGTTGGTGGAATCTGTTTCACCGAGGAGAATGATTTTGGACTCGGAACGGACCATGGATTGCATGTTAATTTAGCTAAAAAGATAACGTTTGCCGGTTACCCTAAAATAACGGACAAAATCTGAAACATCCAACGAAGAAGGTGATTATGCTGCAAAAGCTTTTCCTTTCTGAAATGGTCTCCGTTTCATTTTGCTATCTTTGTATCGTGATTGTAAGTAGATGAAGAAAAAGCTGGTAGAAACGAAAAATATCCTGGATGCCGCCATTGAAGGAATGAGGCGGTTAAAAGGAAAGAAAATCGCAGTAATAGACCTGACCACCATTCACCACACCGAATGTGGCTATTTCTTGATTTGTCACGGGACTTCCAATACACAGGTTGACGCCATTGCCCGTTCAGTGGAAGAGACGGTCACGGAAATGACAGGGACCAGAACCTGGCATAAGGACGGTTATCGCAACGCCATCTGGATCCTCCTCGATTATGGGGATCTTATGGTGCATGTTTTCAGGGAGGAAGCGCGGAATTATTACAACCTCGAGGAGTTGTGGTCCGATGCTTCGATAAATTTTCCGGAAGATGAAACGAGTATGTAACGGTTTACACAAAAGGGCATATTTGCGAGTAAAATATCGGGGCACTGGGAATGGTGCGCCCGGCATACCCGCCCGCGCGGGTTTTACATGCGTTTCAGGGTGTGATCCGGATCAGTTTAAGGATTTAAAGGGATGAATTAGGATAATTGATATGGCAGCCAACAACAATAAGAATAAACAGGAAGAGAGGCAGAATCTTGGGAAAGTGCCCGGAGGGGCCGGGGGCAACGTGCCCAGGCCCAAATTCAATCCGTACTGGTTTTATGGAATCATTGCCGTCCTTTTCCTGGTGGTGAATTATTTCTTTACCGGTAACAAAGGTCCTGTGGAGACCAACTGGAATAAGGTAAGGACGACCATGCTGGCCGATCGTGACGTGGAACGCATCGTGGTCGTCAACAACGAGAAGGCCCTGCTTTACCTGAAGAAAAATAGCGAGGCCAAATACAAGGAGGATCTGGAAGGGACCTTTGTCAAGCCTGCCGAAGGAGGCCCCCATTTTTTCTGGACGATTGGTTCTGTGGAGACTTTTGAGCAAAAGCTCATGGAGGCCCAGGAGGGTTTTCCTCCGAGCGATCGTATTGAGGCGGAATACCGGAATGAAAGAAACTGGCTGAATGAGATTCTCTGGTCTCTGGGACCTTTTGTACTTCTCATTTTGCTATGGTGGTGGATTTTCCGCCGCATGAGCAAAGGCGCCGGGGGTGGTCCCGGCGGGATTTTCAGCGTTGGCAAGTCGCAGGCCCGGATTTTTGACCGGGATGCGCGTGTGAATACCTCCTTCAAGGATGTGGCGGGCCTTTCGGAGGCCAAACAGGAGGTGGAAGAGATAGTGGAATTCCTCAAGAATCCTGAGAAATTTACCAAACTGGGAGGCAAGATTCCCAAGGGGGCCCTGCTTGTTGGTCCTCCCGGAACAGGAAAAACCTTGCTCGCCAAAGCTGTTGCAGGAGAAGCCAACGTACCCTTCTTTTCCATGTCGGGTTCCGATTTTGTAGAGATGTTCGTAGGTGTCGGCGCTTCCCGGGTGCGTGACCTTTTTAAGCAGGCCAAGGAGAAGGCTCCCTGTATCGTTTTTATCGATGAGATCGATGCCATCGGAAGGGCACGGGGCAGAAATCCCAACTTCGGTTCTAACGATGAACGGGAGAATACACTTAACCAGTTGCTCACGGAAATGGATGGCTTTGATACCAACAGCGGGGTGATTGTTCTGGCTGCCACCAATAGGGCTGATATTCTCGACAGGGCCCTGATGCGGGCCGGCCGTTTCGATCGCCAGATCAACGTGGAACTTCCCGATCTGAACGAAAGGGGGGAGATTTTTCTGGTTCACCTGAAACCCCTCAAGCTCCACGAAGATGTCAAAGTGGAATTCCTTGCCAAACAAACCCCGGGCTTCTCAGGGGCCGATATCGCCAATGTTTGCAACGAAGCGGCATTGATCGCCGCACGCAAAAACCATGAATCGGTCACCCGCCAGGATTTCCTGGATGCCATCGACAGGATTGTCGGAGGTCTGGAAAAGAAAAACAAAATCATTTCCGTGGATGAGAAAAAGACCATCGCCTATCATGAGGCGGGACATGCGACCATCAGTTGGCTGCTTCCTTACGCCCATCCCCTGGTGAAAGTCACCATCGTGCCCCGTGGAAAGGCCCTGGGGGCCGCCTGGTACCTGCCCGAAGAACGCTCCATCACCACCAGGGAACAGCTGCTTGATGAAATGTGCTCAGCCCTCGGAGGCCGGGCTGCCGAAGAAATTGTCTTCGGAAAGATCTCCTCGGGCGCTCAAAATGACCTCGAACGAATTACCAAACAGGCTTATGCCATGGTGAGCATCTTCGGCATGAGCGAAAAAATCGGAACGGTGAGTTTTTATGACTCTTCCGGGCAGAGTGACTATTCCTTTACAAAACCCTACAGCGAAAAAACCGCGCAGCTCATTGACGAGGAAGCCAAAGCAATTATTGACCAGGAATATAAAAGAGCATGCTCCATCCTTCGCGAAAACCAGGAGGGACATCAGAAACTCGCCGAACTGCTGCTGGAAAGGGAAGTGATCTTCTCGGAAGACATGGAACAAATTTTCGGGAAAAGAGCCTGGGACAAACATGGGGAAATGCAATCACAGGAGAATCCTCCTGCAGAGGAAAAGCCGGAAGATGACAAAATCGCTTCCGCAGAATGACAATACCGATGCACGCCGGACAAATCCTGGTGCACTCCTGAGGTCAATGATTACCTTTATTACAGGGTCCAGCCTTACTGCCGATGTTGAAAAGACATTGGTAATCGGTGCTCATGGTCCGGAAAAGTTGGCCATATTTGTCTCAATAAACGATTCATTACAAAAAAAATCTCACTATCATGGAAACAGGCTGGAAAGAAGTATTTTTGACAACGCTGGAACACCGGGCCATCATCGCAAAAGACATCCTGGAAGCTTCGGGCATCAGCGCAGTTATCTTAAACCAGCGTGACTCGACGTATCTTACTTTCGGGGAGTTTCTGGTGTACGTGCCGGTGGAATCCGAGGATTCAGCGCTGGAGTTATTAAAAGAATTGAAAGATTGAAACCATTTATTGCCAGGTCTCTGAGCAGCCTGTTGTTTGTAATCATTGTGGCTGGCGGGATGATTTTTCATCCCATCCTGTTTGCCGTGGTTTTTATGACCTTCACCATCTTGTGTCTGCTGGAACTATACCGGATGGCAGCCCTTGCAGGATCATCACCTCAGAAAGTGACGGGGATTTTGTCCGCCATTCTTTTCTTTCTCATTTTCTTCGTATCATCTGCCGGATATCTGTCTTACAAGTATCTCCTGATCCCGGTGTTGATGCAACCGGGGGTGTTTGTGGCTGAGCTGTATCGGAAAAAACCCGACCCGGGAGCGAATACAGCATATACCATCCTGGGATTTGTCTACATCGCCATTCCCATGAGCCTGACGAGTTACCTCGTTTTTAGCGGGTCTGGCCAAAAGGAAATATTCTATCCCTGGGTATTGCTGGGTGTTACCGTAATCCTCTGGATTTACGATGCGGGGGCTTACCTTATTGGTACGGCTTTGGGCAGACACCGGTTGTTTGAAAGGATCTCGCCGAAGAAGTCGTGGGAAGGGGTCATTGGCGGCACTGTTGCGGCCTTGCTGGCAGCTGTCGGGTGCGGCCTGCTCATTCCCGTCCTGGCGTTGAATACCTGGCTGGTCATCAGCCTCCTGGTTATCATTTTCGGAACCTTCGGAGACCTCGTCGAATCGTTGCTTAAAAGAAGTCTGAGAATCAAGGATTCAGGAAGGTGGATTCCCGGACACGGCGGTTTTCTCGACCGGTTCGACAGCTATCTGTTTGTCATTCCGGCGGTGGCGGCGTGGCTCTTCTTTTTCGGATTTAAATGATTTACAGAATCTATCTATGAAGATACATAAGGAAGGATTGCTGGTCATCCCGTGGATATTGGCGGGAGGGATCCTCTTCAACGGTATCGTTTACTTTTTGTCTGGAAACGGTTTTTTCTTCTATTTGGCCCTGGCGGTAACCTCCTTCTTTTTCATCTTTAATTTCTGGTTTTTTCGCGATCCGCAAACGGTGAAAGGAGTTGAACCAGACCAGGTGCTTTCAGTGGCCGATGGCAAAGTGGTGGTCATCGAACCGGTTCTGGAACAGGAATATTTCAAAGAGGAGCGGATTCAGGTATCTGTTTTTATGTCGCTCTTCAATGTGCATATCAACCATGTTCCCATAGCAGGGGAAATTGTGTACCAGAAACATCACCCCGGCAGGTTTCTCCCGGCCTATCTGGCAAAATCGTCAGGTAATAACGAGCGGTGTACCTCGGTGATCCGCACTCCGTCGGGAACTGAAATCCTGGTCCGTCAGATAGCCGGAATTCTGGCCCGCAGGATCGTCACTTACAAGAAGCCCGGAGATGTGGTAAAACCCGCCGATGAGCTGGGTTTTATCCGTTATGGTTCACGGATAGATTTGTTCTTCCCGAAAGATGCCGCGATTCTGGTGGAAATGGGGCAGGAGGTCAAAGGAGGAAGAACAATGGTAGCAAAACTCTGAAAGCAATACCGTTATGAAACGTTTCTTCAATTTCATTCCCAACCTGATCTCCCTTCTGAATCTTTTATCGGGGTGCCTCTCCATCATTTTTGCCCTGGAAGGATATCCGGGATATGCCGGCATTTTCATTCTCATTGCCGGACTTTTCGATTTTCTGGACGGTTTTTCGGCGCGGTTGCTCAAGGCCTATTCTGAAACCGGCAAGGAACTGGATTCCCTGGCTGATGTGGTCTCCTTCGGCGTGGCTCCGGGAATGATCGCCTTTGTAATGATGAAGAAGGGGCTGCCGGGGGTAAACCTGCCCCTTCATCTTATCAGCGCTTCCGTCTGGCAATGGATCCTGCTTCTTTCTCCTCTGCTGATCCCTGCGTTTTCGGCGCTCAGACTGGCGAAATTCAATATTGACACCCGTCAGTCCGTGAACTTCATCGGAATGCCGACGCCTGCCAATGCCATCCTCTGGGCCTCTTTCGGGATCATCTCAGGATTCGCCTCTCATCCCGAAATTTCCCTGCTCCTTTTTACCCCCGCGAACATTCTGCCGGTGATTATCATTACCTCCCTGCTCATGGTGTCGGAGATCCCGATGTTTTCCCTGAAATTCAGCGGATTCTCGTTTGCTGAAAATTGGTACCGCTATATTTTCCTGCTGAGCGCCCTTTTGCTTCTTCTGTTTTTGAAATTGTACGGATTACCGGTGGTCATCCTTTTCTATGTGATCCTCTCCCTGGCCTTCTACCTGTTAAGGGTGGAGCTGTAGATTCATAATTAGATATGGGGTTTTCGGGCGGCGCCTCCCCGGTTGCCATAACCGTCAGGGTTTTGAATTCCGAAGGTACCTCGGGGGCTGATGGTTGAGATATGCAAATCAATCCTGAATTCTTGCTGACGGGCAGGACTACCGCAGCTTTGACAGCGCTTCCCTGATTCTGTTCAGGGCTTTGGTGAGTTGTTCTTCAGAGGCGGCGTAGCTGAGCCTGAAGCATCCGGGGGCGCCGAAAGCATCGCCGGAGACCACCCCCACATGGGCTTTGCTGAGGAGATAAAAGCAGAAATCATCGGAATTGCCGATCACCATTTCTCCGTCTCCTTTGCCGAAATAAGAAGAGCAATCGGGGAAGACATAAAAGGCCCCGTCGGGTTTGCTGGTTTTGAGGCCGGGTATTTCGGAAAGCATCTCCATCACCAGGTCGCGCCGCTTTTCAAACTGAACGACCATTTTCCGTATTTCTGTACCATCGTGGTTAAAGGCGGCCACCGAGGCGATCTGAGCCGGGGAATTTGGCCCTGACGTAAACTGTCCCTGCAACTTGTTGCATGCTTTGGCAATCCACAATGGGGCAGCCAAAAAGCCGATGCGGTATCCTGTCATGGCATATGCCTTGGAGACGCCGTTGATGATGACCACCCGGTCACGGATCTCCGGAAACTGGGCGATGGATTCGAATTTCCTTCCGTAGATAATATGTTCGTAAATTTCATCTGAAATGATGATGATATCGGGATAATGGGCAAAAATCTCTGCGAAGGCTTTCAGCTCTTCCCGCGTGTATACGCTTCCCGTGGGGTTGCTGGGACTGCTGAAGAGAAAAGCCCTGGTCCTGGGGGTGATGGCCGCTTCCAGCTGTTCCGGGGTGATCTTGAAATCGCTCTCCACCGAAGTTTCCAGGAACACGCCTACCCCTTCCGAAAAGTTGACAAGATCGGAATAAGTCACCCAGTACGGTGCGGGGATGATCACCTCATCGCCCCGGTCAACCACCACCTGGATCACATTGGCCAGGGCGTGCTTGGCTCCGTTGGATACCACGATCTGCGCCGGCTGGAAATCCAGGTTGTTGTCGCGCTTCAGCTTCTTGATGATCGCATTCTGCAGTTCAGCATACCCGGCAATCGGGGAATAGTAAGAGTAGTTGTCATCAATGGCTTTCTTGGCAGCCTCCTTGATGAAATCAGGGGTGTGAAAATCGGGTTCCCCCACGCCGAGACCAATCACATCGATCCCCTGGGCTCTTAATTCCCTGCTTTTTTGCGCGACAGCAAGTGTCGCCGATTCCGAAAGCCGGTTGATGCGTTCTGCTACCTTCGTCATATCGTCTGGTTTTTATTGTTGTTGTGAAACTCCTGCAATATAAAAAATGTTCCTGATTACCCTCCTGAAGAGATCTTAATGGTCGTGATAACTTTCTTGTGCCGACGATTTGTTAAGAGAGAGTTAATCAAAGAGGGCTTCGTCACGTATCAGCATCAGAATGGCGGAATGGGGAAGGATGAAGTATTTCTCCTTGTGAAATTCAATTTCGTATCCGCTTTTGTTCAGATAAACGGCCATATCGCCAACGCGAGCCTGCAAGGGAACATATTTTACCGATTCCTGCTTTTCCTTCCAGGGTTCTTCTTCATCTGTCATGGCCGGAATGGGATATCCGGGACCTACTTTAAGCACATAACCGCTCAGTATTTTTTCATTTTCCTGGACAGTAGGGGGCAGGATAAGTCCTGAAGTAGTCTTTTGACTGGGATTTTTGGGTTTTATCAAAACCCGGTCTCCCACCATGATGAGTTTCTCAAGGTCCTTTTCGTCGATGATCAGTGACATGATTTATACTTTAACGGCAAAATTAAACAAATATCACAAGTCTCAACCTTTGTCTTAACCTTTGCCTCAACCTCTGCAACAACCTCTACCACCACCTCAACCTCAGTTTCAGGTTACCGGGTATTCCCCCCGGCTGTCGGAAAGCACTTCGAAACCGGTAGGGGTGACAAGGACGGTATGTTCAAACTGGGCAGACAGTTTCCGGTCGGAAGTGCGTGCGGTCCATCCGTCTTTCTTGTCCACCACCGTAGATGGCCGTCCCTGGTTGATCATCGGTTCAATGGTAAAAATCATCCCCGGGCGCATCACGGGGCCGGAATTTCTCCTGGCGGAATGGTCAACCTGGGGTTCTTCATGGAAACTGATCCCGACACCGTGTCCGCAATATTCATACACCACGCTGAATCCCCTGGACCGGGCGTACCGACTGATGACGTATCCGATGTTCCCGAAATAGTTTCCAGGCTTCACCTGCTGAATGCCCAGGTTAAGACAATGGCTGGAAGTGGCGATCAGATTTTTCGCCATCGGTGAAATCTCCCCGATGGAATACATCCGTGATGTATCTCCGTAAAACCCGTTCAGAATGGTGGTCACGTCGATGTTAAAAATATCCCCCTCTTTTAGGATGCTCTTTTCGGAAGGAATCCCATGGCAGACGATTTCATTCGGGGAGATGCAGCACGACGCTGGAAAACCATTGTATCCTATGGTGGCGGGAACCGCACCATGGGCGAGGATAAACTCTTCTATCTTCTTGTCCAGAAATCCGGAGCTCACCCCGGGCGTGACGAATTCAGCGATGTAATCCAAGGTTTGTGCGGCCAGACGGCTGCTTTTCCGAATGCCTTCAATTTGCTCAGGAGTCTTGATAATGATCTCACCCATATCATAAAATTTCCTGCAAAAGTGGTGAAATGATCCTGTTTTTCAAAATTGAACCTTATTTTTGCCTGACGTAAAATTGTTCATCCATGCGCTACATTCATCATCTAAGGGCAAAATCCTATCACATCAACCGGTTCGGCGACGTCTCAACTTCCTTCCTCTTTTGGTATATGCAGGAGATTGCCTGGGAGCATGCCAAAGTGATGGGATTTGGATTTGATGATTTACGTGAAGATGAGCTCTTCTGGGTGTTGTCCCGTTTTTACGTCCGGATAGACCGTCGTCCGCGATGGACCGAAGAATTCACCCTGGAGACCTGGTCACGGGGTACCGACGGATTTTTTGCCTACCGCGATTTCCGTTTCTTGGGATCAGGGGGAGAAGAGATCATTAGGGCCACCAGCAGCTGGTTGGTACTTAACCTCCACTCGCGGCGGATCGTGCGGCTGAGCCAAATGAAAAGCTTCCCGGGGTATTCCGAAAGTCTCCTGGGATTCAACCCCGGAAAAGTGGAAGCACCCCTCACCGTGGATGAGCCGGAATTTTTCCCCGTGCTGTTCAACGAAATCGACATCAATCAGCATTTTAATACGGGGCGATACCTGGAAAGGATCAACAACAGCTACTCCTTTGACTTTCTCCGAACACACATGCTCAGGGAAATGGAAGTTAATTTTCTGAAGGAGGGGCTTCCCGATGACCGGTTGACGGTCAGGCAGCAGCGGGTCACTCCTTTGGAACACCTGTGCAGCATACAACGTGAAAAAGACCTGGCAGAACTGATCCGTGCGCGACTCGTCTGGGAACAAAGAGTGTAAGCCAGCCTCCGCTGGTCATACATCATCATTCTGCCCTTTTATCCCTCCAATTTTCTGATCACTTCCTTCACCTTTTCTTCCAGGGGCAGGTTGCCGTCGATCCAGTGAATCAGGGTTCCCTGGCGTTCCATCTTCCTGAACCAGGTCATTTGCCGCTTGGCGAACTGATGAATGGCGATGTTGAGTTTTTCCGTCATTTCCTTTAGGGAGAGTTCCCCGGTCAGGTAGAGGGTAATGAATTTATATTCCAGGCCGTAATAGGTGAGAGCTTCCGGCGCAATACCTGACCTAAGCAATTGGTCCACCTCTTCGATCATGCCGTTGTTGAGCCGCTGGTGAAGCCTGTGGGTAATCCTCCGGCGCCGGGTATCCACGTCGAAGCGGATGCCGGTAATCATGGGATGAAGGGACTGGGTGCCTGAGGGCCCGGAAGACCGGGTGACCGCAGGAGGGAGAGAATAATCGTGCTGCCGAAGATAGTACTCTTCGATTTCGATGGCCCTGATGGCGCGCTTTTCGTTGACGATATCCGTGATATTGTGGAGTTTTGGCTTGATGGTTCTCAGGATGGAGGTGAGCTCTTCCAGCGATTTCCCTTTCAGGGTGGCCCTCAGTGCCTCATTAAGCGGCACCTCGATAAGATGGTAATCCTGGAGGACCGCTTCGATATACAATCCGCTGCCACCGCAGAGCACCGGAAATTTCCCCCGTGCACGGAGGGCGGCCATGACCTCCCAGAAGTCGCGTTTGTATTCGTATACGTTGTACTGATACCCGGCATCCGCGATATCGGTGAGGTGCACGGGGATTGTGACTCCATTGACCACGTAATCTTCCTGGTCCTTCCCGGTCCCGATGTCCATGCCCCGGTAAACCTGGCGCGAATCGGCGGAGATGACTTCTCCGTTCAGGCTGGCAGCCAGATGGGCGGCCAGGACGGTTTTCCCCGTTGCGGTAGGTCCCAGGATGACCAGAATATCATATGCAGCGCTGCCGTGTATCATCATTCAAACGCTTGTCGGATTAAGGAAGGAACAAAAATACAAAATCGGGAGCAGTACGTGAAATTTGACAAGACAGAAGAGTGTGGGGGAAAAGGATATGTTTCAGAATGAGAATTTTACAGTACATTTGCCGTAAAAAGTTTGAAATGGTACTTGAGGCTTGCGTTGAAACCCTGGAGGAAGCCCTGAAGGCCCGGGAACTTGGTGCCCATCGGATAGAGTTGTGTTCCCGTCTTGATCTGGACGGACTCACACCTTCGGAGGAACTTATCAGTCAGGTATGTGCAGCTTTGGCAATTCCGGTGATGGTGATGATAAGACCGCGGGCCGGAGATTTTGTATACACCGGGGAAGAGATAGAAGGGATGCTCCGGGATATTGACAAGGTCAAAACCATGGGGGCTTCGGGCATTGTTTTCGGGGTGCTGACCCCTGAGAAGCGGGTGGCCGTTACCCTGTGCAGGCGGTTGGCGGAGCGGGCATTCCCGTTGCCGGTCACCTTTCACAAGGCCATTGACGTCCTGGAGGATCCTGCCGAGGGCGTCCGCGAACTGCTGGAATGTGGCGGTATCACGCGTATTCTCACTTCCGGGGGCAGACCCACAGCCCGCGAGGGAGCGGCCAAAATCAGGGAGATGATGGAGGCTGCGGCAGGCCGAATCACCATACTCGTGGCTGGAAAGGTGACCTGTTATAATGTTTTGGAAATCAGAGATCTGACAGGGGCCCATGAATTCCACGGGCGACGCATCGTGGGAGATCTCACTTCACTCGCTGCTGGCTGTCGCTGATCCCCTCAGAGCGATGCTGCTGCTTCCGGGAAGGGATTCCTGAAACTCCTCCGTGCTGCCGAATCTGATTACTTCTTCAGATCGGTGTACTGAAATTCGAAACCGTCGAGGGGCGTTCGCGCAGGGGCCAGAACCACCCTGTGCTGCCCGTCAAGCAGGAAAGCCGAGGGGTAGGAGCGTACCTTGTACTCTTTTCCTGTCTTCCGGTTGGGAGTGTCGGTGACCATGATCCCCGGGATCTGGTTACTGCTCATAAATTCCGTGTTGTTGACTTTCTGCGATGGAGAAAGGACAATGAGAAACTCTACTTTGCTGCCGGTTTTCTCAGCCATTGTTTTGAGGTATCTGACCTGTTCGCGGCACACAGGAATTTCCAGATCGGCAAAGAGGAGATACAAAAAAGGTTTGGTATTTCTCCCTGAACACCAAATGGTTCCGGTTGAGGAAGGAAGACAGATTTCAGGAGCCGGGGTACCCGTTTGCAGGAAGGCGAGTTTTTTCTGAACACTGGCAGCCATCTCCCTGATCCGGGGTTCTTTGTTTTGGGAAAACCAGGGAGATTGCACCATCCGAAGGATCGCGGAGGATGAAAACTCTCCCGAATAGAAAGCGTCATGCAACATTTTCAGCAGGATCAGGTCTGACAATGACCCTTCTGTCGCAGTGAAATCCTGGGTCCATTTGCTGAGTTCGGCCAGGCTTTCCCTGGCGACCCACATTTTCATCCTGGTGCCCGCAGCAGATTTGCTCTCGGTACTCAGGGTATTTACAAACAACCTGTTGAGAAAATCGGAAAAAGCGGGCTGGGTCCATTCCTGCGGAGTGAGTTGCTGAAGGGATCCCGCCACTTTTTCCCTCCCGGTGCGGAGCAGGTCCGCCTCCAGCGATTTCATCCGCAGGTGCCGGTGTGTCTGGTAGCCGGGCTCCTCCTCCTTTTCAAATTCGCGTTCCAGCCTGATCCTTACCGTATCGAGATAGTTCTTCATCTGCCTGTAATACAACTGGTTGAAATAGGTGTCGGTCAGCTGGTAAAAGCGGGCGTCATAACGTGCGATCAGGTTGGTAAGCTCTTTTTTGTTGCCTTCATTCACTTTTAACCATATATCGACAGGATTGAAATAAGGATTTTTGCTCTCCTCAAAACTCTTCTCCCGAAGGGGCGGAAGGGTAATTCTGACATCCTTGCCCGGAACCAGAACCATCCTGCCCCGGTAAACGCCAACGTCAGCAAAACAATAGGTGTTTTGAGTGATCTGTTTTTCAATGGTGAAGTTTCCCCTGCCATCGATAGTGACCTCGAAAAAAGGAACCGGCGTTTTGGATACCGGATCGGCAACCGTGAAAAATTCGAGTCTTTGGCCCGCATAATCCGGTGCAGAACCCACGATCCGGATCGCTTCGGTCCTGACAAACAAGGTCATAAACAGGAAAACCAGAAAAAAACTCTTCCGCATGAATATGAGAATGAATCCTCCTAATAAACTTGCATCATGACTATTTATTGTTTCGAAGGTGTTCCCGGGGTGTCGGTGGAATCTGTTTCGGATTGCTCCGTGATCCCGGGTTTAAAGCCGTTCATGGTGAAATTCCTGGGAAGGAAGCGGCTGGCATCGCCGCCATGCATGATAATATCGCGTACGATGGTGGAGTTTACGGGCGTATGTTCCGGAATGGTCAGCAAAAAAACAGTTTCGATTTCGGGATACATCTGCTTGTTGACCTGGGCGATGGCCCTTTCAAACTCAAAGTCGGCCGATGTGCGGAGGCCCCGCAGGATATACCTGGCCCCCACTTTTTTACAAAAGTCCACGGTGAGCCCATCGTGAACCTCAACGGATATGTTGTTGTCGAATTCAAAAACCTCCCTGATCCATTTCACCCGCTTCTCAAGGGGAAAGTAGGACTTTTTGTTCGTGTTGTGGCCTACCATGATGATGATCCGGTCAAAAATTCCGGCGGCCCTTCTCACGATGGACTCATGTCCTATGGTGAAGGGATCAAAGGATCCCGGGAAAATGGCGATCTTTTCCATCAGCAAAGCTTTTATAAAACCTAGCCAAAGGTAATATCTAATTGAATTAAGAGCGAAGGGAAAAGCAATTTTCCATAAAACCGCTATTTTGGCAAATACAAGGAATCTGATGCTGAATTTTGTAAAAAGTGATTTTTCTTCCGGAAAACTGATCCGCTTGGCCATTCTTTTTTATGCCATGGGATTGCTGTTCCTGTTTAACATCCAATTTGCTTTCAAATACAATTCAACGGTATGATGGGATTGGGAGTGGCGTTATAAAACTATATTACGGCTCTTTACTTTCTGACGTATTTCCCGGAAATTGTGCCGGGTTCTTTTCTTGACGGATGTTGCTTTTTTTCTAATTTTGAGGGGTTAAATCTAATGCAATGGGTTTGAAGCTTTCGGTGGTCATTCCTGTATACAACGAGGAGAAAACCATAGAAGCCATTCTTGACAGGGTTGTTGCCGTCAGGTTGGCTGGAGATCTGAAAAAGGAGATAATCCTCGTCAATGATTTTTCGGGGGACCGCAGTGTTGAGGTCATTGAAAAATACATGGCCCGTCATGACGGTGAAGATATCAGGTTGTTCAGCCAACCCGTCAATATGGGGAAGGGGGCGGCTCTCCACAGGGGGATTACCGAGGCTTCGGGGGATTTTCTGATCATTCAGGATGCTGACCTGGAGTACGATCCGCGCGAGTACAATGACCTGCTTAAACCTGTCCTCGAAGGAAATGCCGACGTGGTTTACGGTTCCCGGTTTACAGGAGGGAATCCTCATCGCATCCTGTTTTTTTGGCACTCCATTGGGAATAAACTGCTTACATTCTTATCCAATATGTTCACCAATCTGAACCTGACCGACATGGAGACCTGCTACAAGCTTTTCCGGACGGAAATCATCAAGGGGATTGACCTGCGGGAGAACCGGTTCGGCTTCGAACCTGAAGTGACGGCCAAGATTGCCCGCATTCCGGGAATCAGGATTTATGAAGTGGGCATTTCCTACTACGGGAGAACTTATGAAGAGGGAAAAAAAATCAACTGGCGCGATGGCTTCAGGGCGTTGTGGTGCATCGTGAAATACAACTTCCAATAAACCGGGAAAACATGAAGAAAGCTTTGGACAAACATGGCCTTTACGGTTTTCTGACTCTCTATTTCTTATTCCAGTTTTTCATCCTTCTCTTTAGTGAGAGTGCTTATGGTTACGGAGGGGCTGACAATATCGGGCATTACCAGATTGCGAGGTATGCCTTTAAGTATCCGGAACTCTTTCTCGATCTCTGGGGCAAGCCGGTGCTGACCACCCTGATGGCTCCTTTCGCCCTCTTCGGGTTTGCGGGAGCCAGATTTTTCAATGTTCTGGCGGCCTTGGTCACCCTGTGGCTTACCGCCAGGATCTCCGACCGCCTTTACCCGGGAAGCGGACTTTTTGCCGCCATCATTCTGGCCTTTACCCCGGTTTTTTTCCACCTGGTTCCCAGTTGCCTCACAGAAATCCTCTTTGCCTGTGTGCTGGCGGCTGCCGTATATCTCTTTCTCCACGACCGCTTTGACCTCTCGGCTGCCGTTCTTTCCTTCATTCCTTATGTGCGCAGCGAAGGAATCATCCTGCTGCCCATCTTCGCGGTGGCTCTTCTTTTAAAGCGTTCCCCGCGCTCCCTCCTTGTCCTGGCCTTGGGTACTCTTCTTCTTTCCGTCATCGGACTTTTTGTATTCGGCGATCTTTTCTGGCTGATCTCCCACTCACCCTATTCCCTGGGTGCCAGTTTTTATGGCAGCGGAAGCCTCTTCCATTTCATCAGGGAAAGGAATGATATTTTCGGCTGGCCTCTCGTATGGCTCACCGTGGCCGGACTGCTCTTCTGGATTTATGACGTGTTGAAAGGTTTTTCCCTGCGGAAGCTTGAGACACTCTCTTTTATCCTCATCGCCGGAAGCTGGATCTCCTATTTCGCTGCCCACAGCTATGTGTGGTGGCAAGGAATGGGAGCTTCCCTCGGGTTGACCCGCGTGATGGGGGGGATTGCCCCGATGGTGGTCCTCACTGCTATGGCCCTCTATAAACCCGCCTCCAGGTTACTCCCTCAGAAAAATGGACTCCTTGCCCTTTTCGGGGGAGTAGCGCTCCTGCAGGCAGTCATCTTCTTCCGTGACCAGAAAATCCTGCTGAAGGCCGATCCCACGGAACAACTGGTTAAAAAGAGTACCGATTTTATCCGCTTTAACGAAGAGGGGAAGAAGGTCTTTTATTTCAATCCCCTGGTCATCCATTATCTGGAATTAGATCCTTACGATACGAAACAGTGCAATTGGTGGGTGTCTGATAAGCAGCAGCCGTCAAATGTTATGGAATGGGGTGACCTGCTGGTCTGGGATGCCCATTTCGGCCCCAATGAGGGGGAAGTGCCGCTCGAAAACCTCGAAAAGGACCCTTACCTGAAAAAGGTACGGTCGTTTTATCCGGTGGAAAGAATCACTGTGCTTGGGGGCTATGACTACAGCATCCATATCTACAAAAAGTCACCCAACAAAGGGGATTCCATAGAGGTGGCCGGTCATTTTGCGAAAAACTTCACTTTTGAAGGCGTGGACGATCCCCGGGTCATCGAAGCCGATAGCGTTAAAGCCTGGCGAATCGACGAAAGCCAGGAATATGGTCCCACCCTGGTGGTGAACGCTGGTGAAATTGAGCTCTTTGAAATCCTGGAAGTCACCGTTGACCTTAATTACAAACCCGAGGAGATGCTGGACAAAGATGAGGTTTATCTGGTCTTTTCCATCGATGGGGATGGGAAGAACCTCCGCTATGAAAGCATCGACCTGGCCGCACCCCAGGGGGGATGGAAACAGCAGCAGCTGGTTTCCCGGATGTCGGCCGCCATTTCTGAAACCGCACAGGTTAAAGTGTATGTCTGGAATTTGAAACGAAAGAAACTGCTGATGGAAAGCCTGAAGGTCAACATCAACAGTTACTGAAATGAATTCCGGCGAGCCCATTTTTCGTCCGCTCTGTGGCGGGAAGTTCCGATGTCCGGAATTATCAACCGACTCTTTGCTCATGGTTTGATGGAGAAAGGGCCACGGAATCTCTGACCAAGTCAAAGAGATGGATCGTCAGGTTTAAACCGTTTTATGATTTCCAGGTCGTCGAACCATACCGGTTCCGTTCCTGTAACCCATACATAGATGATCAGGCGGCTGTTGTCGACATGCTGTGGCACCCAGAAACTGAGCTCCAGTTTTTTCCATCCCTGATCGTCTGTTTCCGAAGGTTTGTTGTTGAGGATATAAAAATCTTTTCCCGTGGTGGCTACCAGGTTGGCCTGGCCAGAGAGGCTGTGGGTGCGCACGGTTACCGTCACATATTCCAGTTCCGGGGCATCAGGAAACTCCACGGCTTTTCCATAGGGATCAGTGCCGTCGAGACGCAGGCTGTGAACTCCGCTGCGGGCCTTTTCTACGGATATCCGCTTACTCTCCTCCGCTATGCCGCCATGGTCAAAAAGCACCATCTGACGTGTGGTGTCGGCCGACTCATAGTCACAGCGCAGGGTGTCTGACCGGGCGCTCCTGCAAATTCCTCCGCTGCCCTGGTGGGGGAGCTCCCTTTTCCTGAGCAGGAAAACAGGGAAGGAGGTGGCCGTCACCTCCCACTCATCGCTGGTGAGGTAGCTGTTACGCCGCTCTTCGTTCTCCTGATAGGAAAGCATAAAATTGTTGTCATAGACCGAAACGAGGATGTAATCAGCACTGTCGACCGTGGGGAATAGACGGATGTAGTCACGGTACGCCAGGTGGGAGAAAAAGTGGTCGGTAGTGCTGACCCGGGCATTGGCGGGAATGGTGCTGAGGAGGTGGTGTACTTCCCTGAGGTTGTAATGCGACGTGAAGAACTCTTTTTTGTATACTCTCTCCTTGGCCGGATTCATGGTCCAGCGGATTTTGACATGGTCGGGGTTTAGTTTATAAAGGGTCATCCCCAGGGCGGCAAGGCAGGCCAGAAGGGCCAGGCTGGCCTGAAGCCATTTCCTTTTCAGGGAGGCCAGAACCAGAAAAAGAGACAGGGGCAGCAGCGTCACCACTTCAATGGAGTAATATGTGGAGATCCCCCAGCGGATATATGAATCATTAAGCACCTTCTGGGCGACGATGGGAATGAACCAGATCAGATACTGCGGCCGCAGGAGCAGCAGGATACCCCCCGAAACCAGGTAGACCAGGTAAAACTCGGCCTTCACACCATTGCCCGTGGGATCGTCGAGATGGTTTACGAAAAAGAGTTTAACCGTTTCCAGGGGATGGTTGACCACAAAGACCAGGGCTTCTCCGGGGTGAGCCCCCAAAGCGCTATAGTTGAACAGGGTGAACTGCTTATCATCATTCTCCATACCGGGAATAAGCACCTTGAAGAGCAGGATAAAATAGAGCAGTGACACGGCCATGCCTGCCAGGCTCATCTGAACAGCCCGTTTGTCCTTCCTGTGGTTGATAATAAGCACGATAAAGATAAAAATAAACCAGACGGGGATATTCTCACGAGACAGAAGGGCTACGATAAGGAGGATTCCGGCGGTCAGATATTTTTTCTTCTCGAAGGCATAAAGGAAGGGGGGAATGAGGCAGGCCGAGATGACTGCCAGATTCACATCACACGAAAAAGTGGTGTACCTCCCCAGCAATAGAAAATAGTACAGCATCACACCGGCACCCAGCCACCAGTGGTCGCTTTTCAAGGTTACCATTTTCCAGGAGTACCAGGCAGCCACCAGAACCATGGCCAACTGGATCACAATCAGCGTATAGGTGCCGGTCAGCCAGGTGAAGAGCCAATATACAGGAATAAAAAACATCAGCAGGAAGGAGTAGTGGTCCTGGAGGAAATTCCCAGGATAGGTGGGCATCGGACTGATCCTGAAATGGGCATAATCGCGGAAGGCAAAATTGTAATTTCCGTAGTCGAAGGTGACGGTACGGAAATACCAATGGTTGGCGATCCCCATCAGGAGCAGGAGCATCCCGAAAACACACAGGATGACCACCGGGAGGTTTTTCTTGGTCAGGTTAACTTTTCTCATACCCTTCAGTTTGTTTTTTTCTTCATCAGCCATCGGTCGGGAGTGAATTTGTGGACCACTTCAAATCGGGGGTTGAGTTTTGCGGCGTCTTCGGCAAAGATATAGTAATATTCAGCGGGGGTGGCGATATCGATGTTGTAATCATAAGGCTGAAGGTTAATCCAGGGGGCCTTCCCGGTGATCTGGTAAAAGGTGAAGGAGGAGTGGAAGAACCAGCTGGTTTTGAGGGAGATGGGGCTTCCTTTGTATTTTTCTTTAAGGAAGTCTATGACTTCCAGCGTGTTGGAGTCGAATTCCCATTCTCTGACGCTTTGCAGGGATATTCTGTGGGATAGGTTAGCAGCCAGGAGGATGGTCAGGATCAGGGCCAGGGATCTATGGCCCAGGGAGTGGCGCCAGCGGTAGGCCAGGGTGAGGACGATCACGAAGAGAAGAGCGACAAGCGGGTAGAAGAAGAGGACGGTTCGCCCGCTCAGGTTGGGAGTTCCCAGGATGGTGGTTTGCAGGAGATTGATGGCTGCGGGGAGTAACACAAGGGTTGCCGCCAGCACCCCGCAGAGGGGGTGACAAGCAAGGTCGGATTCCGGGGCCCCGGGCCCGACAGCCTTTCTGATGAAGGAGGCGCAGAGGGCAGCTCCCAGGGCCAGAGCCACCGGCAGGAGCATCCAGCAATGAGGGATCATGGAAAGCACCGGAGAGTTGTAATACCAGTTGTGGATCAACGAGATCACCGTTTCATGGTAGAACCCCCTTGAAGTCCAGTACTGAAATTCGTTGGTGGAGTGCATCTTCTGGAGGGGGACCATGATCAGGGCCAGGTAGGCCAGGGACAGGAGGGCGATGAGCAGGAGCGGCTTGACCAGTTGCTTCGGATTTTTTCTGTATTCCCAAAGAAACCGGAAACCGGCGATGATGGTCACGGCTGCCCAGAAGACCAAGGCCGTAAAATTGGCATAGGAGGCAAGGATGGCGCAGACCAGGGCCATCCAGATGAACTTATGCCGTCCTTCCCCAAATCCCGCCAGCAGGAATCCTGCTGAGAGGGTGACCATGGTCAGAGAGATCCCGTATCCCCGGCATAAGCCGAAGAAATCGAGAAGATAGGGATTCACGAAAAGGAGGGCCCCCGCCAGGAACCAGGGGGAGTCAAGCCGCAGGGTCAGTTTCAGGATCCGGAATACTCCCCAGGCAAACAGAAGAAAACTAAGCAGGTTGGGCAGCCTGATGACCCACTGCTCCTTGCCGAAAAGAAGTATCGTGCCTTTGGTGAGCAGGGTGTTCAGAATATGGTTGTTGGGGATATTGTCGGGGTACATCATGATTTCCCAAACGCTAAACCGGGAATAATGGTAGACCGTGGGAACTTCATCGATGGTCACCGGCACATGAAATACCTTGAACAGGAGCACCAGGAAGAGGGCTCCGTAGAGGGCGATGAAACTGTAAAAGTTGACATTTTTCATTCCCCGCGGGGTGTTGAAGATGAGGATGTGGATGAGGTTTCCGGCGATGCTGATTCCGTTCCGGAAGGGTTCTCCGGGAAGAAGTGTACCCTGTAGAGGGCCTCTCCGTTAACAGGATTCTCGAAGAGAAGCTCTTTTAATACTTTGATGCTGTCTTTGTTTTCCATCACTGCCCCCAAGGTTTTGGCGAATAGTTCCTCCTGGTTTTTTTCCAGGAAGAGGTACACCGGTCTGATATCGCCGGATTCTGCAGTAGTGTCGAAGGCTTTCCCCCAATACACGAGCTGGCTGTTAAGGGGGTTGAAGTGAATGGTTCCGGGGTACAGTGTTCCCAGGCGTTCTGCATAGTGGGGTTTGAGGGAGTTGGGGGCCCAGGCGGTGAAGAAGTGCAGGGCGTACTCCGGAAAGGGAGAGCCGTAGTCGGCAGAAGCGATGATTCTGATGCTTCCGGGTTCAAAGGCCGCGGCAGCTTCACGGGTCATTTTCCTGGCCTCTATCTGGGTGAGGAAGGCTTCGGAGGTATAGCGGATGACGGGAATCTGACGACTGGCGGTCCAGATCAGAAAAACCGACAGCAGCAACGAAAGGGCTCCCTCCACAATCCGGGAGGGCAGGCATTCCCTGACCGTTTCACAAAGAAGGAAGATGATCAGGGGTCCGTACATCATGGCCGGCATAATATAGCGCGGGGCGTACTGTTTTCCTGCCATCAGGGCATGGAGCGTGATGGCCAGGAGTACGGCCATGGCCATTAGGTTGCGGCTGAAGCTGACAGGATGTTTTTTCCTGCGGCTGGTAGCCAGAGAAATAAGGGTGACCACGGCTAGGATGCCAGTCAGGATCGTAAAATGGGGTTCCAGACGAACTATCTGACGGATGTTCCCAGCCATTTGTGCCAGGTCGACCACGTTTTTCTCCCCGCTGCCATATTGTCCGCTGAAGAGAAACAGATCGCGGATCCAGTGCCAGAAGCGCTCGATTTGCAAGGTCGCTGGAAGGGCAATGACCAGGAAAAAAAGAAGTGAGAGAAGCAGGGTAACTGCTTTTTTCTTCCATCCTGGGACGACCATCAATGGGAAAAACATCAGGGGGAGGAGGGTGAGCTTGATGGAGAGGCCAAAACCAGTGATCAGGGCCAGCACCAGCATATCCGCGGTGGTATATTCCTGCTTTGAAGAGCGTGATTTGCCAATCAGGAAGACGGAAAGTGCGATGATGGGCAGGGCCAGGATTTGTTCAGGGCTGATTCTGCCGATGATCTCCCAGAGGATAAAGGGAAGCAGGGGGATGGTCTGCACCACCATTGCTGTGGTCACCGACCCGGTTTTGCGAAACACCGCCCTGCCGGCACCCAGCATGCCGGCAGCCAGTAACAGGGAGAGAACCAGGTTGACCATCGCCAGATAGAGGTCGGGATGGCTGAGAACATCATCGGTGAATCCTGCCCCTTCGCCGCGGAACCACCAGACAATGCGGAAAACCGCGGCCGTCAGGTATTGCAGAGGCGTACCCGGGTGGTCGATATGGGCCACCTTGAGATGACCCTCGGCCATGTTCAGTCCCGTGCAGAAATAGACATAGTCGGGATCTACCGACCTCAGGGAGGGATCTTCCAGGATCAGACGAAAATAGAAACCCGTCAGCAGATAAAAGAGGGGAAAGAACAACAGAAGCAGCCTCTTTTGACCGGCCACTAGCCGGACCATTTTTTTTATGTGGTGAAAGTCCATATAAAATCCTTTAACTGACATAGCCTACACTTAACTGGCACGTCATGGGACAAAAATAGCAATTCCGCTATTGATATCACATTCAAGTGACCTCACTCTTCCAATTTTCTAAAAACCGGGATACCTATTTTCCGGCTTTTTTTCTCCGGGAAGTCCGCACCACCAGTCGGGAGACCAGGAGGGGCCGCCATCGGGGCATTTCAGGGTCATCCCAGGGTGACCAGGGCGGTATGAGGTCTCCCGTCACCGAAGAGCGGCAGGAGCGTGGAGCCGTGGGGTTTTCCGTCGACGGTCACCGCAGTGACTCCCCGGCATACCCCATGGGGGTTGCTGACCGTAATCTTCCAGCTATCGCCGCGGAATTTACGGGTGATGATGAACTCCTTCCACTCCCGGGGAATGCAGGGATCTACCCGCAGCCCGTCATAGTCGGGCTGAATGCCCAGGATATATTGGCTGATGGCGTAGAAATTCCAGGCAGCAGTTCCCGTGAGCCAGCTGTTCTTGGCTTCCCCGGGTTTGAAGGCGTCCCTTCCGGCGATCATCTGGGCGTAGACGTAGGGTTCGGTACGGTGGAGGTCGCTGACTTCCTCAAGGTATGAAGGGCATATCTTCCGGAAGTAGTCCCAGGCCCGGTTACCCCGGCCCACCACCGTTTCCCCGATCATGATCCAGGGGTTGTTATGGCAGAAAACCCCTGCATTCTCCTTGTACCCCTGGGGGTAGCTGGAGATCTCACCGTATTCGATGTAGTAGCGGGTGAAGGGAGGATGGTTCACCTATACGCCTTTGATGGGATTTGCAATGATCTCCTTGGTAATCATGGTTTTACGTCGAAACTTCAGTGGCCCGGTCATTCTTCTTTGCATGATGGCGATCATTTACATCAACAGCAGCTGGTGGGCACCCACCTTTAGCGCTTCGGCCGGATACCGGGCACTGATTGAGTTCCTTCCCCTGATGGCACTTCCGTTGGCTTATCTGACCGGTAACATACTTAAACTTCCTCCGGGATGGCTGAAATCAGGAGCGATCGTTGTAACTTGGATTATTGTTCTGTATAACATCCAGTTTGCTTTCAAATACGATTCAACGGTATGGTGGAATTGGGAGTGGAGTTATAAAACCATGTTGCGGCTCTTTACTTTCTGACGTATTTCCCGGAAATTGTGCCGGGTTCTTTTCTTGACGGATGTTGCTTTTTTCTAATTTTGAGGATTAAAATCTAATTCAATGGGTTTGAAGCTTTCGGTGGTCATTCCTGTATACAACGAGGAGAAAACCATAGAAGCCATTCTTGACAGGGTTGTTGCCGTCAGGTTGGCTGGAGATCTAAAAAAGGAGATAATTCTCGTCAATGATTTTTCGGGGGACCGCAGTGTTGAGGTCATTGAAAAATACATGGCCCGTCATGACGGTGCAGATATCAGGTTGTTCAGCCAACCCGTCAATATGGGGAAGGGGGCGGCTCTACCTGTGGATATCCCACCGTCACTGGCTGGTTCGGGGGGTGACGCTGCTGCTGCTTCTCTTTTTTATCGGGCTTAACCATTTCCAGAGCCGGCAGTACCGTTTTTCGCTGCTCCACTGGGACAGCAGTCAAAGGCTGCCTGCCTGGGTATTTGGGGTCGCCAGACCTGGCCTGAAGGATATAAACATATGCTCATTACCGCCGATGCGGAGAAGGCCCGCAGGGGGGAAAGGGAGTATCCCTGACACCACCGGCCTGTTCCGGCTTTGGCAGACAGCAAGGGGGCGCCTGATACCCAGACAACGGAAAAAAACGGGTCAGTGGGATCCTGGACATCGTGTAACCGGCGCGGCTGTGGGGGAGGATATGAAAAAAGCACTGTTACTGATATAAGAAGACGAAATCATGAAGAATAGTTTAATCAATCGACGATGGTTTGCCGGATTTTTGTTCATCCTGCTCTTTTTTGCCCTGTGCGGTCTGTACAGTTATCCCGTAACGTTCAGGGAACCACCCCAGTCGGTCCACACCTGGCGTCAGACCAACGGCCTTTCGATGACGCAGATGTATTACCAGTATGATCTTCCCTTCTTTGAGCCTGCCATCCAAAACCGGATCAGTGAGGAAGGTCTGAGCGGTAAAACTGCCGGGGAGTTCCCTGTTATTTACTATGTAGTTGCCAAAATATGGAAATTGCTGGGTCAGTCGGAATGGAGTTTCCGGCTGGTGCATTTGGCCATCCTCTTTGCCGGTTTGTTCCTGCTTTTCAAAATGCTGACTCCGGTGACGGGGAGCCCCCTGCGGGCTGGATTCATTGCCATGCTGGTCTTTACCTCGCCCATGATCATCTTCTATGGCCCCAATTTTCTTCCTGATGTTCCCTCGCTGGCCTTTCTTTTTATCGCCTGGTATTTTCTCCATAGCTTCGTGGTGAGGCGATCTGACGGCAAACTCTGGTTATCGGCTCTTTTCTTCTTTCTGGCCATCGGACTCAAAATCACGGCAGGAACCAGCTTTTTGGCCATAGGAAGCTGGGTCATCGGGGAGTCCCTTTTTCTGCCGGAAGAAAAACGGATTTTCAGTTTCCGCCCCCGGCATTTCCTCCCTTTTGTGGTTTCCCTGCTGCTGGTGGCAGGATGGTATTTTTATGTGGATTATTATACGACACTGCACCGGGGTAGTTTTTCCCACATGGGAATTTGGCCGGTATGGAAGATGACATCCGAACAATTTGACAGGATTCTGGTTGCTTTGGACCAAGTTTGGTTCAAGGAGTTTTTCTGGCCTCCGCTTCAGTATGTCACCCTGGCCGTCTGGCTTTTCCTGCTGGCGTTGATTAGCAGGCTTCATCCTTTTTTCCGGTGGATGGTGGTGGTGATGCCCCTGGGATTTCTGGTTATTCTGGTGTTGTGGTTCCAGGTACTGGAAGGGCACGACTACTACTTGATCTCGCAAGTGCAGGTTCTGGTGGTGGTATGGGCAATTTTCTTCGCTTTTCTGAAGGAACGGAAGTGGTTGGCCCATCCAAGGACAGCCGTGGCTCTGATCCTGCTTTTCGCACTGCTGGCAAACAACGGGAGACACCGTCACAAAGCCCGCTCGGGATGGATGAACGACGGTTATAAAAACCATATGGAAGCCCTTACGGAAATCGCTCCTAAATTCATTGAATGGAACATTGGGGCTGATGACCTGGTGATATCCATACCCGATTATTCCATCAATGCCTCGCTTTATTACATGAACCGGCAGGGATATACCGATTTTGCCAGTGACTTTTCAAAAGAGGAGACCTTTCTGCGACGCATAGAACAGGGGGCAAAGTTCCTGGTGGTCAATGACACTACCATACTGGGCCGTCCCGAGGTGGCCCGCTTTGCTGTCCATCCCCTGGGAACTTACCGCAATATCAGGGTTTTCGACCTGAGGCCTTTTAGGTAAAAGGGCGATTCCCCGGCAGAATCGCCGGTAAATACCCGGCTGACGGGTGCTGATAATTGCCTGTACGCTATCCAAGGATAATTTCCGCCAGGTGCTGCTTCCCGTCTTCAAAGAGAGGAAGCAGGTTGGTATCCTGTTTCTTGCCGTCAATGGTCACGCTTGCTATACCACGGCTTACGCCCGAAGGGTTGGTAATACGGATCTGGTAGGTCGCCTCCCGGAATTTACGGGTGACTTCAAACTCCTTCCACTCCCGGGGAATGCAGGGATCTACCCGCAGCCCGTCATAGTCGGGCTGAATGCCCAGGATATATTGGCTGATGGCGTAGAAATTCCAGGCAGCAGTTCCCGTGAGCCAGCTGTTCTTGGCTTCCCCGGGTTTGAAGGCGTCCCTTCCGGCGATCATCTGGGCGTAGACGTAGGGTTCGGTACGGTGGAGGTCGCTGACTTCCTCAAGGTATGAAGGGCATATCTTCCGGAAGTAGTCCCAGGCCCGGTTACCCCGGCCCACCACCGTTTCCCCGATCATGATCCAGGGGTTGTTATGGCAGAAAACCCCTGCATTCTCCTTGTACCCCTGGGGGTAGCTGGAGATCTCGCCGTATTCGATGTAGTAGCGGGTGAAGGGAGGATGGTTCAGGACGATGCCGTGTTCACAGTCGAGATGTTCTTTCACGGCGTCAAGGGCTTGTACTGTCATTCCTGTTTCGAGTCCGATGCCCGCCATGGCGCACCAGCCGTTCGACTCTATAAAGATGCACCCCTCTTCGTTTTCGTGACTCCCGATCTTATTGCCGAAGAAGTCATATGCCCTCAGGAACCATTCTCCGTCCCAGCCGTGTTGTATTACCTTTTCGACCATCGCGTTGACATGCCGCAGGGCGCGGGCCGCTTCTTCATCTTTCCCCAAACGCAAGCACAGCCGGGCATACTCTCGGCCATACACGACAAAGAGTCCGGCAATCATGAGGGATTCGGCCTTTGATCCTTCCGTTTTGTTTTCGGTGGTCTGGAAGGACTCGTCGGGATTTTCGGAGAAGCAGTTGAGGTTAAGGCAGTCGTTCCAGTCGGCGCGGCCGATCAAGGGAAGGCCGTGAGGCCCCAGGTGGTTGATGACGTGGTCGAAAGAAACGGTGAGGTGGTCAAAGAGGGTGCGGGCAACAGACCAGTCGTTGTCGAAGGGCACCATCTCCTCCAGTATAGAGAAATCGCCGCTCTCCTTGACATAACTTACCGTTCCGAGGATAAGCCACATGGGGTCGTCGTTAAACCCCCCTCCGATGTCGTTGTTCCCGCGTTTGGTAAGCGGCTGGTACTGGTGATAACAGCTTCCGTCGGGGAACTGGGTGGAGGCGATGTCGAGGATTCGCTGGCGCGCGCGGGAGGGAATCTGGTGAACGAACCCGATGAGATCCTGGTTCGAATCCCGAAATCCCATTCCCCGGCCGATACCCGATTCGAAATAAGAGGCCGAACGGGAAAAGAGAAAGGTGATCATACACTGGTACTGGTTCCAGATGTTGACCATGCGGTCGAGTTTTTCCTCTTCTGAGCAGAGGGTGAAAACCGACAGAAGCTGGTCCCAGTATTCCCTGAGTTCCGCAAATGCGGCATCCACCTTAACGGTGGTGTCGAAGCGGGCGATCATCTCTTTGGCAGGGCCTTTGTTGATGACTCCCGGTACTTCCCATTTTTCAGCAGGGTCGTTTTCCACATATCCCAGTACAAAGATGAAATCTTTTGATTCTCCGGGTTGGAGTTCCACTTCTAGGTAATGGGAGGCGACGGGCGACCATCCATGCGCGACGCTCATTTCCGGATTTCCCAGGGCGACCACGCGGGGTTCTTCAAAACCGTTGTACAACCCCATGAAGGACTCCCTGTCAGTGTCGTACCCCTGAATGGGAACATTCACGGAATAAAAGGCATAGTGGTTGCGCCGTTCTTTGTATTCTGTCTTGTGGTAGAGCACGCTCCCTTCGATTTCGACCTCTCCGGTAGAGAGATTGCGCTGGAAATTTTCCATGTCGGTAGAGGCGTTCCACAGGGCCCATTCCACAAAGGAAAAGAGCTTAATGGTTTTTACCTTTCCGGAAAGATTTGTGAGTGTCAGTTTCTGCACTTCGCCCCGGGTCTTCAGGGGGACCAGGAACAGCACCCGGGCGGTGACGCCGTTTTTGGACCCTTCTACAGTGGTGTAATTCATACCGTGACGGCATTCATAATGGTCGAGGGGCGTTTTCACGGGTTTCCATCCCGGTGACCAGACGCTTTCCCCGTCACGGATATAGAAATAGCGTCCCCCGGCATCGGTGGGAACATTGTTGTACCGGTAACGGGTGATGCGCCGGAATTTGGCATCCTTGTAAAAGGCGTAACCTCCGGCGGTGTTCGATATCAGGCTGAAGAAATCTTCAGTTCCCAGGTAGTTGATCCAGGGGTAGGGGGTTTCTGGAGTGGTGATGACATACTCCCTGTTCTTATCATCGAAATGGCCGTACTTCATTATTTTAAATTATTGATATTAATGCAATTCGTTCAGATTGGGGTCTATCCCGGGCGATGAATCCTTCCGGCAGGTACAAACCATACCTCCCTGTAACCTCTGGTTTTTGGCCGTGGGCGGAGGATGGCTGGCAAGGCCGGGAAAGAGGTTCAGTCTTCCAGTTTGTCGTACCAGTATTTTTTCAACAGGAATGAAGTAACGATGATGATTCCCAAGGCGTATCCCATGGAGGTAAACCGTTTCAGCACCAGGTAAATGGGGGCGGCCACCAGGCAGGTTTGCCAGATGATGCCGATGGCAACATTGAACATGTCGCGGCCGAAAGCTTTATTTTCCTTAAAGCCGGGATTTTCGGCTGCCACCATGTCCCGGATGGGTCCCCAGACCCCCCAGGGACGGGTTTTAGCATAGAATTTCTTAAGCACTTCGACATCGGTGGGAGGGGCTGAATAGGTTCCCCAGATGCATCCGGCCACCGAGAAGAGGAGGATGATGGGGAAATAGTAAAGGGGCAGCATGTCGCCGACCACGGGGACATAGGGCAACACCAGTGCGGGCACCAGGCCGCCGGCCATTCCCCAGGCAAATCCCCTGCTGTTGAAGCGCCACCAGTGCCATTTGAGGATGTTGGCAGCCACATAGCTTCCGTAGAGGGCGCCGGTGACCCATTGGAGGACGCTGTTTACATCCTGGGCCAGGACGCCGAAGCACATGGAGATGAGCACTACGACGAGGCCCACGATGATGTTGGCCTTGTTCGATTGTTTCGGGGAAGCATCGGGCTTGAAGTATTTGACATAGATGTCATTCACGATGTATGCCTGAGCGGCGTTGAGGGTTCCGGCGAAAGTGGACATAAAGGCCGCCAGAAGTCCGGCCAAAAGGAGCCCCGACAGTCCCACGGGGATCCAGGGATGGGACACTACGGCCGGAAGTACCAGTTCAAAGTCGATTTTCCCGGCGGCATTGGTGATCTGGGGCTGGATCTCGTTGAAGAGGATGAGTCCGATCACGGCAAAACCCGCAATCATCAGGTATCGTACCGGCATGAGGATCACCGAGACGAATCCGCTCATCAGGCTGGCTTCACGCGGTGATCTGGCGGAGAGGATCTTCTGCATGTCATAGGTGGGCGCCGGTCCGGCAAGGCTTGCCAAAATTCCTTTCATCAGGACAAATCCGAAGAAGAGGGAGAAGATCTCGTAGCCGCTTTCCGCGATGGTGGTGTTGAATTCCGACAGTTTGCCGGTCCAGTGCAGATCGAGGCGTGTGCCAAAGCCTGCGGAATACCATCCTTCAGGAAGAAGAGCGGAAAAACTGATGACGTCGAGGTGGACCATGGCGATCACCGCCACGGTGATGGAGGCCAGGGTCATGATGGCATACTGGGCGACATCGGCCCACACGATGCTGAGCATTCCTCCCATCAGGGCATAGAAAACGGCGAAGAGGGTGAAGATGATCCCCCACACGTGGGGAACATAAGAATCAGGGATAAAGGAGAGCCCCGGGAACATGGTTTTCAAGGGGAGGAAGATCTCGATGAATTTTCCCATGCCGATGAAGCCGTAAGCCAGCATGCTCAAACAAACCAGGATGGCAAAGACGACGATGATCCAGTGGGAGGTCACGGCTCCCCTATCCCTGCCGAAACGGAAGCCTATCCATTCGGCACCGGTGGTGCACCCGGAGCGGCGAAGCCACGCCGACAGATAGACCATCAGAAAAATCTGGTTGAAGACAGGCCAGAGCCAGGGGATGTAAATACTCTTCAGTCCGTAGACCACCGTGATGGCCACCAGCCATACGGTTCCCGAAATATCAAACATTCCCGAGGCATTCGACAATCCCAGCATGTACCAGGGAAGGCTTTTACCCCCCAGTAGGTAAGACTCCAGGTTGCGCGAGGCCCGCCGCTTCATCACGAAGCCGATAAAAATCAAAAGGCAGAGATACAGCCCAATGATGATTGCATCAATGACATGAAGATTCATAATCCGCAGTTTTGGTTTATCCGGTTTTAATATCTGATCCTATTGCCAGAGCTCTTCTGGCAATCACAAATATAATGTTTTAGAGAAACAAGGGTTATTGTTCACTTTACAAAATTGGTTTTCCATGGAAAAAAAGTTTCCCCCGTGAACGGGATCCGGAAAGGGTTGATCCTGACAGTTTCTCGTTTACATCAATTCATCTCTTCAATGATATAAATCGGTCTTTTTTTCTGTTCGTCGAAAAGGTAGCCCGTATAAATGCCGATGATGCCCACCAGGAAAAAGAGTATGGCGAAGCTGACCGAGAGGAACAGGATAATGGTGGTGTATCCCGAGGGGGGCATTTCCCCGAAGAAAAAGATCCACAGGGAATAGAGGCCAAGGATCAGCGAGAGCAGGGAAAACAAAAAGCCGAACCAGATGCCCAGGTAGAGGGGGGCGTTGGAAAAGGAGGTAATGGCCTGTGCGGTGAGCCTGGTAAGTTTGAGAAACGAGTATTTGGTTTTTCCCGCCACTCTGTCGGGGGCATCGTATTCCAGCGATGTGGCGGAGAAACCGATGATCTGGATAATCCCCCTGAGGAAGCGGTTCCTTTCCCTGTAATTATTTCTCAGCACCTGGGCCACTTCCTTGCTGATGAGGAAAAAGTCGCTGCTGTTTTTCTGCAGTTTGTCAGATGAGAGTCTGTTGATAAGTCCGTAAAAGAGGGAAGAGAAGAAGTTGCCAGCAAGGGAGTTGCCCTTGTTGGAGTTGCGGTTCATGGTCACGATGGAGAATCCTTTCTGGTAGCTGTTGATCATTTCGGGGACCATCTCCAGGGGATGTTGGAGGTCGGCATCCATGCAGATGACAGCATCGCCTGTGGCGTTGTCAATGCCGGCGATCATAGCTGCTTCATGTCCGAAATTCCGGGAGAAACGGATCATCCGGATGGTGCATCCGGGAAGTTCCTTTTCCCTGAATCGCCTGATGGCTTCCGCAGAGCCGTCGGTACTTCCATCGTCGACAAAGAGAAACTCCCAATCCCCGGGGTGGTGCCCGGTCAATTCCCTGAGAGCGGGGAACAGTCTGGACAGCGACCCCTCTTCGTTAAATACCGAAAAAGCGATGGATATTTTCCCTGGTTTCGTCATGGCTTACTCTGTTAGAGAGTGTAAAATTAACAAAACTGGGATTTTTAGCTATCTTCGCTGCCGTAAAACAGTGCCTGAGCATGAACAAAGAGTCGAGGAAAGCTTATTTTGACGCTGCTGCCGGAAATATCCTCCGGTGGAGGAAAAAGAACCGGAGTTATCACCGTTTGCTGGAGGAGTATTACTCATTTTTTATTCCGCGAGGGTCCAAGGTGCTGGAACTGGGTTCCGGCACCGGAGACCTCCTGGCGGCGGTAGCCCCCGAATACGGTGTGGGGCTTGACTTCTCCCGTGAAATGATCACCCTGGCGCGGCAGCGCCATCCGGAACTCCATTTTGTGGAGGCCGATGCCGAAGATTATCATTTCACCGAAAAATTCGATTATATCCTCCTTTCCGATTTGGTAGGATCATTGTGGGACGTGCAGAAGGTCTTTGAAAACATGCGAAATGCCAGCCATGACCGGACTCGCATCATCATTTCCAATTACAATTATCTGTGGGAACCCCTGATTCAGATGGGTGAGAGGCTGGGTTTCAAACAGAAGCAGCCCCTCCAGAACTGGCTTTCGGTCACCGATATCAGGTCGATACTCACCCTTGCTGGTTTTGAGACCATTCGTACCGAGAAAAAGATCATTTTCCCCAAGAATGTGCCGCTGTTGTCATGGCTTTTCAACCGCTATGTCGTCAATTTACCCATTTTCAGAGGCATCGGTCTCACAAATTTTATCATAGCCCGACCTGCCGTGGAAAGAAACGCTTTCCCTTCGGTGACCCTTGTTGTTCCGGCACGGAATGAAAAGGGAAATATCGAGAATGCAATTCTGCGAACGCCGGAATTCGGCAGCTTCCAGGAGTTTATCTTTGTGGAGGGGAATTCTTTGGACGGTACCTGGGAGGAGATGCTCAGGGTAAAAGCGGCTTATCCTGATAAGAATATCAGAGTGATACGGCAAACCGGCAAGGGTAAGGGTAATGCTGTCAGGGAAGGTTTTGAACAAGCTACGGGCGACATGCTCTTCATCCTGGATGCCGACCTGACCACCCCGCCCGAAGATATGCCCAAGTTTTACGACGCCCTGCGCAAAAACCGCGGGGAATTCATCAACGGATGCCGGTTGGTCTATCCCATGGAGAAGCAAGCGATGCGTTTTCTCAACCTGATAGCCAACAAAGCATTCGGGTTGATATTCAGCTACCTGCTGGGGCAGTCCCTGAAGGATACCCTTTGCGGTACCAAAGTCCTCCTCAGGAGAGATTATGAAATCATCAGGGATAACCGGAGCTACTTCGGGGATTTTGATCCTTTCGGGGATTTTGACCTGCTCTTCGGGGCGGCAAAGCTCAACCTGAAAATTGCGGAGGTCAATGTCAGGTACAAAGAGCGCTCCTACGGAAGCACTCAGATCAGCCGGTTCAAACACGGATGGCTGTTGATTCGTATGACGGTGTATGCCGCCCGGAAACTTAAATTTTTCTGACCGGTTGAATATGAAATGGCGCCCCGGTGGAATGGGCCTGTGCCTGGGCTTCTCCTTGATCTTTCTTCTGACGTTTTTCGGAAAGGTCATCCGTGATCCCTGTAACACCTGGTTCTCTACGGGGGGGGATGGCATGAAGGCTTATTATACAGCTCTTTATCATGTAAAATATGATTCCCTGGCACTCCGGAGCAATGCCATGAATTATCCCTTCGGGGAAGTACTCTCCTTTACCGATAACCAGCCTTTGGTTGTCAATACGGTGCGGGCGATTGCTGAAAGTTTTCCGGGAGTCAGGGAGCATACGACAGGCATCCTGAACCTGATGATGCTTCTTTCCATCCTCCTGGGAGCGCTTTTTATCTTCCTGATTCTTTCGGAAAGCGGTGTTTCCTGGTGGTATGCGGCAATTGCAGCCACAGGAATTGCTTTTCTCTCGCCCCAGCTGAACCGGTTGGGAGGGCACTTCTCCCTTGCTTGGGTCCTCTGGATTCCCCTGGTGGCCTGGCTGATCATCCGCTTCGACAGGAGCCGCTGGCTGATATACTCCCTTTTACTGGGAGTCACAACCTTTATGGCGGGATTTCTCCATTTTTACTACGTTGGCTTCATCGGCTTCCTGGTCGGGGGATACTGGCTCTTCCGGTTTGTCTATTACCGGAGAGCTTCGACTTTCTGGTACCGCGATGTGCTTCACATTTTCCTGCAGTTCATCCTGCCGCTCCTGTTGCTTCAGCTCCTGGTTCTGCTGAATGATGACGTCATAGACCGCACGGGTTACCCTTTTGGTTACCAGGGAAGCACCGCCCATCCGGTAGCCGTATTCCTGCCGTCAGGAACTCCCTGGGCTTTTGTGTCCCGGTTTCTGACAGTTTTTAAACACATTAACTGGGAATCTTATGCCTACATCGGAACCGTGGCATTGATGGGCTGCCTCACCGGAATCTTCTTTCTGATCAGAAGAATCGTCCGGAAAGAAACTTTCCACAGGGTGTCGGAAGTTAAACCGGTGAATGTGATCTTTTGGATTTCCTTCTTTGCATTGCTCTTCTCCATCGGAATCCCTTTTATCCTGGGAATGGAGCGGCTTTACGAATATTTGGGCCCCTTCAGGCAACTCAGGGTGCTGGCGCGTTTTTCCTGGATCTTCTATTATATGGTCAACATCGTTGTTTTTGCCTCGCTTTTTCACAGGGCATTTACAACTCCTGCAAAATGGTGGTGGAAATCCCTGGCTTTTGCAGCCCTGGCGCTTCTCCTCTTCGAAGCTGCCAGCAATGCCCGGGGAATAGCAGTTCATCTGAATAACAGGATGGTTTTGCTCGAAGACCGTGACAATGATTTGCCTGAGAACCAGTGGGTCCACCGGATTAATCCTTCCGGCTACCAGGCTATCATGCCCATTCCTTACTTCCATGTGGGATCAGAAAATATATGGGTGGAAAACGGCCCTGAGATCAAAGAGGCGGTGATGGTGGCTTCCCTGAAAACGGGCTTGCCCACCACCGGGGTCGAAATGAGCCGTACCTCCATTTCCCAGACATATATCAACTATTCCCTGTATACCGAGCCCCTTCAGCGGGCGGAACTGACCGATTACCTGCCCGATGAGCGGCCGTTTCTTGTTCTTTGGCTGAACAGTTATGAGCCGACACCGCCTGAAAGATGGCTCCTGCGGGGAGCCACCTTGGTGGATTCGACCGGGCAGTTTACCCTGCTCTCCCTCCCCGTCGGTCAAATAAAAAGCTTGCACGAAACCTGGCGAAGAAATGTCTTTCAAAAGTTTGAAAATCAATATCATACACCAAGAAATGGAGTTTTGGTCTCCGATCCGCATGCCTTTTTCACGTGGCTGACGTATGATGAACATCCTTCACGACACCCTTTAAGAGGGAGCGGGGCGCTTTCCTTTTCCTCAGGAAAGCAGGTGACGCTTTTTTCCGGAGCGTTGGAAGAGGTCCCCGGGAAGAGATCCGTTACTGTAGGCTTCTGGCTGTACCGGTACCAGGACGATGGTTCCCTCCGTACCGAGATGACGCTGTCGCAGCAGGATCCTGAGACAGGAAGAGTGCTGCAGAGCGTAACCACGCCGCTCTTCAAACACGTGAAAGCATTTCAGGGGGACTGGGCCCTGGTGGAAGCCGCTTTTGAAACCATTTCTGACAATGAAATCGTGGAGATTTCACTCATGCACAGCGTGGTCCCCAACGCTCATTTTGTCGTTGACGAACTGCTGATCAGGGAATCAGAAATTGATGTCTGGCAGTCAGGCGAGAATTTCCTGATCTTCAACGGCAGGTATTTCGTCCGCCGCGAAAACCGCTGACCACAACCTTCTTCAGACACCGTAGCTTCAGCGGAGGCAACATCTTCATCCTCATCCTTAACCTCAACCTCTATAGGTGAGCCATTTGATAAGTTCCTTCAGGTTGACTTTCTTCCCGTACATCAGAATACCGGTCCGGTAAATCTTGGCGCCGGCCCAGATGGCGCCGATGGTTGTAAGTACCAGAAGGACCATGGATAGGAGGATTTCCCATGCGGGAGGCGAAAAGGGTAGTCGTGCCAGCATGCAAACAGGAGAGGTAAGGGGGATGATGGACGCCCAGAAAGCCACAGCCCCTTCCGGATTCCGGGAGATGGCAATGAGCAGCATAATGGAAAGAATCAGCGGGAAAGTGACGGGAAATACCAGTTGCTGAGAATCTTCGTCATTATCCACTGCTGCTCCGATGGCTCCCATCAGGGAACTGTAAAGCAGATATCCTCCCAGGAAATAAAAGAGAAATCCGAAGATCAGCAAGGGGATATTCAGGTTGGCAATGCTTTCGAGTATTCCGGCAATTTGGCTTTGTTCCGGTACCGACGGCGTCATGGGGCCCACCTGTTGCTGTGATTCCAGGATGCTTTGCCCCATCTCCCGGGTAGCTTCAGGAGTGAAGAATCCCTGGACGACGCCAAGCGCCGCTATGCCCAAAACAATCCAGATGGCCACCTGGGTAAGGCCCACGAGGGCGGTGCCCACTATCTTACCCGTCATCAGTTGAAAAGGTTTTACCGATGAGATGATCACTTCGACAATGCGGTTCTTTTTTTCCTCCATCACACTGCGCATGACCATGGAACCGTACATGAAAACGAAGAAGTATATGATGAATCCCATGCCATAACTGGCGATAAAAGCCACGATCGATGAGCTTTTCTTTTGCTCTCCCGTGGCGGTCACTTTCATGGTGTTTATGTTAATCCTGGTCTTTGTTGAAGCCAGCTTATCCTCCAGATCGGGAATTCCGGCTTCCTGAATAACTTTTGAACGCTTGTCGGTTTCGATAATCTGGCTCAGTTTCCGCTCGATCTGTTCCGACAGTTCCAGCGGAAGCTGGCGTGATGAAAGCAATTCGGCACTGTTTACCGTATAGATGTTGGCGGGAATGTACAGAACAGCATAAAATTCGCTGTTCTCCAGGTTTCTTTTCAGTGAATCATATTTGGATTGCGGAATAAAATGGTATTTCGTATAACCCTCTTCTCCCAGTTGGTCGAGGAAAAGTGACGATTCGTCATAAACGGCAATCCGTCTTTCCTGTTTGTCATCACGGGTCGAAAGCCATATCGGAACCACCATCAATGCGGCAAAAAAAAGCGGCACCAACAAGGTGGTGATGATAAATGATTTTTTCTTTACCCTTGTCAGATATTCACGTTTCAGGATAATCCAGGTCTTGTTCATGGCATTTTGTTTTCGGCGTTATACTTTTCTACTGCTTTAATGAAGACATCATTCATGCTGGGAATCACCTCTTTAAAGGATCTGATTTCGGCTGCGCCAAGCAAGGCGGTGATCAGGCTGTTCTTTTCCCGGCCATCCGTTTCCTGTATCCTGATGCTGTTTTCGTACTCCGTTTCCTGGTGCGCTAGGACCTGAAAGGAATTGCCAAGGCTCTTTTCAACCTTTTCGAACTCTCCTCTGTAAGAAACCTCGAAAATGTTGGATTTGAAATCTTCCTTCACTTCGTTGATCGGTCCGTCAAGGATCTTCCTCGATTTGTTGATAAGGGCGATGTGGTCGCACAGGTCTTCAACGGTGCCCATGTTATGGGTGGAAAAAATAATGGTGGCTCCCTTGTCCCGGAGTTCCAGGATCTCCTGTTTGATCAGATTGGCATTAATGGGGTCAAATCCCGAAAAAGGCTCGTCAAAGATCAGCAGTTTCGGCTTGTGAACGACGGTGGTGATAAACTGTACCTTTTGTTGCATCCCCTTGGAAAGTTCTTCCACCTTCTTATCCCACCACGACACGATGTCAAATTTCTTAAACCAGTATTTCAGGTTGTTCATCGCACCCTGATGCGTCATCCCTTTCAGCTTGGCCAGGTATAACACTTGCTCCCCGATTTTCATTTTGGTGTACAATCCCCGTTCTTCAGGTAAATAGCCGATGTTGGAAATGTCATCGCGGGTGATCTTTTTCCCTGCGAGGTATACGTCGCCTTTATCGGGTGCCGTGATCTGGTTAATGATCCTGATCAGCGTGGTTTTTCCGGCCCCGTTGGGCCCCAGTAAACCGAAAATTGACTGTTCGGGAACTGTGATGCTTACATCGGTAAGGGCATGTGTGGTGCCAAATACCTTGTGGATCCCGTGTGTTTCAAAAAAATCCATAAATCTGTTTTTGAAAATGTGTCGTTATTTAATTGTCTGCATTACACTATTGGATGATAAACGGATGGTCGTTTTTTTCGATCTTGTCAAGGTCCTGGGTGATTTTACGCACAAACTTCAGGTTATCAAAGAATTCCTTGGCGATTACCCGCAATATCGTATAGACGGGAATGGCCAGGACCATTCCGATGACTCCTCCCTGGCTGCCTGCAGCCAGGATAACCAGAAAAATTTCCAGGGGATGAGCTTTCACACTTTTGCTGTATATCAGGGGCTGAAACAGGACGTCGTCGAGGACTTTCACCAACAGGAAGGCAACAGTCATCCATCCCAGCAGGGGCAGGGTATGACTCATGAAATCCATGTTTACATTCAGGGCCAGACCGATAGATAAGCCGGTCAGCACACCAATCCATGGCCCCACATAGGGGATGATGTTGAAAAGTCCGCAAAAAAGGCCGATGACGACGGCATGGTTGATTTCGATCCCGATAATCGTCAGTCCAAGGGTATATAAAACTCCTACGAGAATCATTTCCAGCACGATGCCCAGGAAATACCGCCTCAGCAAATAGGAAATCGTATCCAGAATTTTGCCTACCTTTTCCTCCATTTCAGTGGGGACCATCAGCAGGATGGCATCGCGGAACATGGTGGAATCTTTCAGGAAAAAGAAGGTGATGAAGGAGACGGCGAAGAAGCCGATGAAGAGTTCTCCCACCGTGCCGGCAATGAAACTGACAGTTTTGTTCAGGTCGGAAAAACGGAACTGATTGTCAAGTTGTTCTCTGATCAGTTCAATGAACGTACTGTTGGTGATTTCCACGGGTTTCCGGCTGAAAAAGCTGAAGAAACGTGAGAGGGGTTCCTGAAGGGAGCTGAAAATCTGTTCAAAATTAATCTGTGAAAATGTTTCAAACTCTTTGACAAGTAAAGGAACCAGGAAACGCAAAATTAAAAAGAAGAGGAGCCAGAGTGAAATAAGGGAGATGAAGGCGGTGACAGACCTGGGAATGGTGAAATTCCTGATTTTAATCCGTCCGAGGGCCCACATCAGCGGTTTGCCGACAAAGGAGAGGATGACCGATAAAAGAATATAAATGACAATGTCGAGAAAAAACCATAACAGGAAAACCAGCACCAATCCACCGGTGATGAGCAGGATATTCCGTGTGCGGCTTTTCAGATTAACCATGGGCTTGGTTTTTTGTCCAAAAGTAAAACAAATTCAATCATGAAAGTCCGCACCGGGATTGTTTTTCAGTCTGCTTTCCACTTTTGCCAGGTACCACTGGGTCAGATAACAGTTATAAAAATGGGGTTTAAGAGGGTGTCTGTAATGCAGCTTTTGAGAGGAACGCATGAGTTCTCCGGTGAACTCCCGGTAAAAAACATCGTCATCGAGTGGGTAGTATATTTTTTTCAGGAACCGGGGGACCAGTTTGATCAGGGTTTCAATGACAGCCGGCCTTCCGGCGGGTTTTGTATATGCCGGCCGCAAATCGAAATCCAAACCATGGGGTGAGAAGAATTGGGTAGTCAGCGTTTCGTAGTATAGAGAACATCCCAGCCGCTGCCCAAACGGGAGTTGCAAAAAGCGGCCCATAATATTTTTGTCAAAAAGGGGTGATAGGTGACTGATCTTAAAAAAGTCGTACACCAGTGATGAGTTTCCGATCAGTTTGCATTGTCGTTCTTCATAATCCCAGAGGTCAAATTTCTGCAGGGCTGTTTTAGCGGTATTTTTTTCCGGGAATTCCCGAGTGATGGTTTTCCGTAGCAGGTCCCGTTCCCTGTGTGTTGCGGGGTAAGAATTTCCGAATGCCGAGATGATGGCATTTGCCAGGGAGATGTCATCCTTGCCGGGGAGGGAAGGGAAGAGGTGGGCACCCCGGATGAAATCCCCCGGATGTCCTGGCAGAACTGCCGTCCCTGCATGGATAACCCCCTCCCGGAGAAGGTGCCTGATGGCGAAATAGTCCTGGAGGAAAGGCATGGAGGAATAATGACCGGCATAACCGATGTAATCGTCGAACATCTCCTCCTTTGCATCGCGGTGAAAGGTATCCGTGGAGTAGGGAATGAAAATATGCGGAAATCCCTGAGTTTCCGCCACCCTTCGGGCTGTCGGGCTTTCCCTGTTGGCAGGGCGGCCCCAGGTGGCGCAGGTCACCTTCGTTAAGCCGAATTCTTTTAACAGGCAGGCTAGCAGTCGGGAGTCGTAGCCCCGGGTCAGGGGTAGCAGAATCTCTTTGTCTTTCAGAAAACCGGCATATTTGCCGAATTCCTCCCTGATCAGGCGGGCCAGTTCTTCAGATGTCCCGTTCCTGGTGCCTGAAAACGTATGGATCGGGGAAAGGGTATGCTGGGAGGAGCCTCCTTTCAGCAGAACGGTTTCTCCCGGCCTCACCTGCATCAAATCCGGTACGATGGTGTATCCTGCCGGGGTGACCCCGAAATTCAGAAAATAGTTTCGGGTTTCCCGGTCCGCAACAGGCTTGTCAATAGCGGGTAAAAGGTGCTCCGGATCGTCAGTGACAGCCAGGACATCCCCTTTCTGAAGATAGAAAAGCGGATAACTCCAGGTATGGCTGCATCCGAGCCAGATTTCCCCGTTTTGTTCCACAATGGCTGAAAACTGACCGTTTTGTTTTCCGAACCATTCGCTGAAGCGTTCATAGCACGCTGTCTGGTTCCCGATGAAGCCGGCAAGATCCGCTCCCCCCACCATCCGGTCTTCGCTCCACAGATAGCCGGTTACACGAACCTCTTTCCTGACCGACCAGGGGAATTTTACCGTTTTGACATTCGTTTTCAAAGCATCATGTTTATGAGAACCAGGGGAATGACACATATCAGGATGACTTTTACCAGGAAAAGTGCGGCTTTCAGCAGGTCAACACCGGCCAGGTAAAGCGAATAAATTCCCAAAATGGTAAAAAAGAGGAATCCGGTGAAACTGTACAGTCCGACCGTAAGGGTGATCTCTTTCAGGAGAATGCCACCTACAGCCAGGGCTGCCGCACGGGTGACCAGCAACAGGATGTTGAAGATCATGGAGATTTTCTGTTTTTCCTTTGCGATGAGGATGGTAGAAAGCGGCGAACTTATGAAAACCATGAAAAGCCATGGCGCCAGGATCCTGGCCAGGGAACCTGAAAATTCCCAGTTGGTTCCGAAGAGAAATCCGAAGATTTCTTTTCCCCGGAGTGCAAGGATTGTAAAGGGAAGGATGGCCGTCCACACCTGCTTTTTAAAGAGGGACCAGGTAATTGCTGCCAATTCGCCGGGCTCCCGGTGCAATGACCTTGCTTTCTGAATATAAACGCTTCCTATGGAGATGCTGGTAAGTTGCACCGGAATGTTGAGATAGCGGTGTGAAAAGGAGTACATCCCCAGGAGAAACTGGCCGAAGAAGGGTTTGATCATGAAAACCGGAAGCTGGTTGCTGAGGTAGTTGAAGAATTCCGCAGGTACGTTGTAAAGGGGGAAGTTCCGGTAGCGGAGCGCCAGTTCCTTCTCTCCGGAAGAGTAAGCTGCCAGGCGAGGATTTTCCGGCAGCTCTTTCCAGCAAATTGCCAGGGTGATGACCTGGGCAAGGGTCACCCCCACGAAAAGGCCGGTTCCGGGGAGGAAGAACAAAAGGGTTTGCAGTACCCCGGTGGCTATGGCCCGGTAGATCTCCAAAAGCGCCAGTTTCCGGAATTCCTTGTTGCTGATGAACAAATTGCGGATCACCTGAAGGGCGCCGAAGAAAAAGGCATAGAAGGGAATCAGGAGCCAGAGCCATGGATTTTCTACCCTGCTTCCCAGGATTGACAGAACTATGATTATCAGCAGCAGTACAGGGAGATTGACGAAGAGGTTGGTTTTGGAAGCCAGTCTGATGATCCCTTTTTTTTCGTCCGGGGTTCCGGCCAGGAGGAGGGCACTTTCATATCCTCCGTTCACCAGGATGGAAAACAGGGAGGCGATGCTCAGGAAAAGGACGAAATCACCGAAATTTTCCGGCAGGTAGAGCCGGGCAATGGCCAGGGCAAAGAGGGCCGGGATCAGGCGTGCCGCAAAAACTCCCGTGAAAAGACCGGCGATATTCCGGTAAAATTCGGAACCGGTGAGTTCCTGGAAGAGTTTCTGAAATTTGGCCATTCTTTATCGGGAATAGAGGGTAAAAATAATAAATGTTGGCAATAGTACCACCCGGCCCTGCATTGCTTTCACTACTCCCGGGGAAACGAACGGGAGGATTGTTATCTTTGCCGGAAATAGCTGTGCTTGTATGGATATTTGGTTGGACGACCGGGAATCGGAGATACTTTTCAGACATCTTCTGCGAGCAATTGAAAAACACAGGAGTTGGGAAGTGGCTGAACGGATGAAACAGCACGGGATCCTCTACAAGATGAATTGGGGGGTACCACTGACCAGTCTCAGGGAGATGGCCGCTGACGTTGCTCCTTCGCATATCCTCTCCTTTAAGCTCTGGAACCGGCAATGGCGTGAAACCATGATCCTGGCCACTCTTGTCGATGATGCGGCCCTGGTGACCGAACAACAGATGGATTTCTGGACCAGAAGCATGGAAAACAGTGAAATCGCGGAACAGGCTTCAGCCAATCTCTGGTGCCGCACCCCGTTTGCCTACGTAAAAATGCTTGAGTGGTGCCGGGGCAAAAAACACTGGGTCCGCTTTTCGGCCATTCATCTGGGAGGAAGATTGGCCTTGACAGATAATAAATCGCCTGATGAAATCTTCGATCCTTTTCTGGAAGAGATCATCCCTCTTGCCCGCGATGGGGCCTTGTCTGAAGTCATTGCCCGCACCCTGCTTCTCCTGGCCAACCGCTCTCCCTACCTCCGGAATATGGTCGTTGACCTCGTGAAGGAATTGAGGGCATCGGGTCATCCCACGGCAATCTCTCTGGCTGTTGAAATTGAAGAAGCCGTGAAATACCTCGAATAAGCTCATATAACATGCCATCATGCCCGAATAAACGATTTCATTATCTAAAAAAAAATATATCTTGCATAAAAATAGATCAGTATGCACTTAATCGAAGTTGCCGACAGTCATTCAAAAAAGCTGTTTCACCAGGTTCCCCACCTTATTTACAGGAACGATTCCAACTGGGCCTGTCCCCTGGAGAGCATGGTTGAAAAGGTTTTTGATCCTTCCCGGAATCCTTCGTTCAAGAATGGTGATGCCAGGCGCTGGGTTCTTGCCGACGGCCAGGGCAGACCCCTCGGACGAATTGCGGCATTTTACAACCGGGACAAAGCTGTTGTATACGATCAGCCGACAGGTGGATGCGGTTTTTTTGAATGCCCTGACGATGAGGAAGCTGCAAGGCTCCTCTTCAATGCTGCACGTGAATGGCTCAGGTCCAAAGGGCTGGAAGCCATGGACGGACCGGTGAATTTCGGGGAGAATTATATGAACTGGGGACTTCTGGTCGAGGGATTCATGCCGCAGGGATTCGGAATGCCTTACAATCCCCCCTATTATCTGAAGTTATTCGAAAACTACGGTTTCAGGATTTATTTCAGGCAGTTCAGTTATCACCTCGACATCACCCTGCCGGAATTGCCCGACCGTTTTTGGAAAGTCGCGGAATGGGTGGCCAAAAAACCGCAGTTCAGCTTCCGCCATTTTTCTTTTGCCGAAAAAGAGAAATTTATTGATGATTTTGCCAAAGTATACGATGATGCCTGGCGTTTCCATGAACATTTCAAACCCATCGACAAGGATGATCTCACCGACTTTCTTGATTCGTCAAGACTGATGCTGGAGGAGAAATTCATCTGGTTTGCCTATCATGAGGGGAATCCCATTGCACTTTTCGTGATGATTCCCGATTTGAACCAGATATTGATCCGGTTAAACGGGAAGTTGCACCTGTGGAATATGTTGCGGTTGCTTTGGTACAAAAAGAGAAAGGTGATGACGCGTACAAGGGGCATTATCATGGGCATATCACCCAAATTCCAGCGCTCGGGAATTGACGCAGCCCTCTTTTGGCATCTGAGGCCAATAATGTATTCCATGCCCTGGTACAAGGAAATGGAACTTTCCTGGGCAGGTGATTTTAATCCCAAAATCGTATCGCTGTATGAGTCGGTAGGGGGAAAACATACCAAAACACATTATACCATGCGGTACCTTTTTGATCCTGACCGCCCGTTTGTCAGGGCTCCTATTCTCGGCCAAAATAATGGGTGATTAAAAAACAAAAGTTTCAGCACGAAGATTTTGTATTTTTGGAAATGAATTTTACCTTTGCCCCCCGTTTAAAGAATCGCAGTAAAAAATAGGAAAATGAAAAAAGGAATACATCCCGACAGTTACAGAATGGTGGCTTTCAGAGATATGTCAAACGGTCATACCTTCATTACCCGCTCTACGGTTCAGAGCAAAGAAATGGTCGAAATCGACGGTGTGGAATATCCCCTGGTGAAATTGGAGATTTCCAATACCTCTCATCCGTTTTATACGGGCAAGGTCAAATTGGTCGACACCGCTGGTCGCGTTGACAAATTTATGAGCCGTTACAAAAACCATATGGAAAAGAGAGGCAAATAGTCTTTCGTGGAATTACAGAGAAGAGGCTGTCTCAAAAGCGAGACGGCCTCTTTTTTTATCCGGTAGAGTCAGGCCTGACTGCCATTATGGGTTTAAAGGCTCCTCCACTGGCAGAAAAGAGATGTTGGCACAACTATTGCCTTCTCTGAACCATACTTTGACGGGAGGAAGCTACCGACAAATTGTCACCAGGATAAGAATAAACGTATGGGAGATGTGAAAAATAACAGGCAAGAAGAGTATTTCTTTTCTGACCTGGTTCAAAACAGTGCTGATTTTTTCCCCATCATCGCCGACGGCGACGATGCAGATCTCCGGAATCCTGAGGTTCCTGAGGTAATTCCGGTACTGCCGTTACGGAATACGGTACTCTTTCCGGGGGTGGTGATTCCCATCACCGTCGGGCGGCAGAAATCACTCAAACTGGTTCAGGACGTTTACCGGGGAGGGAAGTTGCTGGGAACTCTGGCGCAACGGGAATATAACCTCGACGATCCTTTGCCTGCGGATCTCTATTCCCTGGGCACCGTGGCAGAAATCCTCAAGATTCTGGAAATGCCCGACGGATCGACCACAGTGATCATTCAGGGGAAACGGCGTTTCAGGATCAGGGCATTTGTTGCAGAAGATCCCTATTTCAAAGCGCAGATAGATGTTCTGAATGATGAAATCCCTTCAAGCAACAATGAATTCAACGCCATTGTAGGTTCCCTGAAGGATCTTTCCATCAAGATCGCCCATTTTTCCGCCAACATTCCGCCGGAAGCCACCTTTGCGGTAAAAAATATTGAGAACTCTACCTTTCTGATCAATTTCATCTGTTCCAACACGGATATTAAGGTGGGGGAGAAGCAGAAGCTGCTTGAAATTGACAACCTGCGTGACCGGGGAGTGCAGGCAATCAGTTACCTGGTCAGGGAAGTGCAGATGCTGGAGCTGAAGCAAGATATCCAGAAGAAGGTTAAGACCGACATTGACAGGCAGCAGCGTGAGTTTATGCTTCATCAGCAGATGAAGACCATTCAGGATGAGTTGGGAGGGAACCCGATCGATCAGGAAATAAAGGTCTTAAAGGAAAAAGCTGCCGAAAAGAAGTGGAATGCGGAGGTTGCCCGTCATTTTGACAAGGAAGTGGACAAGTTAGGGCGGCTGAATCCTGCTGCAGGCGAGTATTCGGTGCAATATAGCTATTGCCAGACCCTTCTGGATCTTCCGTGGAACGAGGGGACCGTTGATAACTTTGATCTGCAGCATGCCCGGAAGGTTCTTGACGAGGACCATTTCGGACTTGAAAAGGTCAAGGAGCGTATCCTGGAACACCTGGCGGTGCTGAAACTGAAGAATGACCTGAAAGCGCCTATTCTTTGCCTTTACGGGCCTCCCGGCGTGGGGAAAACGTCGCTTGGAAAATCGATAGCCAGGGCATTGGGCAGAAAATATGTCAGGATGAGTCTCGGCGGACTCCACGATGAGTCGGAAATCCGCGGTCATCGCAAGACTTACATCGGAGCCATGCCCGGCCGCCTTATCCAGAACATCAAAAAGGCGAAGACCTCCAATCCGGTGTTTGTCCTGGATGAAATCGACAAGGTATCGAAACAGTTTCATGGTGATCCTGCCTCAGCGTTGCTGGAGGTCCTGGACCCGGAGCAAAATGTCGAATTCCATGATAATTATGTGGAAATTGAGTATGACCTGAGCAAGGTGATGTTCATTGCTACCGCAAATACGCTGAACACGATCGCACCCCCTCTGCGCGACCGGCTGGAACTCATTGAGATGAGCGGATATCTGGTGGAGGAGAAGATAGAAATTGCCAGGCGTCATCTGATTCCCAAACAGCTTGAGAATCATGGTGTCAAGCCTTCGCAGCTGAAAATTCCTCCCAGGGTTCTGGAATTCATAACAGAGCATTACACCCGCGAATCGGGTGTCAGGGAACTGGACCAGAAAATTGCCAGGGTGGTACGCCGGGTGGCTAAAAAAATAGCCTTTGAAGAGCCTTATCATAAAACGGTGACCCTGGGGGATATCCGCGAGTACCTGGGGGTGATTGAATACAAAAAGGAAGCTTATCAGGGCAACGATTTCACGGGGGTGGTGACCGGATTGGCCTGGACGGCCTCCGGTGGGGAGATCCTATATGTAGAAAGCAGCCTCAGCAGAGGGAAAGGAACGCTGACAATCACCGGCAACCTCGGCGATGTGATGAAGGAGTCGGCCGTGCTGGCCCTGGAATTTCTGAAAAGCCACGCAGAAGAGTTACAGCTGGACCCTGGAATTTTTGAACAATGGAATGTCCACCTGCATGTTCCCGAAGGAGCCATCCCCAAAGACGGACCCTCAGCGGGAATTACCATGGTCACTTCCATGGCATCGGCATTTACACGCCGCAAGGTGAAACCCGGGGTGGCCATGACGGGGGAGATCACCCTTCGCGGGAAAGTACTCCCCGTAGGGGGAATCAAGGAAAAAATATTGGCAGCCAAAAGGGCAGGGATCAGGGAAATCATCCTTTCCGAAGAAAACAGGAAGGACCTGGAGGAAATCAAGGAGGCCTACCTGAAGGGGGTGGATTTTCATTTCGTGAATACCATTGCCGGGGTGTTGAATTATTCCCTTCTGCCCGCTGACAATGAAGTGCCGAAGCCAGGGAAACGAACATCAAAGTAACCGTCTCTTCCTAGTCAGGCTGTCTTGTTCAGCAGGGGGGTATTCCCTTTGACGGCTTTGGGCAGGCACGGGCAGTGATAGCGTCAGTTTTTTTACGACTTTTCTTCATCATAGCTGAAACGCTGGAGCGTATGTCCGAGACGGTGATGAAATCTCCCTCATTTCCCGGTCCCCATCGTCCACCAGAATCATCTCCCCGTTTTTAACGGCTTCTATCGCATCAGGGATCGTATGCAGCTTGATTTCATTCATCCTTTAGCCTCAACCTTAACTGGCTCTGCGGGATTTTTCCCAGGTCACCTTTTGTTGTCCCTTGAAATAACGGATAATACCCTTTATGGAAGCATAGTTGATGGCAACAAAATAATAGGGGGCAAAGAAAATCTTCAGCCGGAGTCTGCGATGTTCCAGAAACCAGCCGGCCATTGCCAAAGCATAGCAAAATAGCTGGAACCAGAGCACCAGGGTGGGGAACTGAAGTGTAGTCCAGGCCCCGCGGGAAGCCACCAGCGCAATGTTAACGGGCAGGAACAAAAAGAGGAATACAGGGGCAACAGACCAACGCAGCACTTTGTGGGAAAAATATTGCCAGCTGAGCAGGCCATAGCGGAAAGGATTGAGCAGGTATCCCAACCGCAGCATGGTCTGAACGCCCCCGGCGGCGATCCTCACCTTGCGTTTCAACTCTTCCTTTACGTTGAGGGAAGCCGTTTCTTCAGCCCACGCATCAGGAGTGTAGTCGATACGGTAACCCCTTGAGGCTATGCGCAATGAGATGATGAAATCGTCGAGGATGGTATCTTTTTCAACAGGCTGAAAAAGCTCGGTGCGGATGGCAAAAAGTTCGCCAACCCCACCCACGGCTGAGTTGAGCTCGGCATCCATTTTTTTTATTCTGGATTCTATCCTCCAATACAGTCCTTCCCCGGCTGCGGAAGCAGATTCAGCTTCTTTTTCCACGATCCGTTTTTCTCCGGCAACACATCCGATGGCGGGGTCGGCAAAACTCTTCATCATCACCCGGATGGTATTTTTACTCAGACGGGTATTGGCATCGGAGAAAATCACGAAAGGGGCCCTGACAAATTGCATTCCCCTGTTCATGGCGTCGATTTTTCCGCGTCGTTCCGGCTGATGATATACCTCCAATCCGGGGTATTGCTTCAGGAGCTCCGGGGTGCCGTCATCCGAACCGTCGGTCACCCATATATATTGCACTTTTTCCTTAGGGTAATCCAGGGAGAAGGAGTTGTCCACCTTCCTGGCGATATAATCTTTTTCGTTGAATGCTGTCACAAAAAGCGTGACTTCCGGTTCAAAGACAGCGGGTGTTTCATAGGGTTTCCGGGGCTTAAGGATCCTTTTGAACCGGACCAGGACCCAGAGGATCATCCCGTAACCGGCATAGCTGTAAAACAGGATGATGAGGAGAAGCCAGAATAGGAATTCCATCATTGTGACAGTGCATTAAGATAAAATCCGGCAAGTTTTTCGGTAATGGAGCCGTTGTCGAAATGGTCCCTGACAAAGCGGGCGGCATGCATCCCGGTCGTTTCGCAGGTTTCCCTGTCGGCAATCAGTTTTTTCAGATTCATCAGAAAAGTGTCGGGATCATTGGCAATCATCAGTTCACGTCCGTGGGTCACGGAAAGGCCTTCAGCACCGATTGATGTTGAAACGATGGCCTTTCCAAGGGCCATTCCTTCGACGATCTTGACCCGCATTCCGCTTCCTGAGAGGAGCGGGACCACCATGACAGCCTTGGACTGCATGAAATCGAAGGCATTTTCCACTTCGCCCAGGAATACCACCCCCGGCTGGCGGAGTTTGCCGATCAGCCATTCCGGGGCATTTCTTCCCGCCACGTAAAAGGAGAGGTCAGGGAATTCGGGAGAGAGCCTGCTCCACACGTTTTTCAGGAACCAGAGCAACCCCTCCTGGTTGGGAGCCCACTCCAGGGACCCGATGTGAAAGAGCGAAGGAAATTCCACAGGGATGGAAGCGGTCGTTATATTATGCATGTCCATTCCTGAGGGGGTCACCTGTGAAGGCTTTGTATTACCCATCTCCCCAAGCATGAGGTTATCGCGCCCGGTGATGGGGACCAGCAGATCATACCGGTTGATCCAGTCATATTCAAACCGGCGTATACGAGAAGTGAGGTTCCGCAGATACCATCTTTTGGGTCCGGAAGCCAGCATGGTGCCCCTTTCCCAGATCTCAGATTCGATGTTGTGGGCCCGGTAAGCGATTCTGGCACTGCTGTGCTTTCTAATTGCCGGAATATACGGACAGAGATACAATCCCTCTAACTGGACGATATCGAAATTTTTTTCTTTGAGCAGAGATACCAAAGCGTTCTCATATTCACGGGAAATAAACCTTTCGGCATTGTAAGGGAGGCGGGAAAAAAGCAGATTGACCAGCGCCCTGACGGGAGAGATGCCGGCAGGGACCGTGACGAATCTGAAATCGGCCATTTCGCGGAGGTATACGGGAATATCAGCGACGCGGGTATGGTGTTTCAGGGTGTTCATCGACAGGATGGTAATGTCATGCCCCAGCCTTGAAAACCCCTTGGTAAGGTTCAGCATGGCAATGGCTCCGCCGTCTTTGTCAGGCCAGGGTGGCTTATTGGTCAGTTGTAATATCTTCATGCTTCAAGAAACGCTTGATGAGCCCCGCAGGTAAAATTTTACGCAGGAAGTTGGTATAAGTTTCAGCCGACATGATGGCGGAGTCGGTGACAGCCTTGTAAGTCAGAAAAATTCCCACCGGCAGGAAGACAAATGTGGAAAACCACATGCCCGCGGTCATGTTCCAGACATCTTCACGGGCCGATTTCTCACCTGTCATGGAGAATATGTAATAGAGGATGAACAGCAGGATGGAAACCACCACGGGCATTCCCAGCCCTCCCTTACGGATGATGGCCCCGAGGGGAGCGCCGATAAAAAAGAAGATCAGCACAGCAAAGGAAAGCGTAAATTTCCTGTGAAATTCCATGCTGTGCGCGTTGATCCTTCGTTTTCTTCCATAAAGGTTATTTTCAATATTGTTGATTTCCTGAAAGTTATTTCGGGCAGTATAGAGCGCGTTATGAAACACTTCCGGTCGGTTCCACATGTTGTTCCCGGGAAGAAGAATGGCGGGATCGATGTATTTAATACTGTCGGCGGCGTAGGAAGCCAGCAGGGAGTCGTTCTTCATCATCCGCGCATAAAGTCGGAGGTTCAGGTGTGACATGTAGCGGGTGTTGAGCACAAAATTGCGTACGCGCAGTTTGTAATCCGTTTCAAGAGAATCCTTTGCATACATCAATTGTTTGATATTCAGCATTCTGTAGCTGTTTCGGAAAACGTTTTCGTCACGGCGCTGGAAATCAAAATTCATCACCCTAACATTCAGTACCTGTTTGTAGAAGCGATCCCTGCGGAAGGGATAATTGGTTTTCCCGCTTTCCATACTCTCTTCCGAAAAATTCTCACCGTTGTAAAGGGTAAGCACCATATAGTTTTTGTCTTCGGTGATGTTCAGGAATCCTGAATCGGCGACCGTAACGCTTTCATTGGTTTTGTTGTTGGTATGGTCGTAAATGAGGATGTCATGCAGGGTGTTGGTTTTGTTATCTATTTTTCCGACGCGGACGCTGTATCCGTCTATATCACTGGTAAAAACGCCTTCCTGGAGTACCATTTCAGGTCTCTGCTCTTTGACGCTCCAAAGGAGGGTGGTGAACCGCAGGTTGGTATGCGGAAGGATGTAATTGGCGAAAAAGAAGGCGGTGCCGGTGATCAGGAGAGCCACCAGGATCAGGGGTTTCATGATCCTGAAGAGCGAAATTCCGGAGGATTTCATGGCGACCAGTTCGTAATTTTCTCCCAGTTCACCGAAAGTCATGATGGAAGCCAAAAGCATAGCCAGCGGAAAGGCAAAGGGAAGCAAGCCGAAAGTAGCATAAAAAAGGAGTTCTGCGAGAATTCCCCAGTCGAGGCCTTTCCCCACAAGGTCATCCACGTATTTCCAGAGAAACTGCATCAGTAATATGAATACACAGATGAAAAAGGTCATAAAAAATGGCCCCACAAAAGTCTTGAAAACATACCAATGCAAACGTTTCATCCCCGCATGATACTTATAAGCCTATGAGGGTTACAAAGCTAATTTATTTTGAGGAATTGCCAACTTTAAGCGGGTGTAGAACCTGTCACTTGCCGGAGCAGGAAGATGTGGTTGTTCCAGAGAGAGATGATTTCATCTTTTTCATCTTCTTCGCCGAAATCGGTAACGAGTAGGGCTACGTCTCCGGTAAGTTCATCCTGGGTGATCCGGAATTCGAAGTAAGTTTGGTCATCTTCTTTCCAGGTAAAGCGGACCAGTTTATTTTCTTTAAAGAGGGAGAGTTCAGCGACTTCTTCCGAGTCTTTCCATATGAAGGTGAACTCTTTCCCTTCGAGCCGGACGTCATCGGCGAACCACTCCGCCAGTCCGGAAGGTGTGCTCAGCCGGTTAAAAAGGACTTTAGGGGAGCAATTCACGATGTACTCAAGCTGGATCTTACATTTCCTGGTCATAGTAACAAGATTTTCCCGGGATGGCTTGTAGACATAATGGTTTAAGTTCACTTTATTCAGGTTTCCAATATACTATTTTTTCGACAAATACCATTCTTTTCAAATAAATTGTATATTTGCACCTCGATTTTCGGAATTGCTCCCGTAGCATTTGCGTTTCGATGGCGAGGTAGCTCAGCTGGTTAGAGCGCATGATTCATAATCATGAGGTCGCCGGATCATGCCCGGCTCTCGCTACTTGAAAAACAGACAGTTACAAATTTATGGTAGCTGTCTGTTTTTTTAATTTCCCATACAGTGTCCCATTGTTGCCAGGATCATTTCCCGAATTGCCGGGTGTTGAAGAAGATGGCCTTTTTAAAAAACATTTTGTAAATTCGTAGTTTGTTATGCGCATCGTTGACGTCGACGAATTTGAGAAATTCTCATCTGTTTTCCGGGGGGACCGTGGTCATCGCCTCGCGGAATTTCTGATGCGCCTTTTTGCCATTGACAAGGTGAATTGGGTATATGACCGTTCCAGGGATTTTACCGGGCCGCAATTTGCTTCAAGGCTCCTGAAAGATGTGGGCGTCGACTACCTTATCGGGAATGCCGGCCGGTTACACCAACTTCCCGAAGGGGCTTTCATCACGGTTTCAAATCATCCTTACGGGGGTCTTGACGGCATCATGATGATTGACCTTTTTGCGGGCCTCCGTTCTGATTATAAATTTATGGTCAGCCACCTCCTGTCACTGGTGAAAACCTTGCAGGGAAACTTCATAACGGTTTCTCCCATGACCAATGATTCCAAAGGGATCTCTGCGGCAAGCATCCGGGGTATCCGGGAAACGCTGACCCACATCAGGGAAGGGCATCCGGTGGGATTTTTTCCTTCCGGAGCAGTTTCTGACCTCCGCCTCAGGGATTTTAGAATCAGGGACCGGAATTGGCAGAAGAGCATCATCAATCTGATTTATTCCGTGAAAGTCCCGGTGCTGCCGGTTCGTTTTTTCGACCGGAATTCGCCCTTTTTCTATTTCCTGGGATTGATTCACTGGCGGATACGTTCCCTGCGGATGCCTTACGAAGTTTTTAATAAGCATGGATCAAGGATCAGGGTTGGGATTGGCAGGATGATTCCTCCGGAACAGCAGGAAAATTTCCCTGACGCGGAAAGCTTCGGAAATTATCTTCGCAAGATGGTTTACGAAATGCCGGAGCCTGAAACTTATACTCCCCGGTCCGAACTCCTCATGAACAGGAAGGCGGACCGCATCATGACCGGATAGAGAAAAATTGAATGCTTGTCAGAAAGGGATGAAGCTCCGGAATACCGAAAGAAGAAATTCCGGAAACTGTTTCCGGGACCAACCGGGATGGTTTATGACAGGGAAGCAGCATCAATTCCCTGGAAATGAAAATGAATGTAAAAAATCAGACATATGAAAAAACAGGCAACGAACGAAATAGATAATGTGCTGAAGGTCATCGCCACAGACAGGGAGCGGACCAATGTTTTACGCAGTCTGGAACAGAAAACCATTGCATTTCTGGTTCAACGGATTCCTGCCCGTATCACTCCGGATATGCTCACCGCCGTGGGTTTCACCGGCAACATCATTGTATCCCTGAGCTTTGTTCTGGGGGCCTTTTTCAATCCCTTATGGCTTCTTCTGGGAGTCGCCGGCTTCATGATCAGTTGGTTCGGAGATTCTTTAGACGGCAGACTTGCCTATTATCGGCATACACCCCGCAAATGGTTCGGATTTACCCTCGATCTGACCATCGACTGGCTGGGAACCTTTCTGATTGGTCTGGGATTTGTGATCTATGCTTCCGGACTGGCCAAATTACTGGGTCTTGTTTTTGTGGTCTTTTACGGCTGGGAGATCATGACCACCCTGATCAGGTATAAAATAACGGGAAGGTATTCAATCGATTCAGGATTGTTCGGTCCCACGGAAGTGCGTGTACTCATCTCCCTGATCATGATCATTGAGTTGATCTGGCGCGGATCAATCACCTGGTTTGCCGCAGTGGCCTGCCTGGCGCTTTTTATCTTTAACATCAGAGACTCGCGCATATTGTTGAAACTGGCGTTGGCGAAGGATGAAGAGGAAAGGTCAAAACAGGAAAAGGCATAGTTCGCCGTTGGAACGCTCATGTCGGAATAGATGAAAAGTTCCGTCCTGTGCCGGTTCAAAAACCTGAAGGATGATAAGTCGGGGTGACTGGACTCGAACCAGCGGCCTCGTCGTCCCGAACGACGCGCGCTACCAACTGCGCCACACCCCGGTGCATTGTGCCGGTGATCTCCCCAAGGGAGTTCATATCACTCGTTAAATGCGCCACAAAAATAATATTTTCGGCGAAACCATAACCAATTCTTTTAATATTTCCCCATTTCACGTAAATTGTGCCTTCATTTCAAAAAATTGGTATTATGTATAGTCATTTTAAAAGAATATTTGCAATCGTGATTCTGGCAGGTCTGTTTCTCAGCGCTGTCGCCAGCGATGACGTAAGGCTTCTCAGGTTTCCCGACATCAGGGATAATCTGGTGGCTTTTGTGTATGCCGGTGACATCTGGCGCGTCGATGCCACGGGAGGCGAAGCCCGCAGGCTCACTTCGCATGAAGGGCTCGAACTCTTCCCCAAAATCTCCCCCGATGGCCAATGGATTGCCTTCTCGGGTGAATATTCGGGCAGCCGTCAGGTTTTTGTGATTCCTGCAGATGGGGGAATCCCCCGCCAGCTTACCTGGTACAATTCCGTGGGCGTCATGCCTCCCCGCGGCGGTTTCGATAACGTAGTCCTTGACTGGACCCCCGACAGCAAACAGATCCTGATCCGCGCCAACCGGACCACCTTCGGGGAACGCAACGGTAAGTATTTCCTGGTCAGCATCGACGGCGGACTTGAAAAACCGCTTCAGATCGTCAACGGCGGCTTTGCCGCTCTTTCGCCCGATGCCTCGAAGATCGCCTTCACCCCCGTCGACCGGGAATTCCGTACCTGGAAACGGTACAAGGGGGGCAGGGCATCGGACCTCTGGATCTATGACCTGAAAAACAATACCTCGGAACAAATCACCAATTTCCCGGGAACCGACCAGCACCCGGTTTGGTGGGGCGATGAGATTTTCTTCGCCTCCGACCGCGACCTCAAACTCAACATCTGGAAGTACAACACCAAAACCAAAGAGACTACCCAGGTGACCCGGCACCGGGAATTTGACGTGATGTGGCCTTCCGGCGGAAACGGACAACTGGTGTATGAAAACGGGGGTTACCTCTACAAACTGAACTTGGGGACCGGTGAAAGCCAAAAGATGACCGTCAGCATCCGTTTTGACAATCCCAACCTTGTGGCATACTGGAAGAATGTGAAGGATGACATTCACAGTTTCGCGGTTTCTCCCACCGGGAAAAGAGCGTTGTTTGATGCCCGCGGGGACATTTTCTCGGTTCCTGCCGAAAACGGAATCACCGAAAACCTGACCCAGACACAGGGCATCCGCGAAATCTATCCGGCCTGGTCGCCCGACGGGAAGTATATCTCCTACTATTCAGATGCAACGGGAGAATATGAACTTTACCTCCTGGAAAACAAGAAAGGGGCGCAGCCAAAACAGCTGACTTCCGGTTCTTCAGCCTGGAAATACCAGCCCATCTGGTCGCCCGACGGGCGCTACCTTCTTTTCTCGGACCGCACCCTGAACCTTCAGCTTATTGAGGCCTCCTCAGGAAAAATTTCCGTGGTCGACAAAGCTACGATGAATGAGATCCGCACCTATGACATCTCCCCCGACTCCCGGTGGATCGCCTATACCAAAGAAGGGAGCAATGCCCAATCGGCAATCTGGATCTATGATATACGTTCCGGGGAAAAGCATCAACTGACCGACGGCACCTTCAGCGATGATGAACCCGTGTTCTCACGCTGCGGAAATTTCCTCTTCTTCTCATCAAACCGGGACTTTAACCTGGCTTTCTCCAGTTTTGAATTTGATTATCTGTACAACAGGAGCACCCGTTTGTATGCCTTTCCCCTGAAATCCTCCGGACCGAAACTTTTCAAGGACAAGAACGATGTGGAACCCGTTAAGGAGGAAGCCAAGCCGGATTCCGGATCCGGGAAGGAAGCAAAATCAGTTTCCAAACCCGGGAAAGATAGTGGAAAAGCCGGCGGAGACGGCGACGGTAAAGAGGCTTCCGAAGAGAAAAAAGACGTTAAGGTGGAGATTGATTTTGAAGGGATCAACAACCGCATTACCGTGCTACCGGGAGTAGCCGGGGAGTACCGCATCGCCGGAGCTGTCGATGGCGGATTGCTTTATATGAGCGGAGGTAAGCTGATGCGGTACAACATCGCGGAGGAGAAGAGCGAGGAGATCCTCGACCGGGCCATGACGGCCTCGGTGACCGCCGACGGAAAGATGATCATGTACCGGTCGGGAAGCGATTTCGGCATTATCAAGGTCTCTCCCAACCAGAAAAGCGGTGCAGGAAAGGTCAGCCTTGACCAGATGGAGATGAAAATCGATCCCCGGAAGGAGTGGGATCAGATCTATGCCGACGGATGGCGAATATTCCGTGACTATTTCTATGTCGACAACCTCCACGGAGTGGACTGGGCGGAGGTAAAAGCCCGCTATAGTGTGCTGCTGCCTCATGTCAGCCACCGTGCCGACCTGGATTACATCCTCAACGAGATCGTCTCGGAAAGTAATGCCGGCCACTCCTATGTGGACTGGGGTGACTTTAAAAATGTCAAACGGATAGATACCGGCTTGCTGGGCGCCGACCTGGTTGCCGATGGGGCGGCAGGAAGATACCGGATTGCGAAAATTTTCCAGGGGGAGAACTGGAATCCGGTGCGCCGTTCGCCGCTGACTGAAATTGGGGTGGACGTGAAGGAAGGAGATTACCTGGTGAGAATCAACGGGAAAGAGGTCACTTTGGCCGACAATCCATATTCTTTGCTCGAAAACAGTATCGGCAGAAAGGTGGAACTGACTGTCAGTGGAAAACCGGATGCCACGGATGCCCGCACAGCGCTTGTGAAACCCATCGCCAGCGAACTGGAGTTGATGGCTTTCAACTGGGTGAATGAGCGCCGTGCCATGGTCGATAAACTGTCGGGGGGAAGGATCGGTTACATCTATGTCCCCAACACCTCCACCGACGGAAACCGCGAACTCTTTCGTGGCATGTATGCTTACCACGACAAGGAAGCCCTGATCATCGACGACCGCTACAACGGGGGAGGGTTCATCCCCGACCGGATGGCAGACCTTCTCGACCGCCATACCCTGGTGTACTGGCACCGCAACGGACTGCTCCCCACCAAGGCCCCCGGCGTGGCCCATGACGGCCCCAAGGTGATGCTCATCAACGGATACTCCTCCTCAGGAGGGGATGCTTTCCCATATTTTTTCAAGAAGCTTGGACTGGGACAACTGATCGGCACCCGCACCTGGGGCGGACTGGTGGGCATCTCCGGGAATGCACGTCTCGTGGATGGCGGCTATATTTCAGTGCCGAGGTTCGGAATCTTCGACAAGGAGGAAGGATGGATTATCGAAGGCATTGGCGTTTACCCCGATATCGAAGTGGTCGACCGTCCGGAACAACTGGCCAAGGGTGTGGACCCCGGAATTGAAAAAGCCGTGGAAGTGCTTTTGAAAGAACTGGAAGTCCGTCCTGTGAAAAAGGTCACCATACCCGCCGCTCCCGACCGGTCGAAGTGGATCGAGAAAGAGATCAGATAAATGAGATAAAATAGCGATCAGGCTGATGACCTTTTAATCTTCTTTTTCGATGGTGATCAGCTCCCTGAACAACGCTTTGTTTTCGTTGATCTTGGCTTCGCTGCCATAAACACAGTAAACATTCTGTGCCAGCACGTCCCTGACCATCGGGCTCATCCCCCTGATGTCTTCCGCCGTGGTTGAGAGAATTTCTTTCCTTTCCTGGTTCAGCATATCGGCAGTGGTTTTTTCAAAGTAATACTGCATGGCGGTCCGGCCTTTCTGGGAAGCGGACTTCGGCTGATCGATCCGGGCAATGGTGCCAATGATGAAGCGTGTCATCGCCTGCTCATCAGCCTGAAATTTCTCCAGGAAAACCGGGGTGGCGTCATAGTTGTCGAGGGTTTTCTTCAGGTTAGGATCGCGGTACGACATGAAGTAGGCACCCCCGGCAGGGGAGAAGGAGGAAAATCCGCCGTAGGCGCCTCCCATGACCCGGATGGTGGACTGAAGCCAGTCGGTGCTGATGACCTGGTTCAGCACGCTGATTTTCCCGTTCCATTGGTAACCCAGGTTTTTAAAGTTACTGGCCTGGACGACATATTGCACCTTGGAAGCAGATAAGAGGGCTTCATTTCCCTGGTTAAAATGAAAATTCCACGGTTGAAACTCCCCGTTTCCTTCCGGCAGGATATCGGCAGTTTCTTCCACCGCTTGTAAGAAACCTGGCAGTTCGGCGGGAGAACAGGTGACCGATGCGATCAGGTTTTTGCGGTTAAAAAGCAGCTTCGCCGTTTCTTCCAGATTCTTGCTGATTTCAGGGTATTTTTCGTCGAAATTGGAAACCAGGCCGGAAAGGAATCTGTAGTAATCCAGTCCGCTCGTTAGTTCTCCATACATCCCGCTCCGCGAATAATAGGAAGATACCCGGGTGCGTGCGTAGTTGAGACCGTTCTGCTTGATGTCCGCATCGACCATGGCGAAGTGGCGCGTGAGCACTGATTTGAGCCTGGCCGTATCGCTGTAGTTGGACCGGACCAATATTTCAGCCATCAGTCCGGCCATTTTGCCGGTTTTTTCAGATGTGGACTTGGCGGAGACAAGGAGTTTGGGCACCATTCCTTCATCCATCCTGTTTTGCAGGAAGGTATTCAGTTCACTGCTGAATCCGCCGGTATGAATATTCAATTCGTTGTCCAGTTCCCCGAAGGTGAAATTTTCCGTATTCATCTTTCCCAGAATGGATGACAACAGGGCCGCATAAGGAATCTTGTCCTGCGGAAGTGCCCGTGTATCAAAGTAGTAAGTGGCATACACGATGCCGTTGGTGAACTGGTCGCTGTACATCACCGGAATCCCCGAAGCTTTTTTGGCTGTGACAGGATAAAACTCAGTCTCAGCAGGAATATCCGACAATTGAAGCATGGGGATGGTCGCCAGTGCTTCTGGGGTATCTTCACTTTTCTGGAATTGTTCCAGTTGCCGGGTTTCGTTGATGATGGAGTCGAGCTGGGCTTCGCTCATTGAAGCTTTCAGGGTGGCCAGGGACCTGGTTATCTCCGCATCCCGCCTTGACTGAAGCCCCGGTTCGGGTTTCAGGGTGAGAAGCAACGCATGGGGATTGTTGACCAGGTATTTGTCAACCAGGGATTCCAGGAGTTTGTTTTCTGTTCCGGCCTTCACTTCCGCCAGAGGTTTTTCAAACTCCAGTCCGGTGAAGGGATCTCCTGAATAGATCCAGGGTTGCTGATTTTTAAACATGTACATCAAACCTTTCTGCGCCGTGTTTCCTTCCCGAAGGTTGAATTCGGCCCGGTTCAGGATCCCTTCGATGGTGGTTTTATCGAGTCCTTCAGCCACTACCTTCCGCAAGGTGGAAAACACCACTTCACGGAAACGGTCACGATCTTCAGGATTGGCATTTTGCACCACGATGGCAAATACGCTTTGCTGCATCTCCATAAACCATCCCATCACCTCACTGCCGATCCCGGCTTCCTGCAAGGCCAGCCTGATAGGCGCAGTCTCATGATTCACCAGCGCATTGGCGAGAATGTCAAAAGCCATGCTCGTGGTACGCTCCTCAGAAGGGTGAGTCACAAAACTCATGGTGAGATAGGTGTTGTCCTTCACCGAACTGCCCTCGGGAACAGCATAAGCCTCTTCCACAACTTGCATCTCCCTGAAAGGCTTCTGAAAGGGGATCTCCACGATGTCATCCGAAACATCGTAATTCACCAGGTAATGGTCATTGATAAACTGAAGCTCCTGGTTCAGGTCGGCATCCCCATACAGAAAAATGTAACTGTTCGAGGGATGGTAAAACTTCTGGTGGAAAGCTTTAAAATACTCCTGTGTCAGACCCGGAATGGCGTCGGGATGGCCGCCCGACTCCCTTCCATATGTGTTGTCGGGAAACAGATTTTTACTGATCCGGTAATACAGTTCTGTCATTGGATCGGAAAAAGCCCCTTTCATTTCGTTGTAAACCACCCCCTTGTATACCAAAGGGGCATTTTTATCATTCAGTTCAAAATGCCATCCTTCCTGCTTCAGAATGCGTGAATCTTCCAGCATGACCGGGTTGAAGACCGCGTCGAGATAAACGTGCATCAGGTTAAAATAATCTTTGTTGTTCATGCTGGCCACCGGGTAAGTGGTAAAATCAGATGACGTCATCGCATTCAGGAAGGTGTTCAAAGATCCTTTCAGCAAAACGTCAAAAGGACTTTTTACCGGGAAATTTTTGGAACCGTTCAATACGGAATGTTCCAGAATATGCGGTGTGCCGAAGTCGTTCTCGGGAACGGTTTTAAAGGCTATGTTGAAAAGCTTGTTGGGATCGTCGGCCGCGATTTTCAAAAGGCGCGCACCGCTTTTTTTATGGACAAAATAGAGACATTCGGCGTTTACTTCCTTGACAAAACGTTTTTCGACGAGTTTGAAACCATTGTATACTTCGTCCACTTTAAACTGTTCAGGGTTTCCGCATGAACTCACAATGGCCGCAAAGGCAAGGATCAGGATGGATGGAATATTTTTGTTCATTGTTCAGATATTTGTTGTTAATAAAACGCGGTTTTAAAGGGGCGCAAATTACAACAAATATCGCGAACGGAATATAATTCTGTTTTGAATTTATCAGGGATCACGATTCAATAATTGCTTCACAATCCCTGAGAAGCTGATCGATTGCCGGTTGTGTGAGGAAACATTCAGCGTTGCATATCCGGCGTTGGTGATCTGGAGGTTCAGTCGGTAGAGGTCTTTGGGTGCTTTCACTTCCATATGGATGGTAAATCCTTTCCGGTCTTCATCAACAACGATGAAGTTTGGGTTTTCTGAGAATTTGATGCCTCCGTCGGTTTGGCCATAATCGGCGGTGTAGGCCACACCGTAGTAGGGAAGCCAGGCCACTGCCGAGTCCCCTGCAATATCAAGGGTGTATTCCGAGGTCAGGTGGATGGATCCTCCTCCCAGGGGATGGGCGATCTGCGCCACGAACCTGATATTGCGTTCCTCTACCATCTGGGCAATTTCTGCGGCCTTGGCCTCTTCCCGGGCCTTTCTCTCCGCCCTGCGCCCTTCAGAACCGGTGACAGCACAGGACAATACGACAAAGGTCAATCCAATCAAAACGACATTCTTCATGATATTCCTGTTTGTTAAAGATGAGCTGTTTATGCAGTATTTCATTAACAAAAACCATTCCATACCGACGTCCGGAAACTCATGGATTCACCGTTTTGATTACTGCCGGAATTTTATCACATTTGCGGAAATATAAACCGTTCGCATGGCCTTAAACTACCTCTTTATTTTCTTTTTTCTGGTTGCTTTTGTGATCGGATTGGCCAAACTCCTTTTCCTGGGTGATACGGAAGTGTTTACTGCCATGGTGAATTCCACTTTCGACAATGCCAAAACCGGATTTGAAATTTCCCTGGGACTGACCGGGGTACTGACCCTGTGGATGGGAATCATGAAAGTGGGAGAGAAGGGTGGGGTGGTGAATCTTTTTTCAAGGGCGATAGGTCCTTTCTTTAACAAGCTCTTCCCTGATCTGGGGAAAAGCCACCCTGCTTATGGCTCGATCATCCTCAATATCGCCGCCAACATGCTGAACCTCGACAATGCCGCCACCCCCGTCGGATTACAGGCAATGAGGGAGATGCAGGAAACAAATTCTAAAAAGGATACCGCCAGCGACCCGATGATCATGTTTCTGGTGTTGAATACTTCCGGGCTGACCATCATTCCGGTGACCATCATGGTGTACCGGGCTCAGTTGGGTGCAGTTAACCCTGCCGATGTCTTCCTTCCCATCCTGATTGCAACCTATTTTTCGACCCTCGTCGGACTTGTAGCCGTTTCGCTGTACCAGAAAATTAACCTGCTCAACAAGGTTGTCCTTGCTTACCTGGGAAGCCTGACCCTTCTGATCGGAGCACTGATCTGGTATTTCTCCACCCTGGAGCAGGAACAGATCACGCACATTTCGGCACTGGTAAGCAATGTGATTCTCTTTTCCATAATCGCAGGCTTCATTCTTTCGGGGGTTGTCAAAAAAATCAACGTCTACGAAGCCTTCATCGAAGGCGCCATCGATGGTTTTAAGACGGCGGTGAAGATCATCCCTTATCTGGTGGCCATTCTTGTGGCCATCGGGGTTTTCAGGGCTTCAGGGGCGATGGAGTGGCTTTTGTCGGGTTTGTCATGGGTGGTGGCGCAACTGGGATTAAATACCGATTTCATTCCGGCTATGCCCACAGCCTTCATGAAACCTTTGAGCGGCAGCGGAGCTCGCGGCATGATGGTGGATGCCATGACAACCTATGGCGCCGATTCCTTTGTGGGGAGACTGGCTTGCATTTTCCAGGGAGCCACCGATACTACCTTTTATATTATCGCCGTCTATTTCGGGTCGGTGGGCATCAAAAAAACACGCTATACCGTGGTATGCGGACTGCTGGCCGACCTGGCAGGGATTCTTGCAGCCATCTTCCTGGGTTATCTCTTCTTCCACTGATCCTTTTCCCCTGCCGCCTCGAGCATCTCAGGGCGGGCGACGTCGCCACAGAAGAGCTTGAAGCCCTGTCTGCGGAGGATTTCCACATTGGTAGGGTTGCTGTCGAGGATGGTTACCGTAACTGCTGGATCAGGATATCGTGTGCCAGCAAAAGCTGCTGCTATGTTTTGTCAGGAATGTGAAAACCAGGAAAATGCTTTTTTATTTCCGGGGTATTGGTATCGGCGCCTCTTGACGTGATCAGCCGGCTGATGGTCCAGGCTTTCATCTGCGACTCAGGGAAGGGGGTCATCATGGCGGCAATTTCTTCACGTGGCAAAGATGGATTCAGCCAACGTGCCTCCTGTTCGAGGGAAAGAATCAGGGGCATCCGCTTTTTGGAGTTGTGGATTTCCGCCATCATCGGATTGGCATCGGTGGTGAGGATCGAATAGGTGAACAGAGGATCTTTTCCGGGGAGTGTCCAAACATCCCAAATGCCGCCAAATGAGAAAATCCCCTCTTCCGTAAGCGTGATGTACCAGGGGATTTTGCTGTTTCCTGCGGTCTGCCATTCGAAGAAGCCATCGGCGGGAACGAGACATCGTTCCGACAGGATGGGTTTCCGGAACGAGGGTTTTTCGAAGGCTGATTCCGACCGGGCGTTCAGGGTGAGCGACCGCATGTTCACGGCCTGTTCTTCATCCCTGACCCAGGAAGGTATCAGACCCCAGTTCATCAGGGCAATTCCTTTGCCGGGTGGGGCGGTGACCACAGGCATTTGCGGAAAGGAAAACCCGTTAACATGATGGGTGGGTGTCCAGTCATCAGCGTGCGGAAACGGGGCATTGTAACGGTTCTCCAGATTCTTCGCCCCCTGGCTCATGGAATAGTGAAAGCACATACAACAATATTGATGAACTAAAGGTACGAAATTTCGGGATTAAGGTTAAGATGTATGGCGTAGACCGCTGGAGCTCTTAAAGGTCTCTATTCCGGCGAGCGCATTGACTACATCCGTCATTGTTGGATAAAACAACCACCGGCTTGTCTCGGAGCGCTGGGTTGAAAACCCTTTCACAGGAAGCATAAAAGCTATTGCAGTTAATAAGCGCAAACAGTTTTGACGGGCATTGACCTGTCTGGTATGTTCCGGGGTTCATTTTTCAAGGGCATCATAGTACTCCATCAGCAGAACAAGATCTTCAGCCTTGCTAAACCTGATTTTGTTCCTTTTTATGAAATCCTCGATTTCTGAAGGGTAGTCCCCGAGAATTTCAGCCAGATTTTTCCTGTTTTTTAACCGTTTGGCTTCTCCGGGGAGAATCCTGAGGTAAAAATCATCCTCCGTCCGGGCAAAATGGGCGGGGACGGCATCTCTGTAAGCTCCTGCGGGTTCGGCAGGTTTCAGCAATACGTTCTTTTTCTGCAGCAGAAGGGCTTTCCCTTCTGAAAGGACCCTGAAATATCCCTTTTCAATCCTGTTGGCGAAGGCATAAGGGCAGTAGACGTACTTCTCTTCCCCGATCATGGCGTATTCGATCAGGTCGGGCAAGCCGATGTTGAAATTATGACCTTCCTCATTGCGGAATTCGATCTGGTTGGAATAGATATTCAGCCTGAGGGGAATCCCTGTATAACGCTGGCGTGAGGTGGTTACGATTTCACCGGGGATGAATTCCACGCGGTCATAGGGTGATCCGCCGACTTCACTGGTTTCGCCGACTTTGTCGTTATACTGGTATTTCCTGAATTCCCGGTAAAAATCGTCGAGTGACATGTTGACGATCATCTGCGCGGAACCCCATCCCGAAAAAAACATTCCCAGACAAACCAGGAGGAAAACTTTTCTCATAGTTCCCAGATTTTTCTTTTAAAGCCCTAAAATTAGTTATTTTTTGGCTTCAAAAGGTTAGTTTTGTTTTTGAAACGAAGGAACATGAACGCAGATCATCATCATTCCCGGCATCATCCCCGGCAAAGACTGGTGGCGACCCTTTTGCTGAATGTTGTCATAACGGTGGCACAGATCATTGGCGGCATCATTTCGGGCAGTCTGGCGCTGATCTCTGATGCTCTTCACAACCTGAGTGACGCCCTGGCGGTGCTACTTGCCTGGATTGCCAATTATCTGGCAGGAAAACCCAGGACTCACCGGGTGAGTTTCGGATTCCAGCGGGCTGAAATTCTGGCTGCTTTCATCAATGCGCTGGTGCTTATTGCTATTTCCGTGTACCTGGTCATTGAAGCGATCCGCCGTTTCATCCATCCGGAAGTCGTCGACCCCCTCTGGATGTTCTGGCTGGGACTCCTGGGCCTGGTAGCCAACGGCATTTCCGTGATGATCCTTTATGGCGGAAGAAAACATAATATCAACATGAAGGCGGCATATCTTCATCTGCTCGGGGATGCTATGACTTCCCTGGCAGTGGTTGCCGGAGCCATTGCCATCCATGCCATGGGATGGTTCTGGGTGGATCCTCTGATTACCCTCCTGATCAGTTTTTACCTGATGTTTCACACTTGTACCATTCTCCGCGAATCGGTGGAAATCCTGATGCAGATGTCCCCGGCAGGGCTTGACACCTCCGGGGTTGCGGAAACCATAACGGCCGTTGAGGGCGTTCACTCCATCCACCATATTCACATCTGGAAACTCAATGACACGAAAATCCATTTTGAAGGGCATGTGGTCCTTCCGGCCGATGCATGGGTCTCAGAAACGGCAGAAGTCCACCACAAGGTGCAAAAAGTGCTCCGGGAAAAATATGACATCAGCCACGTAACCCTTCAGTTTGAGTTCAGAAACAAGCCGGAGCCTGATTGCGACTGTTGAAGCGTGGATTGTTTACAAAAGAACATTACTAAACCAATTATCATGAAGAATTATCTCATTCTGTTGTTGCTTGCGGCAGCAATGCTGTTTTCCTCCTGTAAGAAAACTCCTGCTCCGCAACCCCTGGCTCCTGTGCCTGATGAAAGGCAGATGAACTGGCACCGGATGGAGTTTTACGCATTTGTCCATTTCAATATGAACACTTTTACGGGCATGGAATGGGGCACGGGGGGCGAGGATCCGGCGCTTTTCAACCCCACAGCCCTGGATTGCCGCCAGTGGGCGAAGGTATGCAGCGATGCCGGGATGAAGGGCATCATCATCACCGCCAAACACCACGACGGCTTCTGCCTCTGGCCATCGGCGTATACTGAACATTCGGTTAAAAATTCACCCTGGAAGGAGGGAAAGGGCGATGTGGTCAGGGAATTGTCAGAAGCCTGCAGTGAGTACGGCCTGAAATTCGGGGTTTACCTCTCGCCCTGGGACCGCAACCATTCCGAATATGGCAGGCCGGAATACATTCCCTATTTCCGAAACCAGCTCAGGGAGTTGCTCACCAGTTACGGGGAGGTTTTTGAAGTTTGGTTTGACGGTGCAAACGGCGGAACGGGATGGTACGGCGGCGCCAATGAAAACAGGGTAATTGATGCCAAAACCTATTATGAATGGCCTGCCACGTATGATATTGTCAGAGAACTGCAACCCGGTGCGGTTATTTTCTCCGATGCCAGCGATATCCGATGGGTAGGGAATGAAGAGGGATGGGCTCGTCCTACCAACTGGAGCACCATCAACAAGAATGCCTTTCGGGAATCGGACATGCAAAACCGGGAGATTCTCCACTCGGGAGAAGAAGGGGGCACTGACTGGGTGCCCGCCGAGGTGGATGTATCCATCAGGCCGGGATGGTATTACCATCGTTCGGAGGACCACAAGGTGAAATCCCTTTCTGAATTGCTCAATATCTATTATGAATCGGTAGGACGCAACGCCTCCCTTTTGCTGAATCTTCCGGTAGATGACCGCGGACTGGTCCATGAGAAGGATGTTGAAGCCCTGATGAAGCTGGCGGAGGCCTTGAAAGCCGATTTCGCGGTTGATCTGGCGGCTGGAAGAAAAGTGATGGCTTCGAACGTCAGGGGAAACGCGCGTAAATTCAGGGCATCAAATGTAAACGACGGAAATCCGCAAACCTATTGGGCTACGGATGACTCTGTCATGCAGGCTTCTCTGACGCTGGATTTTGGCAAAGATTTGTCTTTCAACCGGTTTATGGTTCAGGAATTTATTCCGCTGGGACAGCGGGTGAAGCGTTTCACCGTAGAAGCCCTGGTAGATGGCACCTGGCAGATGATCGCAGAAGAGACGACCATCGGCTACAAGCGGATTCTCCGGATCCCGGAAACCACCGCCCGTCAGGTGCGTTTTTCGGTAACCGATTCCCGGGCGTGTCCTCTGATTTCCAACCTGCAGCTCTTCCTGGCTCCCAAAGTCATGGAAATGCCGGTCATATCGCGTGACCAGGAACCATTTGTCACCATCAGCGCCGCAGACCCGGGCACTGACATCCACTTCACCACCGACGGGTCGGAACTTTCGGCCTCCTCAGCCCGGTACGACTCTCCCTTTGTATTCAATACCAAAGGGGAAGTCGGGTCGTTTTAGTTCCACACTCCCGCAATGGGCTGCCGGCAGGATTTGCAACTTCCGTTTTCCAGGTTATCTGACAGGATGGAATAACCCCTCCGCTCAATGACCAGTTTCCCGCATGACGGACAAAGTGTGTTTTCAAACCCTCTTCCGGGAACGTTTCCGATGTAGACATATTTCAATCCTTCGGCGACGGCTGCCTCCCGGGCTTTGAGCAGGGTATTCAACGGTGTGGAGGGGAGCTGGGTGAGCTTGTAGAGGGGCGTGAAGCGGCTGAAATGGAGGGGAGCATCACGGAATCCATTTTGCGCCAGCCATTTGCACATCCTGCTGATCATGTCAAGGTTGTCGTTCCAGGAGGGGACAATGAGGTTGGTGATCTCCAGCCAGACCTTGCTTTTCTGCAAAGCCACCAGGGTGTCCAGGACAGGCTGCATCTTCCCGCCGGTAAGTTTCAGGTACACTTGGCTGTCAAAAGCTTTTAGGTCGATATTGGCCGCATCAAGATGAGAAATCAGCTTTTTCAGCGGTTCCGGATTAATAAAACCGTTGGATACCATGATGTTACGGATTCCCTTTTCCGAAGCCAGTTTGGCAGTATCGAACATGTATTCGTAAAAAGAGATGGGTTCCGAATAGGTGTAGGAAATCGAAGCACAGTCGCTTTCAATACAGCTCTTCACCACGTCGGGAGGCATCAGGTCCACATTGCGGGTTTTCGCCGGACTGGTCTGGGAGATTTCCCAGTTTTGGCAGTTCAGACAGGCGAAATTGCATCCTGCAGTGGCAATGGAAAATGTCCTGGTCTTCGGCATGAAATGGAGGAAGGGCTTTTTTTCGACCGGGTCGATGTGAACGGCGCAGGGATTTCCGTAAGCCACGGAATAGAGTTTGTTGCCTTTGTTGATACGGTTACGGCAGGTGCTCTCCTCACCGGGTTTCAGGGTGCATTCATTGGGGCAGATGCCGCATTGCACCCCCCGGGGCGTCACCGTGTAAAAGTGGGCTTCGGTGGTGAATTTTCCGGGATTCTTACCTGTAGAGGCGACCATGGCGAAGCCAGGACAGGCCAGACAGGCCGCACCGGCAGCAGTTAACCTGAGGAACTCCCTTTTTGTCATGGTTCCCATAAAATGTGTTTTTTGACCCTAAAGATAGCAAAAACCGTTCCGGAGACCAGCTGTTTCAGGATTATTTGCGCACCAGGTTGATCCCCGCGACCAGAAGGTTGAGTCCGGCCATAATGAAACAACTTCCGTAAACCCCCGCCACGGGAACCAGCAGGGTGGTGATCACCAGTGCGCCCAGGGCGGAGCCCCACAGGTCGGCGGCATACACCGAAACTGCCGCACGTTGTTCTCCGGCAGGGTACATCCTGGTGGTGGCGACGTACTGGAACCCTGTGAGGAACGAGGGAGCCAACAATGCCGGAATGAAGAGTACCCAGAGGAGAAAGGGGGAATGGATGAACTGTTCCGATTTCCACAGAAGGGGCAGCAAAACCATAAAAAGGGCCAGCATCAGCTGTCCCGACAGAAAATGACGCCTGCTGGTGTTCACCCGGTTTCCGGCAGAAGATCCCAGCGCCAGCCCGCCCATGAAGAGCGCAAAGATGAGTCCGATGGCCGCGTAGAGATTCCCGAAAACCACCTGAAACCAGAAAATAAGGAGGATTTCCGCTGAAGAGGCCGTCAGTCCGGTGACAAACATTCCTGCAGTGACCCGATTCATCCGGAGCAGGAAAATCATCACCAGAAGGGCCGGAATCAGCAGCAGGGAGAAATTGCGGCCCATGAACTGGGAGAGGTAGCGGAGGGTGTGGTAAAATACCGGCAGGGGTTTCATGTCGGTGTTCTTTATCGTGATTCCCCCGATATTCTCCATAATGCTCTTTTCGCGCGCTTCCACCGAAAAATCATCCATGTAGCCGGCATTGACATAGCTTCCTTGGATTCCCCTGGCGGTCGAAAGTTCACCCATCCGGACCGATAAAGTGTCATCAGAGGCTATGAAATAATCGCGTTCCCCGGCGACGATCCTGACATGACTGAAAGCGCCTGACAACGTATGGAAAAGGGAAGCCTCCAGGTTGATTTTCTCCGGCGAGATGTAATTTCCCGATGGGGAAATTCCGTAAATCACCACGCCGCCGGTATTGAGTCTTTGTTTAAGTAGTTTTATAAAACCATCAGTATAATAGCGATTTATCTGCATGCTTGAAGGGTCGGGTACAGCCATGATGACTACATCCCAGTTCTCTCTGTTCCGCCTGATGGTTCTGCGGGCATCGCCCCGGAGGATGGCAATCCGTTCATCTGCGGAAATCTCAATATGCGGTTTGATCAACTTCGTAAGTCCCGGGTTGATTTCCACATAATCGAGCTTTTTGATTCCGGGATATTTAAAAACTTCGGCAGCCATGGCAGCAAGATCGCCCGAGACCACCAGGGCTTTTTCAGGAGCGGGATGCTGAAAAAGGGCATAGTGGACAAACTCCTCGCTTACGATGGCGTCACCTGTGGTGAAGAGAAGTGATCCGTTTTCAAATATCGTTTTTTCCTCTCCGTTGCTGCAAACCGTGAGGTTGCCGAAGGGAGTTTCATGGGTGGCCACCACCTCCTGGGTTTTGAAAAGTAACGATTTAATTTTTAGGTCCAGCGGAAAAACCAGGAAGAGAGACAGGAGGGTCAGGAAAAGGAGTGCGGCAGGGATGTGCCGTTTTTCTTTTCGGAGTATCCATAGTACGACAACGAGCAGGAGGGATGTTAACAGGAGGGATTCCATGATGCTGAGCCAGCGGATCAACAGGAAGGAGACGGCAACGCCGCCCAGGAGGCTTCCGGCAGTTTCCACGGCATAAATGAGGGGGAAACGGAACTTTCCTTCTTCCCCGGCTTTCACCAGCAGGGCGAAGGCGTAACCCGACAAAAGGCAGAGGGGGCCCAGAAGCACCAGGAGAACCAGTACAAACCACAGGGGATTCACCAGGGTCCCCGGCAGAAAAATGAGATTACGGCCCAGATTCATCACCACGGCGGTCAGCGGGGGAAGAAATGCCATCATCAGGAAAACGCGGGTCACGGCTGCCATAGGCGATCCTTTCCGGAATGAGCGCCCGAGCCAGCTGCCTATTCCCGTAAGAAACATCCAGGCCGCCAGAGTCCATGCCATCATCACTTCGTTCCCCTGGAAGACGGTGGTGATTTCACGGATCAGCAACACCTGCACGACCATGGTAAAAAAGCCCAGCATCAGGGCCAGATTCTTCAATTTCTGCGGGGCAGCGATAAGGGCTGCATCCGGAATGATTGGATGAGTCGCGTTGTTCGACGGATTCTCCTTCCTGAAAATTTTCAGGTACCAGGAGAGGTGCCACCCCAAGTGGATGGCAGCCACTACACTCAACAGGATGCCGGCGTCGACATGCCACTTCATCATGGTTTCCAGCCAGGGCCATTCCAATTTGTAGTTGACTCTGACGGCCAGCAGGATGCCCAGGATGCCGCATGCCAGAAAAGAGATAAGGAGCAGGGTGTTCCAGATCTTCCGGTGGGTGATCCGGGTAAGCATGCCGGCCTTTACCAGAACGGAGGAAACCAGATAGGCTCCGAGGGAAAGCAGCAGGATGGGTATGATATGGTAAGGGGCTTGCATCACTTCCCTTTTTTGAAGCGGGCATCCGGGAAATCTTCTTCTCCGAAAACCAATGCCTGGTAAGTATAGAGTTCGACATCGTCCTGCCTCCAGCTGTCCCAGTTTAATCCCGCTTTGTCCCGGGCGCAGTGCCCCAGAAATTCCTCCACCGTCCAGCCGGTCTCTTCCGCCACCTGGGGCAGGAAAGTGCCCGACCGGTTCCCCTTGCGGATGTAAATCCCATCTTTCCCCAGGCGGAATTCATCGATGGAGGAAATCCGCTTCAAAGGTGTGAGGACCGAAATTTCGATGTCGATCCGATCCATTTCGCGGATGGTGACCGGGGTAAACCGAGTATCGCGGATGGCCGACGAGATGGCCATTTCCTGAATGGTCTGGTGCAGGGGATTCTGGGAAGCGAAATTGCCGATACAACCCCTGAGTTCCCCGTTTTTCTTCAGGGTAACGAATGCCCCGGCTTTCATGGTCAGGTTGGTATTCAGCGATTTCTCCGGAACCGTCGGGAGGCTGCGATGGCTCAGAAATGAGACGATGGTATTGCGTGCCAGTTCCAGCAATCGCAGTTTGTCACTCTCCGGAAGGTCGAAATCATCGCTCTTTTCCGGTCCCGACCTACGGAATAGGGCCATGACCTGGTATCCCACCACCCTTTCCCGGTCTCCGTAGGACGAATGGCCGCTGTTGCGGTACATCACCTTCCGGTATTCCGTTTCCGGGATCTTTTCCGTGATTTTCAGCAGGGTGAGTGCAGGCAGCCATCCGCAAATCGAGGTCACCAGTTCAGGTCCGTACGTTTCCTCATTCCGGCGGATGGTGGTGAGGAATTCAGCAGGGTCGTTGGAGGCAATGGCGTCCGCAGTGCTTTTGTCAGCTTTTACGGCATCCTCCATGGCCGGGTAGTGGGAAAAATCGGCGCTGATAACAAAGAGATTGTCGTTCGTGAAATAAGGGGACAGCATCTCCGCCAAAACTTCCGCCGTTTTTTCGGAATCGCCGCCCACCAGGATGGGAATGATGGAAAAGGGCTTTTTTAGCCAATACTGCAGAAAGGGTAGTTGCACCTCGATGCAGTGTTCTTCTTTGTGGGGTGCCTGATTGTCCACGATCAGCCTGTGTTTCTGAACCAGTTCGCTGGCAAGGGGATCAATGGGAACCTTCCCCAGTGGCGTGACAAAATTGCCCTGCGTGTAAATGGCAGCCCCGTTGAACCAGGTTCTGTGGGCCGGACCGATGATGAAGATGTGCCTGAAGGATTTGTCACGTTCCAGCATTCTGAAACCTGCGGCAGCCACCTCCCCCGAAAAAATATACCCGGCATGGGGAACCACCAGGGCCAGGGGCTGCTCATCAGAAGAAGTGGTTTCCGTCCTGAAAAATGCTTTCAGCATCTTTGTCAGGTCCCCGGCATCGGAAGGATAAAACGATCCGGCAACGGCGGGTACACGGTCGGTTTTTCCTTTTTCAGCAGGCTGCGAATGACAAGCCATGGAAAAAACAAACAAAACCCCGACAATGACCGATCCCAGTTTTTTAATCATGTCCATTCAGATGAAATATTAAACTACTGATTCACAAAGTTAACACAAAGGAGCCATGTTTTTACCCGGAACAGGTTTATTTCCTTTGAATATACTTCACATCAGCAAATGGGGATGTTTTGGCTTGCACTTGTTTCATTTACAAAAGATATGTTTATTTTTAGGTTTTAAAACCAATATTATGAACAACAATCGCAGGGATTTTCTGAAAACGGCGACCCTGGCTGCCGCAGGTGCCGGAATGGCGGCGGCGGTGCCGGGGTGTGTCCCAAAAACTACAGTGGAGGAGCCTGTCAGATCCATAGGCAGGTCTTCGAACCGGATCGGCGTTTCCACCTATTCCTTCTGGCAGTTCAACGGTCCTAAGGAGAATGTGCCCATCGAAATGTGCATCGAGAAAGCTGCCGAAATGGGCTTTGACGGTATTGAGTTTCTTCTGATGCAGATGACTTCCGAAGAGAACAGCTATCTCCAGATGCTCAAACGGAAAGCTTTTCATGCGGGCCTTGACATCATGGGATTCAGCACCCACCAGGGATTTGTCTTTCCCGACAAGAAGACACGCGACGAGGAGATCGCCAAGACCATCCACCAGATCGAACTGGCTTACCAGTTGGGGATTCCCACCATGCGGCTCAATACCGGCAGGTGGCGTACCATCGAATCGTTCGACGACTTCATGGCCAACAAAGGGATAGAGCCTGTATTGGAAGGATATACCGACGATCAGGGTTTTGAGTGGGTGATCGACGCCATCCAGCAATGCCTGCCCACGGCTGAGAAGTGCGGAGTGGTGCTCGGACTGGAGAACCACTGGGGTTTGGGACGCACCGCCGCCGGCGTGCTCAGGATTGTCGATGCCGTCAACTCGCCCTGGCTTCAGGTGACCGCCGATACCGGCAACTTCCTCGAAAACCAGTACCAACAGCTCGAAATGCTGGCCTCCAAAACCTTCCTGGTCCAGGCCAAGACCTATTACGGGGGCGGAAAATGGTACACCCTCGATATCGATTACAAGAAGGTGGCTGAGATTTTCCGTAAAGCTGGATACAAGGGCTATGTCTCCCTGGAATTCGAGGGGAATGAATCCCCCCTGGAAGCCATCCCCAAAAGTCTGGCCATGCTGCGCGAAGCTTTTCAGGTTCAGGAATAGGGGAGGATCGGAATGACGGGGTGGTTATTGCAAATGCTCCAGCCACTCCCGGAAACTGGCATACTTTCCGCTGATTTCCACCGACTGTTTTTTCCCTTTCATGAAGGCTGCCAGTTTATCGGGAAGGGGGACTATCCCCTTGCCGAGGATTTCCTCCATGGTGGAGGTGAACTTGGCTGGATGGGCGGTCTCCAGGAAAGTGCCGGTCTCGTCTTTGTTGAGTTGTTCTTCGAGGGCGGCATATCCGCAGGCGCCATGGGGATCGCAGAGGTATCCCGTTGTGTCGTGCACCCTTCTGATGGTCTCTTTTATGCCCTTATCGTCGATCCGGAATCCCGACACAAGGGTTCTGATTTTCTGCCAGGAATGACCGTACAGGTCGAGGATACGGGCGAAATTACTGGGAGCACCTACGTCCATGGCGTTGGCGATGGTTTCCACGGAAGGCCGGGGTTCGTATTTTCCGGTTTTCAGGTACTTAAAGACCACGTCATTGCTATTGTTGGCGGCGATGAATCGCGACACGGGAAGTCCCATCTCCCGGGCAAAGAGTCCGGCCGTCTGATTGCCGAAGTTGCCGCTGGGTACGGCCACCACCCAGGCTTCTCCGTGAAGGGCTCCCTGTTCTCTTAACCGGGCAAAGGCGTTGAAATAATAAAACGCCTGGGGCAGGAAACGGGCCACATTGATGGAGTTGGCCGAAGTCAGCGCCACTCTTTTGTTCAGCGCCTCATCGGAAAAGGCGGTTTTCACCAGCCGCTGGCAATCGTCGAAAGTGCCATCCACTTCCAGGGCCGTTATATTATGTCCCAGGGTGGTAAACTGTTTTTCCTGGATCTGGCTCACCTTTCCCTTCGGGTAGAGCACTACGACCCGGATGCCGTCCACCCCCAGGAATCCGTTGGCCACAGCGCTTCCCGTATCACCCGAGGTTGCCACCAGCACCGTGACCTGCCCGTTTTCTCCCATCAGGAAATATCGGAGCATGCGGGCCATAAACCGGGCCCCAACATCCTTGAAGGCCAGCGTGGGGCCGTGGAATAACTCCAGCGACCAGATGTTCCCGGTCACTGGTACTACCGGGCATTCAAAGGAGAGGGTGTCGTTTACGATGGTTCTCAGATCATCTTCCGGGATATCCTCGTCAAAGAAAAGGGCGGCCACCTCAAAGGCGATTTCCTGAAAGGTAAGCCGGTGGACGGACCTGAAGAAATCAGGGTCAAACCGCTTTATCCGCTCCGGCATATAAAGTCCGCCGTCGCCTGCCAGTCCGCGGATAACCGCTTCGCCGAGCGAAACGGGAGAGGAGATTTTACTGGTGCTGTAATACTTCACGAATGTTGAATCTTTTGTCCTTAATCTTAATCTTAATCTTAACCTCAAACAGTTGTCTTTTGTCTGGATTTTGCTCTGCTTAATGAACCGGTGGCAAAGAAAAGTCCTTTCACCTTCTAAGCAAAGTTTTCATGAATTCGTTTCCGCTCAACAATCCATAACCTCCTGTTTGAGCCGAGAATTCATCGAAAGCGATCACGCCGTCAGCTTCCCTTCCCGGTGTATAGATGACGAAGGGTACAGCATCCCGGGTATGGGTGCGGATTGCGCATGGGGTGGGGTGGTCGGGGAGGAGGGCGATGGTCACGGATTCCTCCATGTTGTCGCAAGCCTCCATGATGGGTTTTACCACACGCTGATCGAGGTTTTCGATGGTTTTCACCTTCAGGGAGGGATTTCCCTCGTGTCCGGCTTCGTCGCTGGCTTCCACATGAAGGTATACCAGGTCGTGGTTCCTCAGGGCATCGATGGTCGCCCGGGCTTTCCCCTCGTAATTGGTATCATAGAGCCCCGTGGCGCCTTTCACTTTAATGACTTCCATGCCTGCGTAGACGCCGATGCCCTGGATCAGGTCGACGGCCGATATCACGGCTGACCTGCCGATGCCGTAAAGCTCCTGCAGGGTAGGCATCTGCGGCCGGTAACCCGGAGACCAGGGCCAGATGCAGGTGGCAGGATCCTTTCCCCCGGCTTTTCTTTTTTGATTTACGGGATGCTCCTCCAGCAGGGAACGGCTTCTTGCAATCAGGTAATTGAGAAGAGAGGCGGTTTTTCGGGCCTCTCCGTTTTGCGGCCTGACCAGCACCTGGCGGAACGGGGTGCCCATGACATCGTGGGGTGGCGTGCAGTCGAGATGTTTGCTGCCTCCCCCGATCACCAGGAGGTGGCGGTAAGAGACCCCCGGGTAAAAACGAATCATCTCATTTCCCATTGTTCTGGAGAGAAAGGCGATGATCTCCGCGGCCTCTTCCGTAGTAATATGTCCGGCTGAGTGATTCTTTATTTTCCCCTCTTCGATACAAACGAGGTTACACCGGAGGGCCAGGTCGCCGGGGGCTATGTCCACGCCTATGCTGGCGGCTTCCAGAACGCCACGTCCTTCAAACACCGCCTTTACATCGTATCCCAGCACCGCCAGGTTGGCAATTTCGCTCCCCGGCTGCATCCCCGCGGGAATGGTTTGGAGCATGCCGCTGCATCCCCGCTGTGCCAGCCTGTCCATGGCCGGCGTTCGGGCGACCTGCAGGGGCGTCTTGTTCCCGAGTTCCCCGATGGGCTCATCGGCCATGCCATCCCCGAGAATGATAACATACTTCATCTGTTTAAAATATTACGTTGTTGTGGTTCATTCTGTGAAACAGATGTAATATCCATGCGGCTTATTTTTGCGGCTATTGTCCGTTTCAGTGGTCGCAAGAAATAGCTTCGCAATTTTTCACCGGTTGGTGCATAAATGATGCATGGATATTTCATGACGAAAAATTTACAACCTCAACCTCAAACCTTACCCTTAAATGTTGGATACTTTGATAAGGTCGGCAAAGACCCCGGCGGCGGTAACTGCAGCTCCTGCTCCATAGCCCTTGATGAGCATCGGGAAATCATTGTACCGGACGGTCCGGTAAATGATCAGGTTGTTGCTCCCTTCCAGGTCATAAAAAGGATGACGGCTGTCAATCTCACGAAGCCCCACCTCGGCGTTTCCATCCTCAAAACTCGCAACAAAACGCCACTTCTTGTCCTGTTGTGCCAGGATTTTGCGTTTTTCCTCAAAAACTGGATCCAATGCCGGGATTTTTCGCCAGAATTCCTCCAGGTTTCCTTCGAAATATTCAAGCGGAATAAAAGGATTGACCCTGACATCCTCCGGATCGAGGCGATACCCCGATTCGCGTGCCAGGATCAGCAGCTTCCGCATGACATCGGTACCGCTAAGGTCGACCCGGGGATCCGGTTCCGTATAGCCTGCCTCCCTGGCCATCCTGATGGTTTTGCTCAATGGGATTTCTGCGGAAAGGGTGTTGAAGATGAAGTTGAGCGTTCCGCTGAGTACCGCCTCGATTTTCAGTACCTTATCGCCTGAGTTTACCAGGTCGTTGAGGGTGTTGATGATCGGTAAACCAGCTCCCACATTGGTCTCGAAGAGGAATTTGATGCCCTTGCGCTTTGCGGTTCGTTTCAGCCTGATGTAATTGTCGAAGCTGGAAGAGGCGGCGATTTTGTTAGCTGCCACGATGGAGATGTTCTCTTCCAGGATCTGCTGGTAAGCTGCCGCAACCTCTCCCGAAGCCGTACAATCGACAAAAACCGAGTTATACATGTTCAGGGAGATCATTTTCTCTATGAAACCTTTTACAGAGGAAGGTTCTCCTTTTTCGGAGAGATTTTCGGCATAACGGTTCACTTCGATTCCGTCCCGGTCGAAGAGCATGTTTTTCCGGTTGGCAATTCCGGCAAGCCGGATGTTGAGATGGCTTTCCCGTAGAAGCCGCTCCTGTTGTCCGCCGATCTGGCTGAGCAGGTGGCTCCCCACCAGCCCGGTACCTATGAGGAAGAGATTTAACTGGACATTTTCAGAAAGGAAGAAGGATTCATGGACCACATTGAGGGTCTTCCGGAGGTCCCCGTTCCGCACCACCCAGGAGATGTTAAACTCGGAAGCCCCCTGGGCGATGGCAACCACGTTGATGCCATTTCTCCCGATGGTGCTGAAGAGTTTTCCGGCAACCCCGGTGGAATGTTTCATATTTTCACCCACGATGGCTACAATCGAGAGGTTGACTTCCACCAGCACCCTGTTGATCAGTTCCTTCGCAATCTCTTTTTCAAACTCACCCCGGATGGATTCTTCCGCCTTTTCAGCCAGGGACTCCTCAATGGCAATGCTGATGGTATTTTCAGAGGAGGCCTGGGAGATGAGGATGATGTTGATTTTTTCGCGGGCAAGGGCTGTAAAGAGCCGCATGGCAATACCCGAAACGCCCACCATGCCAATTCCCTGAATGGTGATCAGGGCAATTCCCGGGATCGAGGAAATTCCCTTGATGGGTTTTTCCCTGCCGTTGAGGGAAGTTTTGGTGATCATCGTTCCGGGAGCTTCCGGATGCATGGTGTTTTTGATCAGGACGGGGATTTCCTTCTTGTATACGGGAAGAATGGTAGGCGGATAAATCACCTTGGCGCCGAAGTTGGAGAGTTCCATGGCTTCGGCATAGGTGAGATGGGGGATGGTATAGGCGTTGTCGATCACCCGGGGATCGGCAGTCATGAACCCGTCGACATCGGTCCAGATTTCCAGGGATTCGGCACCCAGGATGGCTGCGAAGATGGATGCGGAATAGTCGGAACCACCCCGTCCCAGGGTGGTATAATCCCCGTCTTTGCTGCGGGCGATAAATCCGGGTGCCAGTGCTTTCCCGTGGAAATCTCCCAATGCTTCCCCGATACGGAAGGTGGTCATGCTGAAGTCCACTGCTGCCTTGCCAAAGCTGCTGTCGGTGACGATCAGCCCGGCAGAATCCACCAGGGTGGCCCCGAGGTATGGGGCGATAAGGTTGGATGACATCCGCTCCCCCATGCTCAGGATCCGGTCCAGGGTTTTGGAAGTCAGTTCGTTCACCAGGGCAATACCCGTCAGTACCTGTTCCAGTTCCCTGAGAATCGCCTCAATTTTGGAGTCCACCCCATTCCCTCCTGGATAGAGTTCCCTGATGAGCGCCCGATGCCGCTCCCTGATCTCTCCGAGGGCCGGATGGAAATCCCTTTTCCCTGACGCAGCCATACGGGCAGTAAGGAGGATCTGATCGGTAACCCCCCCCAGGGCGGAAACCACAACCAACACATCCCCGGATTCCCGGGATAGAATCTCTTTTACCTTACGGATATTGCCGGCGGTGCCAATAGATGTCCCGCCGAATTTCAACACTTTCATAATATGAAACAATGTATGGAAGAGAAGCCAGAATTCCCCGGTGATCAGGATGCCTTATCCGACGGCGGAAACGGTCGTGATCACCTCCATGATTTTGGCTTCCAGTTCAGCAGCCAGTTCCGGATTGTCTTTCAGTAATTTCTTAACGCTGTCACGACCCTGACCGAGTTTGGTTTCCCCATAGCTGAACCAGGATCCGCTCTTTTTGATGATGTTAAAATTGACGCCCATATCCACGATCTCTCCTGTCTTGGAAATCCCTTCCCCGTAAAGAATATCGAATTCTGCCTTCCGGAACGGAGGTGCAATTTTGTTTTTGACGACTTTTACCCGCACATTGTTGCCCATAACTTCCTCCCCGTCCTTGATCTGGCCGATCCGGCGGATATCCAGGCGCACCGACGAGTAGAACTTCAGGGCGTTCCCCCCGGTTGTGGTTTCGGGATTTCCGAACATCACGCCGATCTTCTCACGCAACTGGTTTATAAAAATGCAGCAGGTGCGGGTTTTGCTGATGTTGGCGGTGAGTTTGCGCAAAGCCTGGGACATCAGCCGGGCCTGCAGGCCCAGTTTGTTATCTCCCATATCGCCTTCCAGTTCCGCTTTCGGGGTGAGGGCAGCCACTGAGTCGATGACCACGATGTCAATCGCGCCCGACCTGATCAGGTTATCAGCGATTTCAAGGGCCTGTTCCCCGTGGTCGGGCTGTGAAATGAGCAACTCATCGGTGTTGACGCCCAGTTTTCGGGCATAATAAGGGTCAAAGGCATGCTCGGCATCGATGATGGCTGCAATGCCCCCGGTCTTCTGGGCTTCGGCAATGGCATGGATGGCCAGCGTCGTCTTCCCCGATGATTCAGGACCGAAAATCTCAATGATCCGGCCTTTCGGATATCCTCCGATCCCCAGGGCAACGTCCAGACCTATAGAACCGGAAGAAATGGCGGGAACATCCTCGACAGGCTTGTCACTCATCCGCATGATGGAACCTTTTCCGAAGCTCTTTTCAATTTTATCAAGGGTCAGTTGAAGCGCTTTCAGCTTCTCCTTGTTAACGGCACTCTGCTCTTCTTTTGTCATGATATGATTGATTTAAAGATTAAGGGTTTCTTCAATCTGAATGGTGTGGTTTTTTGTGTCCACTCTGGTGAATACCTCCTCAATGATCCCCTTTTCATCGATGAGAAAAGTGGTTCTCAACACACCCATGTAAGGCTTCCCGTACAGCTTCTTTTCTCCCCATGTCCCATACTGGTCCATGATCAGGTGTTCCGGATCGGAGATCAGGTTGAACCTTAAACCATATTTGGCAATGAATTTCAGGTGTGAAGCGGTAGAGTCGGGACTCACACCCACAACGTCGTAACCCCTTTGGAGCCATACATCGTAATTATTGTTCAGATCACAGGCTTCGGCCGTACAACCCGGGGTGTTGTCCTTGGGATAAAAGTAAAGAATCAGCTTCCGGCCAGCAAAATCTTCAAGCGAAAGCGGCTTTCCTTCCTGGGTAATTCCCCGGAAAGCAGGCGCTTTATCCCCTTTTTTCAGTAGTGTCATATTGTATTGATTGTAATCACTACAAATATAATCCATAAATTGTTCAATTGAAGTTTTTATGCTTATTTGGTGGATGTGAATACCCAAAATTAAATATTATCCCGAAATTTGCACGATTGTTGTATTTTTATGGTGCGAAAGAAATTTTATCTGAACGCATGGCAAACACCGGATATTTAAAAAGCGTCCTGCTTTTGTCGATGGTCCTGATATTTGTAGCTCCCGGGCACGCAGCAGGCCGGGTGGTGACTCAGCCTGAAACAAGGGAAAAGGCCGTGGCCCTTTTCCACGATGGAGATTTTGATGCTGCCTTACCGCTTTTTACACGACTTGTGTATGATTATCCCTATGATTACCTGCTCAAATATTTTCTGGGAGCCTCTCTCGTCGAAACCGGCAACTATGATCTGGATGCCGAGAAGAACCTGATTCTGGCATCGGCCAAAGAGGTCCCCGCCAAGGTCTTTTATTACCTGGGGGTTCTTTATCACGCCCGTGATAACTGGAACAGCGCCCAACGATATTACAACCGTTTTAAAAACAATACCGGTACGGAAGAGGTAACGGCACTCGGAATTGATGAACTCTCCGACCTTTGCTACCGACAGGTAAATCCTTTTGTGACTGGTAAGGGGAGGGTCAGGGAGATTGCATCCGGACAAAAGCCCCGGGAGATGGTTCCGGAAGAGCAGGCAAAAGAAACTGACACCCTTCCTCCCCCGGAGGAAAAGTCCGACATGAAAGTGGCTGAGGATGAACGCGCTGAAGCCAGGCCTGAATATCCCGGTAATGAGCCGGTCATTTCCTTGGAGGTGCCGGACGGCAAAATAGAATTACCGGTGGATACAATACAAATCAGGTCATTCGCCGAAGAGGATCCGGGTGCTGCGGATCCGGAAATCGCGGTCATTCCTGAATCCCGGCTGACGGAGCCGGTAAAGGTTCCGGGACCGGACCGTTATATCGATTTCCGGATCAATGACAAGGTGACTTATCTTCTTCTGGAGATGTTCCAGGAACCTGCTGCGAGAGAAGCTTACCTGGAGGGCAGAGCCATGGAGAGGAAACTGGATTCACTGCTCTCATCCACTGACAATCTCAGGAAACGGTATCGTCTTACAGCTCACCCTCTACTCAGGGATTCCCTCGCACAAACCATATCGAGGGAGGAGTACCTCACTCTTCAGACGAAGGCGGAAATGGAAAAACATTTTGCCCGAGCAGCTGCCATAGAACAGGAATGGTGGAAGGACGCCGGATTTGAAGTCTATGAAACCTTTTACCAGATCCGCGATTCCGTGCAGGCAGCCATGGCACTGCCTCCTCAGGTGATTGCGGAACCCGATCCTTCAATTTTCAGACCTTTTGCCGAAACGCTTCCTGAGAATCCCGAAGTCACGGCAGCAGAAGATGAAACCGCTCTCCCGGAAGAAAAGGATGAAGGAATTGTTTACAAAATCCAGCTCGGGTCTTTCATCCGTGAGATTCCGGCGAAAAAGAAAGCCATGTTTGACAAAATTTCCAAAATAAGGATAATCGACACTTTCGTCAATGAAGAGGGTGCCACCGTGTACACCACCGGAAACCTGGCAAATTTTGAAGATGCGATCACTCTGCAAAACCAGGTCAGACAGGAAGGTATAAAAGATGCCTTCGTGATAGCAATGAAAAACGGAAAAAGAGTATCTTTACCAAATAAAGCGCCATAAAAACAATGACAGAAAGAGAAAGCAGCCACAATCCCTCCCATGAAACTGACGATGTTGTCACAGGAAAACGGATCCTGATGTTGCACAACGATGATGAACATACTTTTGACTATGTAATTCAGGCCCTGATGGAGATTTGCGGTCATGAATTTTCGCAGGCATCGCAGTGTGCCACCATTACGCATTACAAGGGGAAATGTGACATCAAAACCGGGCATTTTGCCAGTTTGAAGCTGATGAAGGATGCTCTGGCGGAGCGGAATCTTAACGTTACCATAGACTGACATGACCATACTTGCCATCATTGTGTTGATTTTGCTGGGATTGCTTTTGCTGATCCTGGAATTTACAGTCATTCCCGGCGTCACCATTGCAGGCATCGGAGGGGTTGCGATGCTGATCTGGAGCATTTACCTGGCCTTCAGCACGTACGGGACGCTGGCGGGGTTTGTTACGCTGCTTGTCATTCTGATTCTGGCACCCCTGATGGTTTATTACATTTTCAGGACCAAAGCGGGCAGGAAGATGGTTTTGGAGACTAATATCGAGGGGAAGGTGGATGGTGTTCCTGTTGATAAAATCAGGGTGGGGGATACCGGGATTACCATCGGAAGGCTGGCGCCTTCTGGAAAAGCAAGGATCAACGGGGAAACCGTGGAGGCCCAGTCCACGGGATCGTTCATTGACCATAACAAACCGGTGCGGGTTTTGAAGGTTCTAGCGAACAAAGTAATTGTCGAATTCATAAAAACTGAATAAAATGGTAGAAACAGTAGGTGTTTTCGGATTGATTGCAGGGATACTAGTCCTGCTCATCATTTTTCTCTATTTTGTCCCTGTGGGACTCTGGTTTTCAGCCCTGGTATCGGGGGTTCGGATCAGCCTGTTGCAGCTTTTCCTGATGCGTTTCAGGAAGGTGCCCCCCGGTGTGATTGTGCGGGCCATGATCGAAGGGACAAAAGCAGGGATTCCGCTGAACCGCAACGACCTTGAGGCCCATTTTCTGGCTGGCGGACATGTGGCCAATGTGGTTCACGCCCTGGTTTCCGCATCCAAGGCAAATATCCAGCTCTCCTTTAACATGGCTACCGCCATTGACCTGGCTGGCCGTGATGTTTTCGAAGCCGTCCAGATGTCGGTGAATCCCAAGGTGATCAATACCCCGCCGGTTACAGCCGTGGCCAAGGACGGGATCCAGTTGATCGCCAAAGCCAGGGTGACTGTTCGCGCCAACATCCGCCAGTTGGTGGGAGGTGCAGGGGAAGAAACAGTATTGGCCAGGGTCGGGGAAGGCATCGTGTCGAGCATCGGCTCGGCACACTCCCACAAGGAAGTACTGGAAAATCCCGATTTTATTTCCAGGACCGTGCTGGAAAAAGGATTGGATGCCGGTACGGCTTTTGAAATCCTCTCCATTGACATCGCGGATATCGACATCGGTAAAAATATCGGTGCAGGATTGCAGATCGACCAGGCAGAGGCAGATAAAAACATTGCCCAGGCCAAAGCAGAGGAACGGCGTGCCATGGCTGTGGCCCTTGAACAGGAAATGAAGGCCAAGGCTCAGGAAGCGCGGGCCAAGGTGATCGAAGCCGAAGCCCAGATCCCCCTGGCAATCTCCGAAGCCTTCCGCACTGGAAATCTCGGGGTAATGGATTATATGAAATATAAAAACATCATGGCAGATACTTCCATGCGGGATTCCATCGCGATGGAAGAACAAAAGAAGAAGAAATAGTGCCGGTAAAGAATAGTGTTAAAGGCTGCACAACTTGCAGCCTTTTTCTTGTTAAAAAATCTTAAAATGTATTTGATTGTTTGAAAAAATTCATGCGTAAATTCTCAATGTTAAATAAATATTAAAAAATGTTATTTAACATGTTTTTGAAGCCGGCGGAATGGGTGCGTAACATCATTCCCTTTATCTTTGTACCGGTTTTAGTTTCATAGGTTTAGGTTTGATTAGTTTTATTGGTTTAGTTAGGTGAAAGGGCGAGTGATGACTCGCTCTTTTTTTCATCCACTCCCCTCAACCTCAACCTTCTTCGGGCACCATAGCTTCAGCGGAGGTGACCACCTCAACCTTAACCTCAATAGGCGATGGCAAACAATACCCGCCGTTGTGAAGGTTTCCCCGAATATATGCAAACTCCTGTCCCTGATTTCTCATCAAAAGGAATACAACGGATAGTTGCTTTGGTCTCTTCCTTGATTTTGATTTCGGTTTCGGTGGTGCCATCCCAGTGTGCCGAAATAAACCCTCCCTTCTCTTCCAGGAGGGTCTTGAATTCATCCCAGGTATCTGCTTTGCGGATATTTTCATCGCGGAAGGCTTTCGCTTTTTTGAAAATATTCTCCTGGATCTCTTTCAGCAAACTTTCAACCACTTCATCGATGTTTTCCGCAGGAAGGGACTGTTTGGTCAGGGTATCGCGGCGGGCCACCTCCACGGTGTCGTTTTCGAGGTCGCGCGGCCCCATGGCCAGTCTGACGGGCACGCCTTTCAATTCATATTCCGCGAATTTCCATCCGGGTTTCCGGTTGTCATTGTCGTCAAATTTTACGGTGATTCCCCTGGCTTTTAGCCGGGGAATGATCTCAGCCACCCTGGCTGAAATCCGGTTGAATTCTTCCTGGTTTTTATAGATGGGAACAATTACCACCTGGATGGGAGCGAGGTTGGGGGGTAGAACCAGGCCGTTGTCATCGGAATGGGCCATCACCAGGGCACCCATCAGCCGGGTGGATACTCCCCAGGAAGTAGCCCAAACATGTTCGAGCATACCATCCCTGTTGGAGAACATCACATCAAAGGCTTTGGCAAAATTCTGCCCCAGAAAATGGGAGGTGCCGCACTGGAGGGCTTTCCCGTCCTGCATGAGTCCTTCGATACAATAGGTATCCTCCGCACCGGCAAACCGCTCGTTTTCCGACTTGATCCCTTTGATGACGGGAATTCCCATGAAATTCTCAGCAAAATCGGCATAGAGATTGACAATTTTCAGGGTTTCTTCGATGGCCTCTTCCTTGGTGGCATGCGCCGTATGTCCTTCCTGCCACAGGAATTCCGCAGTGCGCAGGAAGAGGCGTGTGCGCATCTCCCACCTGACCACATTGGCCCATTGGTTGATCAGGATGGGCAAATCCCGGTGGGAATGGATCCAATTCCTGTAGGTATTCCAGATGATGGTTTCGGAGGTGGGTCTGATGATAAGCTCCTCTTCCAATTTGGCTTCGGGATCTACCACAACACCCTTCCCGTCAGGATCATTCCTGAGCCGGTAATGGGTAACAACGGCACACTCCTTGGCAAAACCCTCCACATGGGCAGCCTCCCTGCTGAAAAACGACTTGGGGATGAAAAGCGGAAAGTATGCATTCACATGCCCTGTTTCCTTAAACATCCTGTCAAGTTGTGCCTGCATTTTTTCCCAGATGGCATAGCCGTAGGGTTTGATGACCATACATCCTCTGACCGCCGAATTCTCCGCCAGTTCAGCTTTGTTGACAAGGTCAAGGTACCACTGGGAATAATTCTCCGCCCGCGGGGTTATTTCTTTTGCCATAATATTAACTTTGGTACAAATTTTGCTCCTAATAAGTAAGTATTTTCTGTTTGCAAAATAAGTAAATTAACACAATAATGTAAAGAGGGAGGAATCGTAATGAAAACTAAATTTTTTCTGGTTGCTGCAATTGCACTGATTTTGAGTGCATGTACCACCGGATCCTATGTCTCCACAGGTTTTGTGGATGGCATTTATTTCAATCCGGCCGATGTACCTCCGCCGGTGGTTATGGAAGAATCTCCGCAAATCGTTGAGGAAGAGGCTGAAAAATCAGCCCGCCGGATCATCATCAGTGAGATCAGGGAGAATGATGAAGGCAGTCAAACGATGAACAACTACATTTTTGACGGGGAGGATGCCGGTGAATACGTGGATGCGCAACTCTACAACATGGATCAGATGCAATTGGAAGGTTCGGATACCACGGTTTACTATGATGAAAATGAAGTTAAATATGTGATCAACAATTACTACGACGGTACGGACATTGATTTTGCCTATCGTATTAACCGTTTCCACAGGCCTTATTCCCGTTTTTACGATCCCTTTTACTGGAATGACTGGTATTGGGACAGCTGGTATTATCCCTATTCCTCCTTATACTGGTCGATGGGCTGGGGCTGGGGTTATGATCCCTGGGGATGGGGTTATTCTCCGTGGTACGGAGGTTATTATGGCGGTTACTACGGAGGTTGGTACAGTCCTTACAGCTATTATGGCTGGGGAGGCGGATGGGGTTATCCATACTATTCCTGGGGTTATCCCTACTATGGATATTACTGGGGAGGCGGCTATTACATCGACAGGGAGGATTACCGGTATGGTCACCGTCGTGATTTCAATACCCTGGTTGCAGGCGGAGGGGGATACGGAACCCGTACGTCAGCCATCACCAGTGGAAGAGACGGGCTGAAAAGTGCCGATCTCCGTAACGAAAGGAATTCCGTCTCATCGGGGGAGCGCCGGGAGCGTACGATAACCCCCGAAACGACCGGTTCGGGGAGTGTCAGGGCAGGTACCGGAAGCCAGAGCCGGGCGAAGACGGAAATGAGGCGTGGCACCAACGACCAGCCCGCTCAGCGGACCCGTGAGGGTAGCACGGCGGTTTCACGCAGTGCCAGCGGAGCCCAGGGCCAATATACCCGGCCCGCCACCTCCGCCAGGAGTACGGGTACCCCTAGCACCGACCAAAACAGCTATACCCCCAGTTACAACCAGCAGCGTTCCACAAACCGCAGTAGTTACAACGTTCAGGGGTCCAGCCGTCCTTCCGCTTCCGGATCAACCTCGCCGTCGGAAACCGTGAAGAGTACCCAGCGTCCTGCAACCACCTATTCCCGTCCGAGCAGCAGTTCCAGCAGTTCCCGGACCTACCGCAGCACTTCCACTTATAACAGGAGTTCCTCATCAGGGACTGTGAACAGGAGCACTTACAGTACTCCCAGTCATAGCACCTACAGTGCCCCCAGTTCGGGATCATCTTCACCCTCCTACAGTGCTCCCAGCCGCAGCTCCTCCTCAGGAAGTTACAGCGGAAGCAGTAGTTCCTCGTCAGGGAATTACGGCGGCGGAGGTTCTTCGTCAGGAGGTGGCGGTGGCCGCTCTTCAGGAGGCAGCGGAAGACGTTAATCTATTCAGATCAAACCATTTATTATAATATTTTTGCCATGAACAAAAATTTTCTGATCATACTTTTGGTGATCCTTTTGCCGACATGGGCCGGCGCCCAGAATTTTGAAGATGCTTACCGCTACTCATCCGGAAAAATCGAAGGTTCAGCAAGATCCGGAGCCATGGGAAATGCCTTCGGAGCCTTGGGAAACGACTTCACAGGCGTGGGAATCAATCCTGCCGGACTGGGGATTTACCGGACCTCGGAGTTTTCACTGACCCCCGGATTCAATATGACGGAGATCAATTCCTCCTACATTGGCAATACCATGCAGGAAAACAACTATAAGCCGGGAATGGGAAACCTCGGCTATGTGGCTGTCCTGAATTCCGGAAAGAACAATCAGAGCGGTCTGGTGAGTGTCAACCTGGGAATCGGCTATAACCGGCTGAAGGATTTTAACTCCTATGCCATTACTCAGGCCTTTGATGCAAAATCTTCATTCCTGGATCATATGGCTGAGAATGCAAATTACGGAGAGTGGAGTGAATATTATGAAGACCTGGCATGGGAAACTTATTTGCTGGACAAGACCGATGAGGGCTATTATTTCAGCGATATGGAGACCGCGCGCGGGAGCAGCCAGTACAAAGGCCATTACCAGCGGAAGAGTTTCGACCGCGCCGGCACCATGGACGAATATACCCTGGGGGTGGGATTTAACTTCAACCACAGGTTTTATCTGGGGGCTTCCCTCGGAGTGGTGGATCTGTATTACAAGGAATTCACTACACTCACTGAAAAGGATCTGGATGGCACCATCCCTTACCTGAACGATTATGAATTCAACCAGTCGCTCAGGACCTACGGTACGGGATACAATTTCAAAATCGGCGCCATCTTCAAACCTATAAACAGCCTGCGGATTGGGGCTTCCCTGGCGACGCCCACCGTGCTCGGACTCAACGACAAGTTCGAAACAGGGATAAATTCCTCCGTTACCTGGGATGACAATTCCACCGAGAAATTCAAGAAAGAATCTCCTTTCAGCGATTACGATTATGAGCTGGTAACCCCGTTTAAGGCAACCTTGAGCGGTGCGCTGGTGGTCGGCAAAAAAGGCCTTGTGAGTGCCGATATTGAATATGTTGACCATTCTGTCGCCAAGCTGCGGAAGGGAGGTGACGGTTACGATTTTGCTGACCAAAACCAGGATATCAACGAAATCTTCAAGGCAGTTACGAATTTCCGCGTCGGTGGTGAGTACCGCCTGACGGACGCCTTCTCCCTACGTGCAGGATATGAACTCTATCCGTCGGCTTTCAATACCAGCGCATTTGGTAAGGACCAGTTCAACGCAAAAGAAGATTACCAGGTTTGTTCTGTGGGATTTGGTTACAGTACCGGGAGCTTCTTTGTTGATATAGCCTACCGGAATAGTGGTTACACCCAGTTTAACAAACTCTACCCGGCTCCCCTGACCAGCGACTATCCTGAACCCCAATTTGCACAGTTTGACCAAAACACTCACAAAGTCCTCTTTACATTGGGATTCAGGTTCTGATCCCCTGATCCCTTTTATGATACAGGCTGTTCCTCTCCCGGAACGGCCTTTTTTATTTTAAGATTAACAATCGCACGGTTAAGGTAAAGTTTCTATTCCGGAAGCACAAGCTTCACCTATTTGTCTTAATTTAGGGAAAAAATTACCTGGCATGAGTGATCCCATGGGGCAGGCGGTATATGATTTTTATCATTCGGGAAAAGCAGAAATGATCATTGTCGATTCCAATTACACAGAAGGTGAAGAGATGGATCCCGCAATTTTTTTCCGCGGAATTGCAGAGATGTCGGCGATCGAGGTGACTGCCCTGGATCATTGCCGCGGCAGCGTGATTGATGTGGGTGCAGGTGCCGGATGCCATGCCCTGGAATTGCAAAATAGAAACCTCCGGGTCACAGCGGTTGATAAATCGGAACTTTCCTGTGAGGTGATGCGCGAGCGTGGAATCCGCGAGGTAATTTGCAGCGATATTTTTGACATCACCGCTGGCAGGTATGATACCATTCTGATGCTGATGAACGGAACTGGAATTGCCGGGACCCTTGAGGGACTCTCCCGGCTGCTGCGACATCTGAAAACCTTATTGGCCCCTGGAGGACAAATACTCCTTGATTCCTCCGACATTAGCTACCTCTTTACCGAGGAGGACGGCTCGGTGTGGATTGACCTCTCACGGGAAAACTACTACGGGGAGATGATTTATGAAATGACATACGAAAATGTAAGAAGTGAAAAATTCTTCTGGCTGTTCGTGGACTGTGACACACTGTGTGAAACCGCTATTCGGCTGGGTTTCAGCTGTACCCGGATTGCTGATGGGGAAAACGGCGAATACCTTGCCAGGTTGCTACCGGCACGCTGACCATGACCCTCTTTCCGACGCTCCGTTCAATCCTTTAAACTCCACTACGACAAAACTTTCTTATGGCAGAATTCAGACAGCTTACACCGGTTGAGATTGCTGTTCTGCAAAAACAGGGATGTATCGCCGATGATTGGTCCAATCTTTTCGTTTCTCCGGGATTCCAGACTTCCTCAGTCCGGAATAGCAGGTTTACCGGGAAAAATTTCCTCGGGACTTTTACCGATGACATGACTTTCCCGGGAGGAGTTCATCAGAAGGCGGGTATCTGCGATGCCTGGCTTCATGAATGCAGGGTGGGGGACCAGGCTTTCATCGGCAATATCAAAGGGTATATTGCCAATTACGATATCGGGGATCATGCGGTTATCACCAACTGTGACCGAATTTATACCGAAGGACAGTCTGCTTTTGGCAACGGCGTGCAGGTCAATGTTCTCGATGAGACTGGCGGGCGACAACTTCTTATTTACGACAATTTATCGGCCCATACGGCTTATCTGATGGCTTTTTACCGCCACTACCACAATTTCCTGGACATCATAACAACCATGATTCTTGATTATGCTGATGGGATCAGGTCAGAACGGGGGTATGTCGGCCCCTACGCGCAGATCATGGATGCCGGACAAATTATTAATGTCAGGATCGGGAGCCATGCGTTCATCTCCGGGGCTGCCCGACTTCAGGAAGGATCGGTAAACAGCAATGAATATGACAGGGTGACGATCGGAAATAACGTGGTAGCTGAACGGTTTATCATTTCCTCGGGAAGCGAGGTAAGTGATCATGCTGTGGTCACCAACTGCTTCATCGGACAGGGATGTGTATTGAGCAAGCATTATTCAGCCATTAATTCCCTTTTTTTTAGCAACTTCCAGGGATTTAACGGTGAAGCGTGCAGTATCTTTGCAGGTCCATTTACAGTATCGCATCACAAATCCACGTTGCTGATTTCAGGGATGTTCTCATTCTGCAATGCCGGTAGCGGTTCCAACCAAAGCAACCACATGTACAAACTGGGACCTATCCACCACGGGATTGTGGAAAGAGGGACCAAAACCACAAGCGACTCCTTCGTGCTGTGGCCGGCGCTGATTGGCCCCTTTACCCTGGTAATGGGGCGGCATTATAAAAATAACGATACCTCAGATATGCCATTCTCCTACTTGATCGAAAACAAGGACAACAGCTGGCTTGTGCCGGGCGTTAATCTGAAAAGCGTAGGGACCATCCGCGATGCCATTAAATGGCCTCGCCGCGATTTGAGAAAAGACCCGGAATTGCTCGATTCCATAAACTACAACCTGCTTAGTCCGTTTACAATACAGCGAATGGTAAAGGGAAAACAAATCCTGGGACAAATCAGGCAGATTTCAGGTGAGGCTACAGAAACCTATAGCTGGGGGACAACTTTCATCTCACGTAATTCCCTGATCCGGGGAATGGAACTCTACCAGATGGCGATCATCAAATTTCTTGGAAATTCATTGATCAGCAGAATAGAGAAGAAAAAATACAGCAGTTGCGAAGAACTGGTCCGATGGCTCCGGCCTGAATCAGAGAGAGGAGAAGGGGACTGGATAGATGCCTGTGGCCTGATAGCTCCCAAAAACGAAATAAAAAGATTGCTGAGGATGACTGAATCGGGTGAAATCGGTAATCTCCATGAATTGGAGAAAAACCTGAAGGCACTCCATAATGATTATTATGAAATGGAATGGACCTGGGCTGCCGGTCTGCTGGAGAAAACCCTGGACAAAAAACTGGAAGAGCTTTCCTGTGACGACCTTGTGGCCTTCATTTCGGAATGGAAGGAGTGTGTTACCGGCCTTGATAAACTGCTTTATGAAGACGCCCGCAAGGAATTCAGGCTGAGTGCCATGACAGGGTATGGTATGGACGGTGATAAGCAGGTCAGGGAGCAGGATTTTATCAAAGTCAGGGGAACCTTCGAAAAAAACAGATTTGTCACCGAAGTTGTTGAACATATCCGAAAAAAAAGCGAACTTGCCGAAACAATGATCAAACAAATAAGACAACTGCAATAATTTTAATGACGTAATAAAAATGAGAATCATCATCCAACCAGACTATGAATACCTGGCCCGGTGGACAGCCAGTTATATCGCCCGGAAAATAGAACTTTTCAGGCCAACGGCGCAAAAACCTTTTGTCCTGGGATTGCCCACCGGTTCCTCACCGCTGGGCGTTTACAGTGAACTCATCTCTCTCTATAAACTGGGGAGGGTCTCCTTCAAAAATGTGGTCACTTTCAATATGGATGAGTATGTGGGTCTCGATCCTGAACATCCGCAGAGCTACCATTGGTTTATGTGGTCCAATTTCTTCAACCATATTGACATACAGAAGGAGAATGTCAACATCCTCGACGGTCTGGCCACCGACATCGAGGCTGAGTGTGCGCGTTATGAGGAGATAATAAGGTCAGTAGGGGGGATCCATCTCTTCCTCGGTGGCATCGGTGTTGACGGGCACATTGCATTCAACGAGCCCGGATCTTCCCTCTCCAGCCGCACCCGGGCCAAAGAGTTGAACTATGATACCCGGCTGGTGAACTCAAGGTTTTTTGGAAACGATGTTTCGAAAGTCCCGAAACTGGCGCTGACGGTAGGCGTGGGAACTGTGATGGATGCCCGGGAGGTGCTGATTATTGTCAACGGCCATAACAAAGCCCGTGCCCTCCGCCACGTTGTGGAGGAGGGGGTCAGCCACATGTGGACTGCCAGCGCCCTGCAGCTCCATCCCCGCGCTATGATTGTATGTGACGAGGCAGCTACCTATGAACTGAAGGTGGGCACCTTTAAGCATTTCCTGGATATTGAAAAAGAAAACCTCGATGTTCAGAGCCTCTGGAAATCAGATCTGAAGTGGTAATGCAGCCGCATGACAGGAACCGATTCCCGCCGGTAACCCGGAGACTCAAAAAATCGTGGGCTGCAAAATAAAAATGCAAATTAAATCCTATATTTGCAGCGCCATAAGGCAAAAAGGGTCCCGTAGCTTAATTGGATAGAGCATCTGACTACGGATCAGAAGGTTGGGGATTCGAATTCCTCCGGGATCACAAGACAATAAACAGATTATCAAGGGCTTCAGAAATGAAGCCCTTTCTTTTTTCTTGTATTTTCACCGGTATATGGCTATATTTGACAGTATAATTTTTTACATTGTTGTCAGGTAAACCGACGAATGATTTTTTTTATCTCGCAAGCCGTTGTTTCAACAACAGCATTTTCCATATTCCCAATCTCATCTTTAATCACATAGATTAATTTTGAATTATCGGGTTATCCAAGTTGTTCTAAATAGCTCTGTTTAGGGGCTTTAGTGGATTATTCGCACCATACTCCATGCCTTATTTTCTTTTTTGTTTCTATTGAAAAATTACCTATATTGTAATAGATTACGAACTAATAAACCAGATTCAAATGAAACCACTGAGATTTGCTCTGTTAATCCTGACTGTATTCGCTTTGACAGCATGTATCGAAGATATCACGGAATCTATCGAAGATATCACGGAATCTGTCGAAGATGTAGCAGATTCAGCAACCGACCTGATGGAGGAAATTAATGATATCTCCCGCCATGTGGATGAAAAGCTGGAGACCGGGCAAATAACCGAGGAAGTGGCTGACCTGATCGACGGGCGGTTATCCAGTATTGCCGATATACTGGAATCCACTCTTCAGAATTCGGGGGGATATATCTTCGACCGGTTGGATGGTTCGGTTGACAATGCTTTCAGTGAACTGGACAAACTGCTGGATCATTTGCTGGAAGAGGTTATGGGAAATTGTGTCCCCAAAATCATCAACCAGATCGGATCACAGATGCAACTCCAGATCAATACCATTGCAGCCGCGGCAGAAGATCTGGTCATTGTTACAGCCGGCCAGACCGTCTATGTGATGGATAAAGCCTTCAACGGGCTGATCATATTGATATCCATCATTATCCTCGCCATCGGGTTGATCGTTTTCGCAATAATTTTTTTGAAAAAGGGACGTAAACTGACCGGGGCCAATTACATCGGAGTAGGACTTCTCGCGATTTTTCTCGCCTTTTTCTTTGTCCTGGCGCTCTCCCCTTCAGTCAGGGGAAAGGTACTGACCGGCTTTAATTTTGGCACCGCCCTGGATATAAAGGAAATTACTCCGACAATTACCACAGTCATACCTGAAAATATTGAATTGGGCAAGACAAAAAGAATCTATATCTATGGTAAGCATCTGAACAAACTCGAAAATATTCAGGTAAAACTTATCCGTGGAGGGACTGAAAAATTCAAATTTCCCCAGGGCACCCTGATTGTAAATACTAGCAACCGCATTGTGCTGGGCAACCTGGATCAGGAATTAAAATGGACCTATCCAAAGTACCCATTATTTAGGGATGCTATGGACCGGGAAGGTGTTTTTCTGAATATTCCGGAAAACCAGGTCATCCAGGTTAACAAATCGTTGAATGCAGCCCGTTTCCCTGAAATAAAACCTGTCTCCCCGCAGGAAAATCAGCCCGTTTCCGGCATGACTGGCACGGGTATCCGCCAGGCCATCAACAGGACGCCGGCCAGTCCAATCACGAGAATAGGGATTGACAAAATAATCCGGCAGCGGGAAGAGGTCACCATCAGCAAGCTCGGGCAAGTGAAATCAGAACAATACCTGTTAAAACTCAAAAATTTCTTTTTCAACCACTACAAGATTGCGGAAGGGGATTACGGACTGGTGGTATTCAGTGACACCACCCTGATTGAATCTTCCCAGTTTGTGACTGTCACCAATCCTCCACCACCCGCTCCCGATCCTGATATTTTTATTATGGGGATGAGCTGGTCGGACGGACTAATTCCCGTTGCGGGTCACGATGCCACACTTGATATAAAGTTGGGCTTCTCGCACCCTGAACAGATCGCAAGTAGCTTCAGAGTCAGGGTATACACCGTTCCCCCGGCAGTAGATTTTCTGGTCGAGGTTCCGATGGGTAGAATTGCAGCAGCTTATTCCGGAAACCAGGTGGTAGTCACCACAAGATCTTTCACGGTTGACAAGCCGGGAAACTATACGTTCAAGTGCTCTGTGGATGATCGGAATGATATTCGCGAAACCTCTGAAACCAACAATACCTATAATGAAAATCTAGATGTCGGGGAATATTTATATGACGTCGTTCTGGATCATTTTTCCTTTGAGTTATTTGAGTCTATGGATGCAATGAATCTGGTATATTCTGTTCAGGTGGATGCTGGTGAATTTCCGACTGTTCCTTGTTTGGGAAAGATAACGCAAACCGGGAGTACGATGCTTACGCCGCTAAACTGCAAATTCAATCTGACGGGGATGCGTATAGGTGAAACCATTATGCTTACCTTTCATCCGGATGTGGTATTATCTAAAGACGAATGGTTCCCTTCATGGCATAGTGACCTGCAGAGTGAATCCTTTATAACGACATTAGACTCCGATACGTCACAGAAGCCTATATTGAAAATGGGCAGAGATTATACCTTCCGCGGATTAATGACCATAACCCCAAGGAAATCCAATTGATTTTCCCCGTCCGGAATTTGTGTAAAAAGATATGTGTTTAAAAATTATTGCTTTGTAATGGTTCTCAATGTGAAATACATGCAATATCCTTGAGTTTTATTTTTGAGGCTATTGTCCCTTTTCAGCGGTCGCAAAGAATAGCTTCGCAATTTCATTCTGGTTGGTGCATAAATGATGCATGGATATTTCATGATTTTGCAATTGACTGCATTATAATATGTTATAATCTCTCAAGATCCAGATACGAATAATCAAAACCGTTGGTCTCATCGTGGTGGTCTTCGCGATTCAGCACTTTCCACAGCGAGTAATCGATGTCAGGAAACCATGTATCCGCATCGAAAGGTTTGTGAACCAGGGTCAGGTAAAGGCGGTGCGCCAGCGGAAAAAACTGCCGGTATACCAAACCGCCGCCGATCACAAAGGCTTCCTCTTCGTTTATCACCCGGTCAAGTGCTTCCTGAACTGAAAAGACAATTTCACAACCCGGGAAATCATCCTGCGGATTGTCGGTAATCACGATATTCCTCCTTTTGGGCAAAGGCCACCGGGGAAGCGAAAGAAGAGTATTCCTGCCCATGATCACGGGATGGCCGGTGGTTATCCTTTTAAACCGTTTCAGGTCATCGGGAAGGTGAAACAACAATTCGTTGTTTTTGCCGATGGCAAAATTTTCAGCGATGGCCACAATAATTGAAATGTTGGACATGAAAACAGGTGTTAGAAAATAATATCAGACTAAAAGATATTGGACTTATACCAGCGTTCCGGATTGAAAACAGAAATCATTAAAGACTGAAGCCTTGCGACCCGGTTTTTTCAAACTGCGACTTTCCCGGGGATATGGGGATGTGCCTGGTAATTTACCAGTTCGAAATCCCCGAACCGGAAGCCGAAGATGTCGCGGATATCGGGGTTGATCCTCATTTTGGGGAGGGGCAGGGGTTGCCGGGTAAGCTGCAGTTTTACCTGTTCCAGGTGGTTGGTGTAGATGTGTACGTCGCCGCCGGTCCACACGAAATCGCCGGGCCGGTAACTGGTGACCTGCGCCATCATCAGGGTGAGCAGGGCATAGGAAGCTATGTTAAAGGGCACTCCCAGGAAAACGTCGCAACTGCGTTGGTAGAGCTGGCAGGAGAGTTTTCCTCCGGCAACGTAAAACTGGAAAAGAAGGTGGCAGGGAGGAAGGTTCATCTTATGAAGGTCGCCGACATTCCAGGCGCTGACGATATGCCGGCGGGAATCGGGATTCTCCTTCAGGGAGCGCACCACTTCGCTGATCTGGTCAATGTGCCGGCTGTCGGTGGATTCCCAGTTACGCCACTGCGCTCCGTAAACTGGCCCCAGGTTGCCCGCTTCATCGGCCCATTCATTCCATATGCGGACTCCGTTTTCCTGCAGATATTTTACGTTGGTATCCCCTTTCAGAAACCATAGCAGTTCGTGGATGATCGATTTCAAGTGGAGCTTTTTGGTGGTGAGCACCGGAAATCCCTCTTCCAGGTTAAAACGCATCTGATGGCCGAAGATACTTAGGGTGCCCGTTCCTGTGCGGTCTTCTTTCGGCGTTCCTGTTCTCAGGATGGTATCCAGCAACTCTAAATATTGCTTCATGCGGTCAAAGATAAACTTTTTGTCAGCATCCTCCCCTGACGGTGACCACTTCTCTTTTTACGGGTGCCGAACGGCTCTTCATGGCGGCCTCCATTTCCAACATTTTCCGGGCAGCATTGGTCCGGTAATTATAAATGTTGAGGAGCTGTTTTCCGGAACCTGCTTCAGGAATCTCCGGTTCAAAGAATAATTTTCTGAATTCCTCAGCAGACTCACTGAGGATCATATTTTCGGAATCCCCCGCGAATTTCGCTTTCAGGCAGGCCATCCGAACCAGCGTGTCGTCGTCGGCATAAAAAATATTGGTCCGCAGTTTCTGGTTGAAAATGGCCTTGTTCTGCCGTTCCAGCATCTGGTCAAAGGGAATGTTGATGGCCATGGGGAGGTGCCATTCCTCATAAGCTTCGGCAGGCCGCACGTCAATAACGTTCAGGGCGTAAAAGTTGTTGACGATATCATCGGCCAGCTTATCGGCGGGGATCTCCTTGAAAACGCAGCTCTGCTGCCGTTTTGCCTTTGCAATCTGCATATTGATGATGTCCTCTTTCCCGGGAAGAAATGCAACAATGCCCAAAACCACAAAGAGAGTGGCTATCGCCAATGCGTATTTGTTCTTCATTCCGGGTTCAAGCACATTTTTTCTTTTGTTGACGCGGTTTTCGATATACCAGGTGGCGATAAAGGCGGCGACAGCAACGGCAGCCAGAAGAAATCCGAAGAGGATATCGCTCATTCCGAAATATTCGGAAATTTTGATCTGGCCCAGGTTGTTAGCATGGTACATTTTTTCGAGCAGGGGAAAACCTTCAATGAAGGCGAACACCCCAAGGATACTTCCGCCGACGAAAGCCAGCGCGTCGAGTTTGCCGATGGCCATGGCACATACGCTGGTGCCAGGACAAAATCCACCGATGATAAATCCCACGCCCATGATGGCCCCGCCGATCAGGGCGGAGTTAATGAAGGCCGGGTTGACATAAATGACGCTGGTGTCGAGAAGGCCGAAATGGCCCAGCAGCAGGACTCCTGCCATGGCAGTGACCCCTGCGGTGAAGAAGACCCGGAGAACAGTGAAATCATAGCCATAGAAAAGGCCTACCAGTTTTTTCGTTGTGGAGAAGCCGGCCTGCTCGAGGACAAATCCAAAGGCGACACCGATGGCCAGGGCGATTACCAGGCCAAATTCCTCACTGATGATATAAGGTACTAATGGTCCCATATTGCTCCTATTTAAGCCACAGTTTTCTGAAGAAATATGCCAATCCGTATGCGGCTCCGAAAATAGCCGCCATGGTGAGAATTCCTCCCAGGGAAAGAACTGCCATCCCGCTGAGAGCCGCTCCGCTGGTGCACCCTCTGCCTACCTGTGACCCGAATCCGAAGAGAGCGCCCCCGAGTATGGCCGTCACAACCCGCAGCGTATTGGTCACCCGCGGCCCTTTTTCGAGTTTCAGCCCGACCCGGTTGCCGATAACCCCTGAGAAAAATCCCCCGATGATAACTCCGATCACCTCAAAGACCAGGAAATTCTTCCAGGGACCTCCCGGGTTGTCTTTGGCAAAACCAGTATAGAAAGCGGTATTCTCCGCGTGTTGCGGGGCAAAGGTTTCCACCGAAGCGATGACAACACTCTTGAAAGCGCCGCTTGCTCCAAGACCGCGTCCCGATATATAAATGGTCGCCAGCAGGACCAAACCCAGCAGAAATCCTGCCAGGTAAGGGTTCATGTAAGGTTTTGGCTTTGTCATATCCTGATATTTGTTGAATGTTATTATTCTATTTATTGCGCGAAAATATCTGGCAGTCAGACCCTTTCATTTTTTACCCGACAACCTATCTGTCAACCTGCCCGTCAACCTTTGCCTCATCGACCGGTTCATCCTCGTCCTCCTCCAACTCCTCGTACCCAGTAATCATGGCTTCGATATTGGAAGTGGGTGTCCGGCCTGTCGTTGTCATGTAGACATGAACAACCAGGAAGGCCATCAGTAAAAAAGCTCCTAGGGTATGCCAAAAGGCCACGGTTCCGAGAGGGATGTCACTAATCACCACGATATCGTTCTTATCGAGGGATTTGTGGAACATGTACACAATCCCCGATAAAACGGTGAGGGGAATCAGCACAAGTTTAAAACCAAGGTAGACCAGTCGCTGCAACGGATTCAGCTTCTGTAATCCTGATTTTTTTGTCGGGTGCGGCTCTCCCCGGAACATCCCCCTGGTGTAAAACCTGATCTGGTCGGCCAGTTTATGGGTGGTGGGAATGTACTGCCTCCATTCTCCGGTGACCAGATGCCAGAATATTGCGAAAATGATCAGTCCGATCAACATCCAGGAGGCGACTCTGTGGAATCGGGCGGCATGCTCAAATCCAAGCACACGAAAGGAACCGTGAACTTCAAATCCCGTAAACGCGAGGAAAATGATCAGGCCAGCCTGTGACCAGTGCCAGAATCGCTCAAATCCCTTATAAACATATTCTCTTTTCATGATGACATTGTTTTTAGGGTTCGGTAATTGTGTCGATGGAACTCTTTTTCCTCCGGGAGGTTGCCAGAATCCTGAACAGCGCATGGACGAAGACTCCGCCCAGGCATGTCACAATGATGAAAATCCCGAATATGTCGAGAGGTCTGTTGTGGTCCCTTCCGGGGAGGTAGAATCCGGCAAGGTTTTCCAGTCTGCCGTTTGAGCGTGTATGGCATTCAGCACATCCGACGGTTTTTTCCTTGGGGGCGACCATATGGTTCACAGGCCAGTACATGATGGTTTCGACAAAGTCGTATTGCCCGCTGAAGGGGAGGCCTACCCTGGCCATTCCTGCTGCAGCAGCCGTATTCCAGTTAAAATCTTTCCAGTAGGCGCTGTCCCCTTTGTTGAGTGAGAATAGCTTGGGCTGGATAAGTGTTTTGTAGACTTTATCATAAATTTGATCTCCGGTGTTGATCTTAACGGGAAATATTTTCGAATCCTTATTGTCATGGCTTCCAAAGAGGGTGTTCATTTTCACGGGAACTTCCCTGATGGTGTCCCCAAGCATATAATGATCGGCAGTACCGTTAAACCAGATGTAATCGGGTTTCAAATTTTTAGCCCACCGGAAAGTTCCCTTGATAGACAGGTATTCGGAAGTACTGTCGCTATTAAATTCCCGGTACGGTTCCCCGTTGCGCAATTTTCCGGCATCCGACCATTTCCAATCCATTTTGGTTGCATTTGCTTTCGCATACAAAGGGATATGGCAGGCCTGGCAGGATACTTTTGCATTGTGGCGGTTTAGCAGGTCATCGAAATGAGGGGTACCGGTGTGACAATCCTCACAGGTGGCCCTGTTGTAATTCTCCGATGAAACGGAGTAGAGTTTTCCTTTGATCTGGTGATTCTCAGCATTATGACAGGCAACGCATGACATGTTCATCCCATTGGAAGCCATATGGACATCAAGATCCCGGTCACAGGAAAGCTGGGCTTCCTCGAGGTCCCCGTGCTTCACATTGTTGCCGCCACCGCTGTAAAAATGGCAGCTTCCACAGTTGATGCGTTCCGGATTGCCGACACTCTGGGCTACTTTGGTGAGATTTACGTTCCGGTCGGGATACCCCGACATGGAGGCCCCTTTCATATACTCCTCACTGTTGTCGTGGCACACCATGCAGTCCACATTCCGTGCATTGTTGAAGTCGAAATGGTCGTCGGTCATGCCAAACCCGATATGGCAGGCGGCACAGGCCAGCTCGTTGGACTGCGCGCCCAGGCAGAAATTGTTAAGCACGTTTTTTTTTCCTGCGGCAGTAATACCCCTCCCTTCGACATAAGAAACCCGTTCCCAGTTCCAGTGGGCGGAATTCATCACTTCGCGATGCCTTTCAGTATGACAACTGTTGCACGCTTCGGTAACCTCCTGGGGCGAAGCAAATTTTTTCTGCAATGCAGAAAGTTTGCTGTGATCGATTGAAGAAACGGGTGTAACGGAATACTCCTGTTTAAGCTTCTCCAGCTTCAGGTTGTAATATTCCTCTTCACCGCTGAACCATCTGATGAAGGTTAAAACAGCGATCACAAAAACAATGACGCCAATAATCGTCTTTTTCATTCCTGTGGGTTCAAATTATTTACTTCGTTTATACACGGTGGTTTACCCGGAATCCTTTCTGTAACAGGCATTGCCAGTTTAAAATTTCCGGATTTGCTCCTGTTTATTTAGTTCCAACTGCTTTCCCGTTCTGCTGCTGCTGCTTTCCAGACCGGAATGACCTCTTTCAGGAAGAGGGCTTTTTCTTCCCTAAATTTCTTCATGTCGAGACCGATAAACTCCTGTGCTTTGGCTTTTGTGGAGATGTCGGGGTAGGGGATTTCCCCGTTAAATCCGAGGGAGGAGAGCAACCTGGCCAGTTTCAGCCGGGTTTCCTGTGCAATGTTCAACCCTGCCGTCACGATTCTGCCACATTCAACGGGAGCGTGGAATGATCCGCCATGCGAGGCTGCCACATAATCCCATCTCCATTGTGCCCGGCGAATCCCCTTCAGAATATCCTTCATCTGTTCTTCGGTAGCGCCGAGTTCCCAGGCTTTTTTGGCTTCCACATGGGTCCTGACCAATGCTTTTTCCAGTTCACCGCGGGCTTCGAGGATCTTATCCTGCCGGTCATATACATTCTGAACCAGGGTAGCTGTTTCCTCGCGGTGGCAAACCTGACACGAGGCTGCAACATTGTTCAGGGGACTCTGCATCTTGTGGTTGGTATATTTTACTCCGCCTTCGCTCTGGTAGGGCATGTGGCAGTCGGCGCAGGCGACGCCCCGCTGGGCATGAATGCCAAACTGCGCCACTTCATAGTCGGGATGCTGGGCTTTCAGCATCGGAGCTCGGCTCAACGCATGGGTCCAGTCAGAGAATTCAATCTCATCGTAATATTTTTCCATCTCTTCTACCGTCATCCCTTTGTCCCAGGGAAAGGTGAGATAGTTGGCCCCCTCAGCCACTTTTTTGTTGAAATAATATTCCACATGGCACTGGGCGCAGACCAGGCTGCGCATTTCCTGGTAGCTTGCATTGGTAACATCCTTCCCCTGCCGCTGAAAAGCCTCGATAAGCGCCGGCCGCGAAATCTGCAGGTTGGCCGTGGAGGCGTTGTGGCAGTCGGCACAGCCGATGGGATTCACAATCTCGGAACCCAGCCTGGCCCACATGCCGGAATAATACTGCGTAATCCCCTCTTCCTTCATCATCCGGGGCACATCCGGACTTTTACAGGCCCAGCAGGTGGTGGGCTGTGGCCCTGCATCACCACTCATGGGAGCTCCCGTCCTGAGTGAATTGTATATATCTTCGATGGCATAATAATGTCCGCGCCCCTGGTTATAATCCCTTGAAAAAAGGTAACCGGCCCAGAGAACCACCATTTCGGGCACTTCTTCAAGCATGTCCACCATAGCATTCCCGCCGTGCTTGCTGCGGAAAGAGGTGTCGGCAGTGCCATAGTAAGATTGGAATTCACGGGGATAATTTTCCCCCCACTTTTCATTTCTCACCTCCCCGTCCCGGAGAACCGTCTTGGGGGTGTTCACGAACAATGCTTCCGCACGCCGCTCAATGATCGAGGAAGCCAGCAATCCAAGCAGGAATACCACGGCAATGGTGGCAAAGAAAAGAAGCCACGCCAAGGCAGGTCTTTTTTGGGTCAATTCGGTGATGGATTTCATATTTGTAATTCTTTGTGTTTGCCTGTTGTTCTTCAAGGTTTCTCAGTTCTTTTTCATCCATTGGGGAACCGGACTTTCAAGCAGGGGGACCCTGGCATAGGGTACGCTGGAAAGACTGTTCACCCTCCCGTGAGGAACTTCCTGGTGGCATTCAATGCAACGCTTTCCTTCGCGAACTTGTCTGTACATTGCCACCGATGCTTCCAGTTTCGGATCCACAAGGAGTTTTTCATGGCAACGGATGCAATTGCTCTGCACGACCCTGGCCCCGGGTTCCAGGATTCTGATCACCTGCCTTTCCATACGCAAGGTGAAGAGGGTGGAATGACGCAAACCATCATTGGCTTTGAAATAATACTTATTGAAAATATTGTTGTGAGGAACATGACAATCGTTGCAGTGTGCATTCTCGCGGTGGGAACTGTGTGTCCACGTGGCATACTGCGGGGCCATGATGTGGCAGTTGATACATGCTTCGGGTCTGTCGGAGAGGTAGAGGTGAGCCTTCCCCAGATACACGGAAAATAGTCCCAGACCGATAAAGATCCCCGTAAGAATGAGAACAGGAATCCTCCAGGCCGGAGGCGGAAGAAGTCGTCGCAACATAAGCAGTGATTTATCCTTTATGGAGCTGCAATATAAGATAATTCTTCAAAGAGTTTTACAATTTATGTTTTACAATATCTCTTATGCTATTCATGAACCGGCTATTCATGCAGGGTGGTTTGCCCTGCCTGGTATCCGCTTCGATAATAATGTTGTTAAGCCGGCTTATTAATGCTTCCATACAACTGTTTTAAAAGGCTGAAAGTAGTTATTTTACGAAGAAAGTAAATTCCCGGCCTGAAAAGTCATAACAAAGGGCGCCAAATGCCGCGTAGAAGAAAACAACGGAGCAGATCAGCTGATCACCGACCATTCAAAGTCGGTTTTCTTTCCCCGTAGGAGGGATGTCCGGAGCACCCGGTATTCCGAGCTCTGTAGAAGCGGGTCTGTTTCGAGAATTTCACGGGCGTTTGAACGGGCCAATTCCAAAATGTCGGCATCTTTGGCCAGGTTGGCGATTTTCAGGTCAAAGCCGATGCCGCTTTGCTGAGTGCCTTCAAGGTCACCGGGCCCACGGAGTCGCATGTCCATTTCGGCAATTTCAAATCCGTCATTGGTACGCACCATTGTCGCCAGACGCTTCCGGCTTTGGTTGGTGATTTTAAAGGAAGACATCAGGATGCAGTACGACTGGTCGGCACCGCGTCCTACACGTCCCCGCAATTGATGCAACTGTGAAAGCCCGAAGCGTTCGGCACTTTCAATGACCATGACCGAGGCGTTGGAGACGTCAACCCCCACCTCAATAACGGTGGTGGCCACCATGATCCGGGTGCGCCCTTCCTTGAATTTCTGCATTTCCCTTTCTTTATCGGCAGGTTTCATGCGACCGTGAACCATGCAGACATCGTAGTCGGGGAACTCGTCCGAGATGTGACGATACCCCTCCTCCAGGTTTTTGAGATCCAGGTTTTCCGATTCGGAAATCAGGGGATACACCACGTAAATCTGTCTCCCTTCCATGATTTTCCTGCGCATGAACTGATAGACATCCTGCCGTTTGTTCTCAAAGAAATGAAGGGTCTGAACGGGCTTCCGGCCGGGAGGCAACTCGTCGATGACCGACACATCGAGATCTCCGTATACTGTCATAGCTAGGGTCCGGGGAATGGGCGTGGCAGTCATGACCAACACATGGGGGGGGATGGTATCGTTTTTCTGCCATAACTTCGCCCGCTGGGCCACGCCGAAACGATGCTGCTCATCGATGATCACCAGTCCCAGCTTTTTGAAATTTACCGCATCCTCAATCAATGCATGGGTTCCCACCAGCAAATGCATTCTGCCGTCGGCCAGTTTTTCGTGCAGGAGACTCCGGTCCGATGCCCTGACAGATCCCGTGAGCAGTCCTGTATCGACATTCATGCCCCTGAGTAACCCGGTGATGGTGTCGTAATGTTGCTGGGCCAGGATTTCAGTGGGGGCCATCAGACAGGCCTGGAAACCATTGTCCAGGGCTATGAGGAGAGCCATCAGCGCCACCAGGGTTTTCCCGCTGCCTACATCGCCCTGCAGAAGTCGGTTCATCTGAATGCTCCTTCCAAGGTCTTTCCTGATCTCTCTGGTCACCCTTTTCTGGGCATCGGTTAACTGAAAAGGAAGGTAATGATGGTAAAACGTATTGAAATTGTACCCTACCTCAGTGAAGGGGAATCCCTTGAATTTGCTTTCCCTGTTGTGCTTCAGCGATAAAATCTTCAGCTGGATCAGGAAAAGCTCCTCGAATTTCAGCCTGAACCTCGCATTCCGGAGATCATGGCTGTTATCGGGCTTGTGAATGGTATGGAGCGCTTTTTCCAGTCCCATCAATTTCAGCCTGTCCATCACTCCCGCAGGCATGGTCTCGGGGACTTTCCCCTTCATCTTATCCAGAAGGGTAAGCATGAACCGGTGAATTGCCTTTGAAGTGAGGTATTTCTTCTTCATCTTCTCAGTGGTGTTGTAATGCGCCTGGAAGATTCCGGCCGGCTGAAGCGAAATATCGCCTTCCGCTTCAATCTCGGGATGAACGACGTTGATGACGCCGTTAAATTCCGCGGGCTTGCCAAAAATGGTATAGGTCGTGTTCAGCCGGAGATGCTCCTTCTGCCATTTGACACCCTGAAACCAGATCAGTTCCATGACACCGGTCTCATCACGGAACTGGGCAGTCAACCGCTGTTTGGGACCTACTCCCACCACCTCCATGGAAGTGATTCTTCCCTTTACCTGGATGTGCGCCATGTTGGCCTGCACCTCGCTGATCCTGTAAAACCTGGTGCGATCAACATACTTGTAAGGGAAATAATAAACCAAATCGCGAAAAGTCTCAATATTGAGCTCTTTTTTCAGCAATTCAGCCTTTACCGGCCCCACACCCGGCAAAAATTGAATATCTTGGTCCAAAAAATCTGTCATCAACCACAAAGATAGCAAACTGTCGTCAATTCGATGAAAACCATCCGCAGCAATCCTCTGGGATTCGGAATCCACTCCCCATATGTTTATCATTTGGTTACCAGGGTCCTTTTCGGGAAACATGATCCCCTCCGGAATAAGGTTCTCCTTTCATTTCCGATAAATTCCCAAAGGAGAAGGGAACTCCGGACCATCGTCCGGCTGACGGATCATTTCCGCCCCGAGAGGATTATTTTTTCCGGAAAAGAGGAGGAGACCCTCCTGTTAAGAACCTTTTTCCCGGAAATTCCTGTTCTTTCATCGCTTCCAGAGGAAACAGGAGCGGGGAATGTCAGGGAGATGATTATTTCCGCCTCTCCGGCTGCCTTCCCGGAGGATATTCCTGCTTATGGTGAGGAGGCCTGCTGGATCCTCCGGAATTGTGGAAATTTTGAAATGAAAAGATTATTTGATAAATTGCGCCTTTCTAAAGATGTCCCCCTCACCATTGAAGTAAAAAACACAGCTATTATTGTTTTCAGTTGGAAATTCCGGAAACAGGATTATGTTGTCAAACGGTTCCATTGTTTCTGATAAAGAGCATGTTGTTAATGCATAAAGTGATCCGTCTTGACAAGATTGTCAAGCATTACAAGGTAGGGCCTTCGGTTGTAAAGGCATTGCGGGCGGTAACGCTCGACATATACAAAGGTGAATACGTTGCCGTTATGGGGGCTTCGGGATCTGGGAAATCAACGTTGATGAATATCATAGGGTGCCTGGATACGCCGACAAGCGGGAATTATCTCCTGAACGGTACTGAGGTGAGCAGTATGAGTGACCGCCAGTTGGCAGCAATCAGGAACCGCGAGATCGGGTTTGTTTTTCAGGTTTTCAATCTCCTGCCCAGAAATTCAGCGTTGGAAAACGTGATGCTTCCCCTGATCTATGCCGGTGAGAATAAACAAACCAGGCGTGAAATGGCCTTGAAAATGCTGGAAGATGTGGGGCTTGGCGACCGGGTGGAACACAAACCCAATGAACTTTCGGGCGGACAGCGGCAAAGGGTGGCCATTGCCAGGGCCCTGGTAAACAAACCTTCGCTCCTCCTTGCCGATGAACCGACAGGAAACCTCGACTCGAAAATTTCGGAAGAGATCATGAAACTGTTTGCCGAAATTCACAGTAAGGGAAATACCTTGCTGATGGTCACCCACGAAGAGGATATTGCACGCCATGCACACCGGATCATTAAACTCAAAGATGGCGAAATTGAATCGGATGTAGAAAATCCAAACCCGATCTATTAATCTGAAGGTATGAAGTCCAAAATATACACCAAAACCGGGGATGACGGGACAACAGGTCTGGTCGGGGGTACCCGGGTGAAAAAAAGCGAAATGAGGCTTGAGGCCTACGGGACCATCGATGAACTGAATTCATGGCTCGGACTGATCAGGTCAGTGACAGATGACACGGAAGTCAAGGATTTATTGTACGCAGTGCAAAGTAACCTTTTTATTTGCGGATCGAAGCTGGCTTCCGATGAAAAGGGAAAACAGATCTCCGGGAACCTGAATATCACCCGGGAAGAGATCCTTCGGTTGGAAAATGCCATTGATGCCTTTGATATGGAATTAGACCCCCTGCAGAGTTTTATCCTTCCGGGGGGTTCCGCTCTTGTGGGGTATTGTCACATCGCCCGGACAGTATGCAGACGGGCCGAACGGAGAATCGTCCAACTGGCAGAAACCACGGAAGTCGACGATGTTATCATTCGCTATGTTAACCGGCTCTCTGACTTTCTTTTCGTATTGTCCCGAAAAACTGGCCGTGACACTGGCATCGCGGAAGTGCCCTGGAAACCGTTGGAAGCAAAGGATTAATCTTCGTTTTCCGGCTAATTGTCTTTGTATGTTTTCGTTCTTAAACGAACGTTTAAAATAAAGAATCTATGAAAATCGACATTGGTGAATCTTTGGTAAACAGTTATCTGCGGCACGTTGTGGGTTGTCATATCGTGCAGGCAGGATGGAAACCATCAGTGAACTGGCCGGTGGAAGGTGCGATGAATGAAAAGGCCAAAAGGGAGTTCGACAGGATTCAGCGACACCGTGCATTTACAGAAATTTTTAAAACACCCTTTGAACCTACCGTCCTTCAAACAGAAATCGATGTGCTGGGACTTGACCAGGAGAACACGGTTTATGCTGCCAACGTTACTTTTCACGAATATGGCATCAACTTCGGCTCCAAAACTGATACGCGCAACAGGGTTATCAAAAACCTGCTGAGAGCCTATCTTGCTCTGATCTGTTACTTTCCCGGTCAGAAACATGTTTTGATGTATTGCTCCCCAAAGGTGACCGGTCCGACAGAAGATGTCATCCGTAATTATTTCAAGATCCTGAAGGAAGATTTCACGTCGGAACAGGCTGAATTCATTTACCTTTCGAACGAGGATTTCAGGGACCAGGTGTTGATGGGCACCCTGGATTGCACCCATGACCAGTTTGACACCAGTGAATTGTTCCTCAGATCCTTCAAACTTTTGACGGCTTACACCTCGGAAAATGAAGAGCCGTCAGAATCTTCGGAACCGCATTCGGGGCTGGAGGGAAAACAAAGGGAGAAGGACCAGGGGAAAGGTGACAGGCAACCAGATGGCGGAGTTGAGACAAACCTGCCCGACAATACCAGCCTGGACTTTTTCCGGGAACCTGTCGCAGAAAAAGAGTTTGTCCATGGCGATGAGAACGGAAAAGTAAAAAGTGAAATAGAAAAGGTGAAGAACAGGGTTCCGAAATGGTTTAAACGGTCGGGACAAAACAACAGTAAAATTCTGATCCGTTTTCTGACCATCCTGGAGAAATCGGAAACGGTCAACCTTCAACAACTGGCCGATGCATGCGTGGATGTTAAGAATTTTATGGGGAATTTCGCCCAAATGAACAATATTGCAGATAAAAACCACGGAAAAGTCTTTGCCGTCACCGGTGATGTTGTCAATCTCTGGGAACCGGTAAAGGATTTTATCATCCAGGAATACATAGAGTTCAAGAAGTCCTATTATTCGGAATAATGGCCTGCTATTTGCAGGGGTCGTTTTTTTATTAAAAAAAGAGCATTGTACTTCTTACGTAATATCTTATTTTGTATATTCGCGGAAATTTTGAAGCAGGCTTTTGTAACCTCTTAATTATCAATGAATATGTATTGGACTCTCGAATTAGCATCAAAACTGGAAGATGCTCCCTGGCCGGCAACCAAGGATGAACTGATAGATTTTGCCATTCGCTCTGGCGCTCCCCTTGAAGTTATCGAAAACCTTCAGGAGATAGAAGATGAGGGTGAGATGTATGAAAGCATTGAGGATATCTGGCCCGATTATCCGAGTAAGGATGATTTTTTCTTTAATGAAGACGAATATTAAGAATATGAAAACAGGCGAAAAGCCTGTTTTTTTTGCATTGATTTTTCCTGAGGCACCATGCCGGTAATAAAAGCCTGATATGATTTTTGCAAGTATTGATGATGAGTTAAAAGCCAGAGTACCCGGGATCCGGTTATACTGCATTGAATGTGATGTGACTCCCGAAGAAAGTCCGGCCCCGTTATTGGAAATGATAGAGGAGAAGTGCCGGGAGTTGCGTTGCTCTCTGAAACTGGAAGATATCAGTGCCTTGCCGGCCATCAGGGCTTCCCGGTCGGCCTACAAAGCCTGCGGCAAAGATCCCGCTCGTTACCGTCTCTCGGCTGAGGCGCTGTTGCGGCGAATCGTCAAAGGGGAGGAGTTGTACCGTATCGGCAATGTTGTTGATTTACTGAATCTGGTATCGTTGAGCACCGGGTTCTCCATCGGAGGATACGATGCCGGGAAAATAGAGGGTGAAATTCACATGGGCATTGGGAAGCCGGGGGAACCTTACCGGGGTCTTGGCAGGGGTGACCTGAACATCGAAGGGTTGCCCGTCTTTCGGGACAACCTGGGGGCCTTCGGAAGTCCTACCAGTGACTCTGAGCGCACCGGGGTGGACCCCTCCACGCGCAGGTTTCTGATGATCATCATCGGCTTCGGCAACTCCGGAAAGATGGATGAAGCCGCCCGACTCAGCATTCAGTTGCTTGGGAAATATGCCGGGGCCTCCAATATGGAAACAAATATTACAGAAGGATGAAGAGAAAATTGTGCGGCACATTGCTCAGGCTGATGGGATGGAGAGTAACTGCGGGAGTGGTGCCTTCCGACAAGGCCATCATCATCGGGGTTCCCCATACCAGCATGTGGGATTTTGTGATTTCGTGGCTCTACTATACCTCTGTGGGAGGACGAGCCCGCGTCATGATCAAAAAAGAGATGTTTTTCTGGCCTCTGGGAAGTCTGCTGAAAAGCCTCGGAGCTGTTCCTGTCGACAGGTCCCGGGGGGCCACATTGCTCAGACAGACCGTTGAGGCATTTGCAGTCCATGAAAAGTTTCACCTGGCCATCGCCCCGGAAGGTACCCGGCAGCGGACCAAAAACTGGAAAGCAGGATTCCACACCATCGCCAGGATGACAGGTGCCGACGTTTATCTCGGATATTTTGACTGGGGAAGAAAAGAAGTAGGCTGGTTTGAAATCTTCCCCCTGACCGGGGATGCACAGGCCGACGTCAGCCGGATGAAAGGTTTTTACCGCAGCAAAGGACTTACGGGGAAACATCCCGAACTCTACACGGCAGAAGAGTAAAGTCATTCAGCCGTCTTTTGTGCCAGTCGGCGGATCATTTGAACTTCCCGCCGCAGGGCAGCGGGGAAACCAATCCCGGAAAATCGGGATGCGCTCGGCGGGTTTCAGCACCTGATCTGCCATAAGCAGAGACCTGGCATTAATGCATGCCTGGCACAAAGAACGGATGTAGTCAATGTACTCATGGGAATTCAATGCTCTTTCAATCGTCATGCGTAATGAAAAAAACGGAGCGATGGAACTGAAAGTAACGCTGATTCAGACGAATCCGGAATGGAAGAAAAAAGAGGTTAACCTCAGAAGAATATCGGGTTTGATGGAAAACCAGCCCGAAAGCGATGTTGTTTTGCTTCCGGAGATGTTCTCCACGGGTTTTTCCATGGATGTTGAAGAACTTGCCGAAAATATGAGCGGTATGACAGTGACCTGGATGATGGAAAGGGCGTCAGCCTTGCAGTCGGTAGTGGCAGGGAGCCTTATTGCCCGGGAAGCAGGGCGCTTTTATAACCGGCTGGTATGGGCTCGTCCCGATGGAAAACTTCAATGGTACGACAAACACCACCTTTTTACCATGGGGGAGGAGCATCACCATTACTCCCCGGGGAAACAACGGGTAACCGTGGAATGGAAAGGATGGAAAATCAGGCTGCTGGTATGTTATGACCTTCGTTTTCCGGTTTGGGCCCGCAACCACGACGATTACGACCTTTTGGTTTACCTCGCCAACTGGCCTACGGCCCGGCATCAGGTATGGAAGAGCCTGCTGAAGGCAAGAGCCCTGGAAAACCAATGCTATTGCGCCGGAGTGAACCGCGTCGGAATCGACGGAAAAGGAATCAGCCACACGGGAGATTCTGCTGTGATAACACCCCGGGGGGATACCTCCTGGCTGGGCGATCAGGAAACGTCCCGAACTTTTACCCTGAACCTGGAAGAATTGAAAAAATTCAGGAAAAAATTCCCTGTACTCAATGACCGAGACCGGTTTGATATCGAATTTTAAAACTCCGCCTTCCGAGATCGGAAGTAGTTCACCTGAGTCAGGTCACCGGTTCATCAGGTTATTTTTGAGAAAATCCTCCATTTTCCGATAAAGGTGCATGGTTGTATTTCCCCCGCGGATGCCATGGTTCTTATCGGTATAAACGGCCATATCGAAAGGAACGCCGGCCTGGACCAGCGCCTCAGCGAAGGTCATGGTATTCTGGACGTGGACGTTGTCGTCGGCCGAACCATGGACAATCAGCAGCCGGCCGGTGATCTTGTCGGCATGGGTGACAGGAGAATTCTGATCATAGCCACCGGGATTTTCTTCCGGGGTACGCATATACCTTTCCGTATAAATGTTATCGTAAAAACGCCAGTTGGTGACAGGGGCCACGGCAATGCCGGCTTTAAAGAGGGTGCCCCCTTTTGCCATGGCGAGGGCTGTCATGAAACCTCCGTAACTCCATCCCCAGATGGCGATGTTGCCGGCATCGACAAAGGGCTGCCGCGCCAGATAGCGGGCGGTCTCCACCATGTCGTCCGACTCATATTTCCCCAATTGCATATAGGTGACTTTCCTGAAATCCTCTCCGCGGGCCCCTGTTCCCCGGGGATCGACACAGACCACCAGAAAGCCTTCCTGGGCGAGGTATTCATTCCACCCCACGCTCCAGGTATCAGTGACCTGCTGGCTGTTAGGACCGCTGTACTGGGTGATCACCACGGGGAACCTGCCTTCCGGGGTCGTAGCAGGGGGCTTTATCATCCATCCGTTTAATACTACCCCTTCGGAAGTGGTGAAACTGAAAAATTCCTTCAGGGGTATCCGATATTCCGTCAGTTTTTGCCTGAGTCGGCTGTTGTCTTCCAGAATCCTGATCTGCTTCCCCGTCCAGTCGTGTACCGTCGTTACCATTGGGGTGGACAGGTTGGTGTACTCGTTGATATAATAACTGAAATTACGGCTGAATGCAGCCCGGTTGGTTCCGGAAACCGCTGAAAGTTTCCCCTTTTTCTTTCCGTCACTGCTGACAAAACAGACCTCCCTCCCCATGGGGGATTCCGCCGCCTGGTAATAAAAGCGTTTCCGCACCGGATCGTACCCGTAAAAGGCCGTCACGTCATATTGCCCGTTAGTCAGTTGCCTGCTCTCAAATCCATCTTTGTCATGCAGGTAAAGATGGGCATAGCCGTTGCGCTCGCTGGTCACCACAAACTGCCCATCCTCCAAATAGGTCAGTTTGTCAAGGAAATCCTCATCCACGAAGCGGTCGTTCTTTTCGGTGAACACAATCCGGGAGTCTCCCGTATACGGGTTCACATACAAAAGGTCAAGGCGGTTCTGCTGCCTGTTCATCCGCATGATGGCCAGACTCGATCCGTCGGGAACCCACCGGATGCGCGGAATGTAAATGTCGGTCTCCTTACCGGTATCCGCCAGAATATTGGCTTTGGACCTTACATCATATATCCTTACAGTCACCAGTGAATTCTTTTCCCCAGGACGCGGATATTTGAAGGTTTCGACACGTGGATAGGCCGGACTGGTTTCCTTTCCCGGTTGTCCAGACTGGAAAAGGGTCATGCTGAATTCCCTGACTTCCGATTCGTCAAACCTGATGTAAGCCAGAAACCTGCTGTCGGGGGACCAGGCAAAAGCTTTGTTAAAACCGAATTCCTCTTCATACACCCAGTCGGGAGCCCCATTGATGACTTTGTTTCTTTCGCCGTCAAAGGTCACCTGGCTTTCCGTGCCGAATTTCAGGTTTTTGATAAAGAGATTGTTATCCCTTACAAAGGCTACCCTTTCCCCATCGGGCGAGAAAGTGGCCAGCTGCTGCCTGCCCTTCTCGGAAAGGGGCATGAGTTCCTCTGTTACCGAATTCCATATATAATATAGAGCAGTAAACGAATGACGGTAAATGGGGTCGACGGAAGTGGTCAGCAAAATCCGGGTCTCGTCGGCACTGAATTCGTATGCTGAAAACCGGTTGACCGGGGAGTCTTCGACTTTTCTGACATCTAGAAGGACAGCCACTTTTTCGCCGTTCTCGTATTTGTATTTGACGATCTGTGATCCGTCCACCAGCATGGTGTAATGCTTTCCATCGTTCATGGATCTCAATCCGGGCAGGGGATTCGGGCTGAACGTCCGGTTTTTGAAGAGATCATCAAAAGTGATGGTTTTTTGGGCTTCCGCCGGTGAAATAACCAGCAAGGCTGTTAAAAGGATAATAAAAAAACGAATGCTTCTCATTCGGGCCATTTTTTTGATTATAACGCAAAATAAACTAAAAATTGCAATTTTCTCATCGCGAAGGGCGCTTTGAGGAGGAAGATCCGAAGGCAGGAATTATTATTCTGTTAAGGGACTTAAAAAGATGGGGCAATTTATATTGTTTGATATGAAAGTATTATCTTTGCGCACTTAAATTTTTAGCGAATTTTAACCGATGATAAAGATCACTTTGCCGGATGGAACAGTCCGTGATTTCAATGCCGGTATTACTGGGCTTGAGATAGCGGAAGCCCTTTCAAGCCGGTTGGCCAGGGAGGTCTTGAGTATTTCCGTGAACGGGGAGGTTTGGGACCTCCACCGTGGGCTTACGTCAGATGCTTCCGTAAAGCTCTTCACCTGGGAAGACCGTGAAGGTAAGGAGACCTTTTGGCATACTTCGGCCCACCTGATGGCGCAGGCCATTGAAGAGACATACCCCGGAACCCGGTTTGGCATCGGACCATCTGTGGAAACGGGATTTTATTATGATATTGACCTGCCTGAAGGAGCGCAGTTGTCGGAAAAGGATCTGGAAAAGCTGGAAAAGAGAATGCTGGAACTCTCACGGGACAAGCAGCCGGTTGTCCGTACCGACATTTCCAAGGAAGATGCGCTCAGGATGTTTTCAGAAAAGGGGGACCTGCTGAAGACCGAATTGATCAGTGAATTGGAAGACGGCACCATTACGCTTTACAACCAGGGCAAATTTACCGATTTGTGCCGCGGGCCCCACCTTCCCGACACCGGTTATATCAAAGCTGTGAAGCTGACTTCCATAGCAGGCGCTTACTGGAGGGGGAATGAAAAGAACAAGATGCTCACCCGTGTTTACGGAGTGACCTTCCCCAAACAGAAGATGCTCGAGGAATACCTGACCATGATCGAAGAGGCCAAAAAAAGGGATCATCGCAAAATCGGAAAGGAGATGGAACTCTTCACCTTTTCCGAAGCCGTCGGGCTGGGGTTGCCGCTGTGGCTGCCAAAAGGGGCCCAACTGAGGGGATTTCTGGAAGATTTCCTGAAAAAAATACAGCGAGATTTCGGATACGACCAGGTGATCACCCCGCACATCGGCGATGTTAACCTGTACAAAACTTCAGGCCATTACGAAAAATACGGGAAAGATTCTTTCCAGGTGATCAAGACGCCGGCCGAAGGCGAAGAATATATGCTGAAGCCGATGAATTGCCCTCACCATTGTGAAATCTATAAATCGAAACCCCATTCTTACAAAGATCTGCCAGTCCGGATGGCTGAATTCGGAACGGTATACCGGTACGAACAAAGCGGCGAATTGCACGGTCTCACCCGGGTCAGGGGATTCACCCAGGACGACGCCCACATATTTTGCAGGCCCGACCAGTTGAAAGAGGAGTTCAAGAAGGTGATCGACATCGTATTTATCATCTTCAAAGCACTTGATTTTCACGATTACAAAGCGCAGATTTCGCTTCGTGATCCTGAAAAACCGGAGAAATACATCGGAACGGCCGAAAACTGGGATAAGGCTGAAAAGGCCATCGTAGAGGCTTGTGCCGAAAAGGGACTGAAGACGTTTACCGTGATGGGAGAGGCTGCATTTTACGGTCCCAAACTCGATTTCATGATCAAGGACGCCCTCGGAAGAAGCTGGCAACTGGGTACCATCCAGGTGGATTATAATCTTCCGGAACGTTTCGAACTGGAATACACAGGAGCCGATGACAAACGGCACCGTCCGGTGATGATCCACCGTGCACCGTTTGGATCCATGGAAAGATTCGTGGCTGTCCTGATCGAACATACGGCAGGGAAATTCCCTCTCTGGCTTACCCCGGAACAGGCGGTAATTCTGCCCATCAGCGAAAAATTCAACGACTACGCCCTTACTGTTTCAAATAAGTTAAAAAATTCCGATATTCGCGCCGTGGTAGATGAGCGCAATGAGAAGATAGGCAGAAAGATACGTGATAACGAACTGAAAAGAATCCCGTACCTTCTCATTGTGGGTGAAAAGGAAGTAGAGTCCGGTACCGTTTCGGTGCGCCGGCAGGGTGAAGGAGACAAGGGAATTATGTCAACAGACGAATTGGCTGGTTTTCTGCGCGAAGAAATTAAAAACCAATTAACCGGATTGTATAACTAATTAAAGGAGGACCTTACTATAGCTATTAAGAAAGCATTAACGAGACCTGACCGATCGGACAGTAATGACGCTTCGACTTACCGGGTCAATGAAAGGATCAGGGCACAGCAAGTGCGTTTGGTAGGGGATAATGTGGAAAACCCGGGAATCTATTCCTTACGCGAAGCCCTGAAAATTGCCGATGCTTTGGATTTGGATCTTGTTGAAATATCACCCAAAGCCGATCCTCCGGTCTGCCGCGTGATAGATTATTCCAAGTTTCTTTATCAACAGAAAAAGAAACAAAAGGAAATGAAAGCCAAAACTGTGCAGGTGGTGGTGAAAGAGATCAGATTCGGGCCTCAGACCGATGATCATGATTTCAACTTTAAACTGCGGCATGCTGAAAAATTCCTTCAGGAAGGAGCCAAGGTAAAGGCATTTGTTTTCTTCAAGGGACGATCGATTCTCTTTAAGGAACAGGGAGAAATCCTTCTCCTGAGGTTTGCCACCCTCCTGGAAGACTACGGAAAGGTAGAACAACTGCCCAAACTGGAAGGTAAAAGAATGACGATGTTTATTTCACCGAAAAAAAAATAGTACGCACGAGTAATTATTAAAAAAGGTAAGACAATGCCCAAAATGAAAAGCAATTCCGGAGCCAAAAAGAGATTCAGACTCACCGGAACCGGAAAGATCAAAAGAAAACATGCTTACAAAAGCCACATTCTGACAAAAAAGAGTACCAAGCGCAAGCGGAATCTCGGGTACTGGACCATCGTGGACAGCACCAATCTCACCAATGTGAAGCTGATGTTGAACATGAAGTAGATTTTCTCATTGAATAATAAAAAAGAGTTAGTAACCGGGTGATTGTGCCAGAAGTTCCTGAAACGGACGCCAATCGCCAAAAAACAAAAAAGTATGCCAAGAAGTGTAAATCATGTAGCATCACGAGCCCGAAGGAAAAAATTATTGAAATTGACAAAAGGTTATTTCGGTTCTCGTAAAAATGTATGGACAGTAGCGAAGAATACCTGGGAGAAAGGGCAGCAATATGCCTACCGTGACAGAAAACAAAAAAAGAGAAATTTCCGTTCGCTCTGGATTCAGCGTATCAATGCAGCAGCACGGCTGGAAGGTCTTTCCTATTCCCAGCTGATCAACCTGCTGAAGAAAAACAACGTCGAAATCAACCGGAAGGTGTTGGCCGACCTTGCCATGAACCACCAGGATGCTTTCAAAGCCGTTGTGGAAAAGGTGAAATAACTTCTGATCAGGTGAAATAAACGGAACCCGGAAATTTTTCCGGGTTTTTGTTTTTTTGGCACTCATGATCTTTTGGGGTGGATTCTTCGCCTGTTTCCGGCAGGCTTATCATAAAATATTTCTGTTGCCTGTCAACCCTCATTTTCTGTCGATTGTTTGTTTTATGCTTTTTGGCATGATTTAGGGCAGTTTTTTGGCTATTTTTGCACTGATTTTATCGTCAGACGACATTCAAAAACCAACAATTATGAAAATACTGAACGAGATTATTGCCAATGCCCAAAAAGCACAAAAGCGGATTGTCCTTCCCGAAGGGTTGGAACCCAGGACTTTAAGGGCTGCTGAGATCATCCTCAAAAACAACATTGCCCGGTTGATAATTCTGGGGAATCCGGGACTGATCAGGGAGGAGGCGGAAAAACTGGGTGTTGGTCTGGGCAAGGCGACCCTGGTGGATCCTGTAACTGATGAGCGGCGCGAGCGGTATGCTTCCATGATGGTTGAAATCCGCCGGAACAAAGGATTAACCAAGGAGGAAGCCTTGACGCTGTTAAACGATCCGCTCTATTTTGCGCCCATGATGATCAAAGCCGGTGATGCCGACGGGGAACTTGCCGGAGCCATCAATGCCACGGGTGACGTACTGCGGCCTGCATTCCAGTACATTAAAACACAGCCCGGGGTCAGCGTGGTTTCAGGAGCTTTCCTGATGTTTATCAACGACCCCAATATCGGTCACGAAGGGATTCTCGTTTTTGCCGATTGTGCCGTACTTCCCGATCCCGATGAAAACCAACTTGCCGAGGTCGCCGTAACGACAGCTCGTACCGCCAAAGCGATCGTCGGCTGTGAACCCAGAGTGGCCATGCTGAGTTTTTCCACCAAGGGAAGCGCTTCCCATATCATGGTTGACAAAGTTGTCAACGCCACGCGGAAGGCCAAAGAAATGGCCCCCGACCTGAAGATCGAAGGAGAACTGCAAGTAGATGCTGCTTTGGTGAAGGAGGTCGCCCAATTGAAAGCCCCCGGAAGCGAAGTAGCCGGCAGGGCAAATGTCCTGGTTTTCCCGTCTCTGGAGTCAGGAAACATCGGGTACAAACTGGTCCAACGCCTGGCAAAGGCCGAAGCCATCGGCCCGGTACTTCAGGGAATGGCAGCCCCCATCAACGATCTGTCACGGGGATGTTCCGTGACCGATATTGTAACCATGGTAGCCATCACCGCCAACCAGGCGGCTGCAATCATTTAAAAACAGAAACGATGAGCAGTGATATCATCAAGGAGTCCCTCGAAGATTTCGGACTCAGTAAAAAAGGAAAAGCCAACGCACTCTTTTCAAAAATTGGAATTGTCGGTTGTGGCCTTGTCGGGCAAAATCTGGCCCGCGTGGCAAGCTATTATGGCCTTGAAGTGATCTTTATCGAAGTCAGCCAGGAAAAAATTGCAAATGCATTGGCCGGGATCACCAAAATGATGGACCACCGCATCGAACATTGGGGGCTTACAGAAAGTGAAAAAAGAGCCAACCTCAGCAGAATTCAGGGCACGACCGATTATAACCTGCTGAAAGGGTGCGATTGTGTGATCGAAGCCATCCGCGAAGTGGACCGGGGAAATAAAATAAAGGAGCGAAGGGCGATTTTCAGGAAAATAGAAGCTGTGGTTGACCCGGATTGCATCATCGCCACCAACTCCACATCCGTGATCATCACCGAACTCGCTTCCGACCTGCAATACAAGGAACGCTGCATCAGCCTTCACTTTTTAGTTTCTTCTCCCGAAGCCAGGATCATGGAAGTGGTCAAGGGCCTTTATACTTCGGAGGAGAGCTACCAGAAGATGTGCCAGTTTGTGAAGCTCATCAACCGCACCATTGTTCCTGTCGCGGAGTCGGCGGGATTGATCAGCATCCGCCTTTTCATTGTGTGCCTCAATGAAGCGTGTGAAATCCTCATGGAAGGCGTGGCCCTGATGGAAGATATTGATCTGACCATGCGGGTGGGCTTTGGAATGCGCTTGGGACCCTTTGAGGTTGCCGATAAAATCGGCCTTGACAAGGTGGTCTGGTGGATGGAGAGTATATACGGTGAATTCGGTGACGTCAGGTACAAACCTTCCCCCTACATCAAAAAACTTGTCCGGGCAAAGCATTATGGCATTTCTTCCGGACAGGGTTTTTACAGTTACGATGAAAACGGGATGAAGATACCCGGCAAATCCAAACCTTGTTAACCGCAAAATTTTGACCCATGAAGATATTAGTTCTCAACTGCGGAAGCAGTTCCATCAAATACCAGCTTTTTAACATGACCGACAGGCACGTTATCTCCAAAGGAGGAATTGAAAAACTGGGGATGAAAGGCTCTTTTCTCAAGCATACCAGAGCCGATGGGCAATTGGTCCTTTTCGAAGGCGAAATCATCGATCACAAGGCAGGCATTGAATACATCCTCGGTATCCTGACTAGTACAAAACACGGGTGTATAAAGAGTTTGGAAGAAATCGACGCTGTCGGTCACCGGGTGGTCCACGGGGGAGAGATGTTCAAATCGAGTGTTTTTATCACTGAGGAGGTAAAAGCAGCCCTGGTCCGGAATATCGATCTGGCACCCCTGCATAATCCGCCGAACCTGAAAGGGATATATGCCATGGAAGAACTGATTCCCGGTATTCCTCAGGTGGGCGTTTTTGATACCGCCTTTCACCAGTCCATGGAGCCGCACGCTTATATGTACGGCATTCCTTATGTCTTGTATAAAAAACATGCCATCCGCAGGTATGGCTTTCACGGAACCAGCCACCGGTATGTGAGCCAGCGTGTCTGTGATCTTCTCGGAAGGGATATCAATACCCAGAAAATCGTCACCTGCCATCTGGGGAACGGGGCTTCCATCACCGCTGTCAGAAACGGGAAATCGACAGATACTTCCATGGGATTTACCCCTATCGAAGGGTTGATTATGGGAACCCGCGCCGGAGATCTTGACATCGGCGTGGTCACCTTTATCATGGAAAAGGAAGAACTGGGCTTGCGATCGGCCAATTCGCTCTTTAACAAGCACAGCGGGATGCTGGGCCTGACAGGGGTATCCTCTGACATGCGTGAGATTGAACAGGCTGCCGGTGCAGGTAATGAAAGGGCTGCCCTGGCACTTCTCATGTACAACTACCGGGTGAAGAAATACATCGGAGCCTATGCCGCCGCCATGGGGGGGATTGACATTCTTGTATTTACTGGAGGTATCGGGGAAAATGCCGATATCGTCAGGGAAGGATCCACGGAAGGACTTGAATTCCTCGGCATTCACCTCGACAAGGAAAAGAACCGGGGATTCAGGAAGGAAGGAGAAATCAGCAAGGCCAGATCACCCGTCAAAGTAATGGTCATCCCCACCAATGAAGAACTGATGATTGCCGTCGATACGGAAACCATCATCAGGGAGAAAGTGAAAAAAATCGGGTAGAAGTTTAAAGGGAGGTGAACGCCTCCCTTTTTTAATAGTCAAAATTGTTATTTTTACGCTACCTTGTTCCTTTAAAGGCAGATTAAACTAAGTGAAATGGAAATCCGACATTTGAATGACATTTTAACAGAATTGAAGGGCAGGAGTCCCAAAAGGCTTGTTGCAGTCAATGCGGTGGATGACCATACCCTTGATGCTGTCAATACCGCTGTGGATGGCGGGATCGTGGAAGCTGTGCTGACCGGGGATCCCGATAAGATTGCCGGCACCTGTCTTTCCCTAGGAATCGATCCGGGAAAATTTACCATTGAACCGGCTCCATCTGAAGACCTAGCCGCCATGAAAGGGGTGGAACTGGTCTCTTCAGGCAAGGCTGACATCATGATGAAAGGGTTGTTGAGTACCGACAAATTTATGCGGGCGATCCTGAATAAGGAGTATGGTTTGCTGCCCCCGAAGGGGGTTCTGAGCCATGTGACGGTCGTGGAAAACCAGAACTACCACAAATTGCTCATCATTGGTGATGTTGCCATTATTCCTTATCCTGACCTGAGCCAGAAGATCGTGATGACGGGATACCTGATCCGCACGGCCCAAGCGCTGGGCATTGCCCTGCCGAAAGTAGCCCTTATCGCCGCCACTGAACAGGTCCTGGCTGCAATTCCGGCATGTACCGAGGCCGCAGTGATTTCCAAGATGGCTGAAAGGGGTCAGATTCCGGGTGCCCTGGTCGACGGCCCTATGGCTTTGGATGTGGCCATAGACAAAGAATCGGCAGAGATCAAAAAAATCGCTTCCCCGGTGGCGGGAGATGCTGATTGTCTCCTGTTTCCCAATATCGATGCAGGAAACGTGTTTTATAAGATGAGTGCCAGGATGTGCCGGTCAGAACAGGCGGCCATCGTGGTGGGAGCCAGGGTTCCGGTGGTTCTCTCCAGCCGCGGGGATTCCATGCAGACAAAACTCTATTCCATTGCCCTTGCAGCATTGCTGGGATAAAGCCTGAAAACCCATGAGCGACATTCTTGTACTGGCCATCAATCCGGGTTCTACCTCGACGAAATTCGCCGTCTATGAGGGGGAAAAACCAATCCTCGTCAAGACGCTCAGGCACTCCATCGAAGAAATCTCCAAATACAATAGCATCGTCGACCAGTTCGACTTCCGCAAGGGATTGATCATCGATGCCCTGGTGGAAGAGGGAATCGCGGTGGACTCCATCAAACATATCATCGGTCGGGGAGGGTTGACCTGGCCTGTGGAGTCAGGGGTTTACAGGGTGAATAACCTGATGCTTCAGCATGCCAGGGAAGGGGTCATGGGGCAGCATGCCAGTAACCTGGGACCCCTGATCGCCGATTTTGTGGCGCTTCAGATCCCCGGGGCAAAAGCCTATATTGCCGATCCTGTCGTCACCGATGAACTTGAAGAAATCGCCCGGATTGCCGGCCATCCCCGTTTCGAGAGGGTTTCCATCTTTCATGCCCTGAACCAGAAAGCCATTGCCCGAATGCACGCCCGGAAAACAGGAAAAACATACGAGGAACTCAACCTGATCGTAATACACCTGGGAGGCGGCATTTCCGTGGGAGCCCACAAAAAGGGAAAGGTCATCGATGTCAACAACGCCCTTAACGGGGAAGGTCCCTTCAGCCCTGAACGGTCGGGAACCCTCCCCGTGTTCCAGTTGATAGACCTTTGCTTTTCGGGAAAGTTTTCCAAAGACCAAATCCAGCGGATGGTCGTGGGTGAAGGAGGTTATGTGGCCTACCTGGGAACCAACAACGCCATGGAGGTGCAGCAATCCGCAGCAAAAGGAGACCGGAAAGCCCGCTTAATCCAGGACGCCCTGGGATACCAGGTCGCCAAACTGATAGGCGAAATGGCGGTCGTCCTTGACGGAAACATCGACGCCATTCTCCTTACCGGTGGTCTGGCTCACAACGAATACCTTACAGATTACATCACCCGCAAAACCTCCTTCATCGGACAGGTTTTCGTATACCCCGGCGAGGACGAACTGCAGGCCCTTGCCATGAATGCCCTCAGGGTGGCACGGGGGGAAACAGAATCCCGGATCTATACCGGACGTAAGGAGGATCAGAAAATTGTACTATCCGAGGAATAGAAAATGGTTATACTTAATATTTTCAATATTACGCTGCCGCTGACCAACCCGGTGCTCATTTTTTCGTTGATCCTCTTTATCATTCTCTTTTCCCCGGTTTTGCTGAACAGGCTTTCCATCCCCCCACTGGTGGGATTGATCATTGCGGGCGCCGTATTTGGTCCGAACGGGCTGAACCTTATTGCCAGGGACAGCAGTATCGAACTCTTTGGTACAGTAGGATTGCTTTACCTGATGTTTATTTCCAGCATGGAAATGGACATGAACCAGTTTCGGAGAAACTCCCTGAAAAGTTTGGTTTTTGGAATTTTTACCTTTGTCGTACCCATGTTGCTGGGGATCCTGAGCGGAGTGTTCCTGTTGAGGCTCTCCATGGTGACGGCCGTCCTGCTGGCCAGCATGTACGCCTCCAACACCCTGATCACTTATCCGATCGTCAGCAGGCTGGGAATCATTAAAAACCGCGCTGTCAACGTCTCGGTGGGGGCTACCATCATCACCACACTGGCAGCCCTTTTGGTACTTGCTGTCATTGTTCGGATGCACAACGGAGGTACGGGGATCCTTTTCTGGGTCAGGCTGGTAGCGGGAATATTAATCTCCTTTTCCGTTATTTTCTTCGTTTTCCCGTTGATAGCCCGATGGTTCATGAAGCGGTACGATGACAATGTGGCGCAATACATCCTTGTGCTGGGATTGGTTTTCATGGGGGCATTTCTGGCACAATTAGGAGGTATTGAACCTATTCTGGGGGCTTTTATTACCGGACTGGCACTCAACAGGCTGATCCCCAACACTTCCCCTTTGATGAACCGCATTGACTTTGTGGGAAATGCCCTCTTCATCCCCTTCTTCCTGATCAGCGTGGGCATGCTGATCGATTTCCGGATTTTCTTCAGCGGCACGGACACCCTGGTGGTGGCGACCGTGATGACAGTCGTCGCAACCCTTGCCAAGTATCTGGCAGCCTTACTTTCGCAGAAAGCCTTCCGATTCGGGAAAAACGAATTGCTGGTCATGTTCGGACTGACCAATTCACAGGCTGCATCCACTCTTGCGGCCGTCCTGATCGGTTACAACATTATCATTGGATACACCTCAGATGGGCTTCCGGTGAGACTGCTCAACGAGAATATCCTGAACGGCACCGTAGTCATGATCCTGGTGACCTGCACTATCGCCTCCTTTGCCACCCAACGGGGTGCCCGCGGCATACTCCTGGATGAGACGTCGACAGAAGAACCAGAAGTCCTCGAACGGGAGGAACGAATCCTGATCCCCTTCCGGAATTCGGAAACCGTAGAAGAACTGGTACACCTGAGCGTCACCGTCGCCTCAGCCAAAAACCACAGCCGGCTGTTGGGCCTTCATATCATCGACGACTTGAAATACGGTTCGCCAGCCGAGACGGAAGCCCAGGCCCTCATGGAGAAAGCGGAGAAATCAGCCGCTGCCACCGATCACCGCCTGACCCCTATCATCCGGTACGATACCAACGCCGTCAACGGTATTGTCAATGTGATCAGGGAGAACAAAATCACCGACCTCATCCTGGGCATGCACCATAAGAAAGGTTTCACTGATTCCTATCTGGGAACCCTCACCCAGGGCATCCTCAATAAATGTGATACCACAACCCTGATCTACAGCACCGTACAACCCCTGGCCACCATCAGGCGGTACCTCGTTTTTGTTCCTGACCATGCCGAAAAAGAGATTGGTTTTGTTAACTGGCTGGCCAAATTGTGGAATATAGGCAAGAATACCGGTGCCAGACTGCACTTTTACAGCTCCAAAGAGTTGGCCGACCTCTTCAGCCAGCTTCAGAAAAAACACCCCGTTGCAGCTGAATTCATCCATTTCCCCGACTGGGAGAAATTTTCCACCCTCTCAAGGGAGGTAAAAACCGACGATTGCCTTGTGTTTGTCCTGAGCAGGAGAAACTACCCCTCTTTCCACCACTTGATGGACAAGGTTCCCGAATACCTGGACGACTATTTCGAAGGGAAAAACTTTATCCTCATCTACCCGCGTCAAACCGGACTGGATTCCCAGCATGAGGATCTTTCCTCGGGATTGGTCTTTGACCCCCTCTCAGGAGATTATAAACAGCTTGAAACATTGCTGAAAACAATCGGCAGGCTGATCACCCGCCGTTAAAACCGGCTCTTTTTCCCTTTGCCCTGACCCCGGGATGAAGAGCGAATCAAGCAGAAAAACGGCCGGATCTTTCATGGGATCCGGCCGTTTGACAATCATTTGCAGAATGGCTTATACCACATAGGTAGAACTGGCGGTTTCCCCTCCGCGGCCTGTCCAGTTGGTATGGAAGAATTCGCCACGCGGCCGGTCAACCCTTTCATACATATGAGCGCCGAAGTAATCGCGCTGGGCCTGCAGCAGGTTGGCGGGCAGCCGCTCACTGCGGAAGCCGTCGAAATAGCAGAGCGCCGAAGAGAGTGCCGGCACCGGGATGCCATTGCTCAGGGCGGTGGCGCACACCCGCCTCCAACCTTCCTGGGTCGCTTCCACCTTCTCCCGGAAGAAAGGATCGAGTAACAGGTTGGGAAGGGCAGGATTCTTATCAAAAGCCTTTTTGATGTCTCCGAGGAAAACCGACCTGATAATGCATCCTCCCCGCCACATCAGGGCAATACCGCCGTAGTTGAGATTCCAGCCGTACTCATTGGCGGCTTCCATCATCAGGTTGTACCCCTGGGCGTAAGAGATGATTTTGGCACCGTAAAGGGCCATTTTCAGGTCGTCGAGAAACTCTTTTTTGTCGCCTGTGAAGAGCGGTTTGGGGCCGCGAAGAACCTTGGCGGCAGCCACACGGATCTCCTTCTGAGCTGAGAGGCAGCGTGAAAAAACCGACTCCCCGATCAGGGTCAGCGGAATCCCCAAGTCGAGCGCTGTAACCGCAGTCCATTTGCCGGTACCTTTCTGACCGGCCGTATCCAGAATCTTCTCAACGATGGGTTCCCCGTCCTCATCCTTAAAAGCCAGGATATCGCGGGTAATCTCGATGAGGTAACTGTCGAGCTCTTCGGTATTCCACTTCTTAAAGACTTCATGCTGTTCGAAAGCACCCATTCCCAGGAGATCCTTCATCAGGTGGTAGGCTTCGTTGATGATCTGCATGTCGCCGTACTCGATACCGTTGTGCACCATTTTGACGAAATGACCAGCACCGCCTTCTCCCACCCAGTCGCAGCAGGGACTTCCGTCTTCGACTTTGGCGGCCACGGCCTGGAAGATCTCCTTCACATGAGGCCATGCGGCGGGTGAACCCCCGGGCATCATGGATGGCCCGAGCAGGGCACCTTCCTCACCGCCGGAAACCCCCGTGCCGATGTACAGCAAACCCTTGCTCTCCACATAGTTCGTCCGGCGGATGGTATCGGGGAAATGGGAATTCCCACCGTCAATGATGATATCGCCCGGTTCCAGATGGGGGAGGAGCAACTCAATGAAATCATCGACAGGTTTCCCTGCCTTCACCAGCATCATCACCTTGCGGGGACGCTCCAGGGAGGCTACCAGTTCTTCAATGCTGCGGGCCCCGATGAACTTCTTCCCGGAACCCCGCCCGTGGATGAAAGCGTCGACCTTCGACACAGTCCTGTTGTACACAGCTACCGTGAATCCTTTACTCTCCATGTTCAATACCAGGTTCTCGCCCATAACGGCCAACCCGATCAATCCGATGTCTGCTAATTTCTTCATTTTCCTTCTTTATTATAATTGTGAATATTTCTAAAGTTTGATTTTAAATCCCAAAAGTTTCAACTTTTCCGCCACCGGGTTGGGGACATTTCTCAAAGCGGCCGTATACGCAGGAAATTCCCGTCGTACCGGGTAGTCGCCCCTAAGTTTTTCAAAGCCGGCAGGATTGCTTCGCAAGGCCTGGTCATCGCTGCGTATGTCGTAAGTAGCCAGCACAGCTTCTCTCAGGATGGATTCCCCGTTCCGGCCGGCACCATCGATTTCTACGACCGTTCTCTCCGGCATTTCAATATCATGGGGTTGCCAGTCATCCATCCCCAGGTTGAAGAAGCGGCTGACAGCCTGTACGCTCATGCGGGTTCCGTTGGCCTTTCCGTCTTTCGAATAACCCGCGATATGAGGAGTGGCCAGAAAACACTGATTCATCAGCCGCAGGCTGATCTCCGGTTCGTTTTCCCAACAGTCGGCAATAAAACCGGAGACCACATGGTTTTCTATTGCTTCGGTAATTGCCGGTGTGTCAAATACTTCTCCTCTGCAGCTGTTGATCAGCAAGGGTGTTTTTCCCATTTCCGAAAGGAAAATCCGGTTCACCATATGGTAGGTGGCATCCTCCCCGGTCATGTTCAGGGGGACATGAAAGGTGATGATGTCTGCTTCGCGGCGGATGGTTTCCAGGGAGACAAAAGCGCCGGGACCTTCAACTCGTTCCCGGGGCGGGTCGTTCAGTAAAACGCGCATCCCAAGGATATTTCCGAGACGCCCAATTTTGGAACCCACATTCCCCACACCCACTATTCCCAGGGTTTTTCCCCTCAGCGGGGCATTTTTCTCTCCGGCCCACAGCAGTAAGGCTGATGCAATGTATTGTTCCACACTTCCCGCATTGCATCCCGGAGCGTTGCCCCATTGAATTCCCGCTCTTTTACAGTAATCAACGTCAATATGGTCAAATCCGATGGTTGCCGTGGCAATAAACCTGACCGATGAGCCCTCCAGCAGTTTGGCATTGCAGAGGGTACGGGTCCTTGTGATCAGCGCATCGGCGGTATGTACCACCTCCGGCGTGGTCCTGCTTCCGGGAAGATATACCACCTCGGCCACAGGCTCAAATACTCCCCTGATATAGGGGATTTTATCGTCAATTACGATTTTCATTGCTCATTTGCCATTTTTATAGTATTCCTGCACGACCTCCTCCAGAACACGGCTGGTGCGGGCAGCGGAAATGCCCGTACTTACACATTTCCCCTCGCCACACAATTCCCTGACTACCTGGCTGATGAGGTTCAGCTGGATATTCTCCGGGTTCTGGAACCGGAATTTGTGAATCCCCTCCCGGTTTTCCAGGACTACCTCCCCGTGTTGAAAACAGGAGAATGTGATTATTCCCTCGTCTCCGATGATTTCGATAAGGTCGGTTTCCGCGGTTTTATGAACCGCAAAACACCAGCTGCCCGTACCCGTGATCCCGTTTTGAAACCGGAAACTGCAGGTCACCGTGTCTTCCGCCGTATAGAGTCCCGCCCGGTTGACCGCCATGCCCCTCACATCGGCAACGGGACCGAAAAGAAAATCGAGGTAATCAAACTGGTGCGAGGCAAGGTCATAAAAATATCCGGCTCCTGAAATTTCCGGAAAAACATGCCAGCTCATCCGGGCGGGATCGACTCCCCGTTCCCGCGCTTGCTTGTAAAGTTTCAGATTTACCGTCAGTACGGAACCGATGGCTCCTTCCCCGACAAGATCTTTAACTTTAAGAAAAGCTGGAAGTGACCGCCTGTAATAAGCAACAAATAAAGGCATTCCCGTTTCTTTCGAAATTCTGATCATTTCGAGGCATTCGCGGTAGTTGAGTGCCATGGGCTTTTCTACATATGCGGGTTTACCGGCCTTCATCGCCCTGATGGCATAGCTGGCATGGGAGGAGGGGGGAGTGGCCACATAAATGGCATTGACTTCCCGATCGCGGATTAATTCTTCGGCATCCACATACCAGCGAGGTACCTGGTGCCGCCGTGCATAATCCTCTGCTTTTGCCATATCCCTGCGCATGATGGCCACCAGGCGCGAATGAGGCACCTTGCCGAAGGCAGGACCGCTTTTCATTTCGGTGACATTGCCCGCCCCGATGATGCCCCAGTTTATTTCAGTAAGAATTTCCATCCTTGAAGAAGATGTAACCGGTCACTGGTTACGTGTATAACGATTCATCGTCACTTTTTAAATCTGTCGCGGAAAGCCCAGAGTCCCAGAGCCGGATTGGAGATAAAAAAGATCTCTTCGCCGTTGGGGAGGGTGTTGAAACCGTCCTTCAGTGCCCCGGGATCGTAGCTAGCCACGATTTTGTCGTAATCGGCCCATTGGAATCCCACGCTTTCGATCTCCTGACGGGTCAGGTTACCTTCAACCTTGCCGGGGCAGTAGGTGATGGAGAAGCGTCCTTCGGAGGAGCCGTGTATCAGATGGGCTGCTGCGCTGAGGTTATTTTGCAGGTCTTCGTTTTCAGCGGTGACTTTCAGGGTGTGGGGAGTACCGAAATAACCATATTTACGGATCAGCCGGTCGATTTCCCCGTCCTCGCCGAATTCCTTGAGCGCCGGCGCCAAAACAACCAGTTCCCCACCATCGGCAAGCGCCATCCTGGTGCGGTAAATGCTTTTGTTACCCAGCCAGGTGCTTTTAAATTCCGAGGGGTCGAGCCAGACGACCACTTTTTGCAACGGTTTTTCAACCATCTCAAAATTAACTTCGAGAGAGAGCCTGGCTGCCTTATCAAACACTTCAAAGTCATCGCCGATAAAAAGTCCGTATGTTTGAAGCTTCCCCGCCTTATTCACTCCCACGACTGTCTGGCAATATACGATAGGCAGGTGATTCGCAAAGTGTTCCGAGGCATAGTTGAAGATTTTCCGTACGGGGGTATCGGCCCTTCCCATCATCTTTTCCATTCCGTAGGCCGCCCCTATGAAATGGCTTTTGTTGATTCCTTCGGCACCTCCGGTGCCGACAAAGATATTTTTGTTGTAATTGGCCATTCCCACTACCTCATGGGGAACGACCTGTCCGAGAGAGAGGATCAGGTCAAATCCCCCCTCCACGAGCAACTTGTTGACCTGGGCAGGCCAGGGATAGTCCACGACCCCTTCAGATACTTCCTTCACAAATTCACCAGGTACATAGCCCAGGGTCACTACATCGTTGCGCCAGTCATGGTCTCGGAACAACTCCCGAGGGGTTTTCCCGAACATGTTGCCGATCTGGTGGTCTGTCATGGGCGAGTGGGTCCCCAAAGCGGGCAGGATATCGGTGAGCTTGCTCCCGAAGTATTCGAAGCTCATCTCCGTCAGTTCTCCGGCACGGCTGGGCAGCCGCGTGAAATCGGGAGGTATGGCCAGCACCTTCTTCCGGAAACCTATTTTCTCAAATGCCCGGTATAAGCCGTTTCTTAAATCGTCAGCCGTCATGTTACTGCTGGGCGATCCGCTTTCAAAGAATATCATTTTAAAAACTTTAAGTTGACCATAGAATCACTTTCTCATCCTTTAACTTTCCCTGTCAGGAAGCGGCTGAGGAGCCGGAATAACCTCCCATCCTTGGTCCATCCGCTGACAGACCGGAGGTTATTCCATACACCTGCATTCATCAACCTTATCCTTAACCTCAGCCTATGCTTATCGTCTGACCCTGGCATTTCCCTTCCAGACGCTCCACACCATCTCTTCGTCCGCCGGCTGGACATAGTCGGTGAGGAATGTAGTGGCCAGTGCGCCCGTAGCCCATCCAAACTGCGCCCATTTTTCAGGTTCCCAGCCTTTAAGGATTCCGTAGAGGAGTCCCCCGACGAAACCGTCGCCACCGCCGATCCGGTCGAGAACGTTAATCTTCCTGGGTTCGATTACGTGCCAGTTGTTTCCTTCGAGCATGATGGCGCCCCAGAGGTGTTCGTTTACACTGATCACCTGGCGTAAGGTGTTGGCAAAGACTGAAGCATGCGGGAAAGCTTTCTTAACCCTGCTGATCATCTCCTTAAAAAGATCAATTTCCGAGGAGATTCCCTTGCCTCCTGCTTCCGGGCCCTCAATTCCCAAGCAGAGCTGGAAATCTTCTTCATTGCCGATAAGGATATCGGCTATGGATGCTATTTCGGTAAATATATTATGTAGCTCTGTTTCCCTGCCTTTCCAGAAGGAAGCCCGGTAGTTCAGGTCAAAGGAGATCAGGGTACCGTGTTTTTTTGCAAAACGGGCCAATTCGAGGCAGAATTGACCGGTATCAGGCGACAAGGCTCCGATCAGGCCTGAGATGTGGACAATTTGCACGCCCTCATTACCGAAAATTCTTTCCAGGTCAAAATCTTTAACGTTTAAAGTTCTCCCTACTTCCCCGGCCCGGTCGTTCTGCACCCGGGGACCCCTGACTCCGAAGCCGCTGTCGGCGATGTTAAACTGGTGGCGGAATCCCCACGGATTTTCCTGGGCAACTTCAGGTCCTTCAAAATCCATGTTCCGGCTCCGGAGATTACTTTTTATAAATGCAGCAATCGGGCTGTCCTTTACAAATGTGGTCAGCACTTTTACTGGCAGTCCCAGATAGGAAGAGATGCTGGCCACATTGGTTTCGGCACTGGTAGCATGCATTTCAAACAGGGTACTGCTGTAAACGGGTTGTCCGTTTACGGGCGTAATCCTTACCCCCATGCTGGTCGGTACCAGCATAGCATACTTAAACTCTTTCTTTAACTGAACGCTCATATTGATTTTTGATTTAATATTTTAAAATTTACTTATTGTTTAATGTTTCCGGACTGATCCGGAGGGATTGCTCTCTCCGGAATTGAAACTTCCCGTCGTAGCGCCGACGGGGAAACAAATCCCGGAATAGCGGGATGAATTCGACGGGTTTCAGCACCGGCTTGGCCATAAGCAGAGACCAGGCATTCATGCTTACCTGATACAAAGAACAGATGCGTCAAGGCGCTCGCCGGAAATCAACCGCGGGAAGGGTGGGGTTTGATGTCGGTGAGTTCTTCGATTTTTACCGGTCGGCCTTCATCGATGGATTTCCGGGCAGCCACGCCGATCAGCAGAGACATTGCCCCATCGCGGGTGCCGGCAGCATGCTTCAGGGGATCTGTCATGCCGGGATTTCGGAAGATCTTGTCCTGGAGACGAACATCTCCGCCGCCATGACCGGCCCTGACTTGGGGAACTTTTACCAGTTCCGTCTTTCCGAAATTGTCGGAGACGTATATTTCGTCATAATTTGTCGATTCTTCCTTTTCCTGGCTCATCTCCCGGGCATGGAGTTCCGCCTGGTTGGCCATTTCCTGCCTTCTCCACGGCAGTCCTTCCCAGGAGTCAATACGGCCGTTACGGCCGTTAAACCCGATGGTGAGCCCCTCATAGGGAGAGTATGTTGTCAGAGAATAACTCACGTGCACGTTGTTGGCATATTTGATCTGCAACGCCATTTTGTCGAAGATGTCAATGCTTTCCCTCCAGAGACAATTGTCGCGGATATAACCGTCATATTTTTCATTGTTCACATACAGTTCCATGTATTCCTTGTTTTTGGTAATATCCCAGTAGAATTTGCATTTCTCCTGGTACCCGCAACTACGGCAATTGGGGCCGCGGAAACTGTTGTTTTTACCGTAATGATCCAGGGAACCGATGGCATGCACTTCCACGGGATCGCTGTTAAGCCACCAGTTCAACAGATCGAAATGGTGAGTTGCTTTGTGAAGGAGGAGGGTGCCGCTTTTGTCCCGGTGTCCGTGCCAACGCCTGAAATAGTCGGCTCCGTGGTAAGTGTTCAGATACCAGTGAAAATCAACGGAAACGATTTCACCCACACGCTTTTCGGCCAACAGTTCCTTGATGCGTGTGAACTGTGTCCCGTACCGGTAGTTAAAGCCGACAATGACTTTCTTCCCCGTACGCCTTTCGGCATCGAGAATTGCCTGGCATTTCACCTCGTCGGTGGTCATGGGTTTCTCGGTCAGGACGTCACATCCGGACTCAAGTCCCTTGATAATGAACTCGTCATGGGTGGCATCCACGGTCGTCACGATCAACAGGTCGGGTTTCACCCCGGCCATCATGTCATCGAAATTGGTAAAGGTTGGACAATTGGCTCCGATGAACTTTTTGGCGTATTCAACTCTTCCGGGATTGATGTCGCACAATCCCACAAATTCCACCAGATCTCCATATTGTCTAACAATATTTCTTCCCCAGAAACCGTTTCCCCGGCTTCCGGTACCCACCAAGGCCAGTTTCCGTTTGGGTGCCGGAAACGGAGAACCAGCAGTATGGAACGGACCCACCAGCATCGAACCGGCAACAGCAGCTCCCGACGTTACCAAAAAATCTCTTCTTTTCATAACTGATTAGTTTTGTGATTCTTAAAATATTTCAACCTGTCCTATTTTCAATCCTATCTTAATGGCCGCTTGCCGGCTTAACCTTCCTTTCCGGGATCATACCCCGCCATATGCGCTGTAACCCCCGTCGACGGGAATGACGATCCCTGTAATAAAGGAGGAGAGGTCAGAAAGGAGGAAGAGGGTGGCTCCCTGCAAATCTTCAGGTTCTCCGAATTTTCCCATGGGAGTGCTGTTGACAATCTTCTGTCCGCGGGCGGAATAACCGCCTGTTTTCTCATCCAGCACCAGGAAACGGTTCTGGTTGGTAATGAAAAATCCGGGGGCAATGGCGTTGACCCGTATGCCTACTTTGGCCAGGTGGACTGCCAGCCATTCTGTAAAATTGTTCACCGAAGCCTTGGCAGCCGAATAGGCCGGAATCTTGGTCAGTGGCCGGAATGAATTCATGGATGAAATATTGAGTACAACCCCCTTTTTCTTCTTCAGCATATCGGTTGTGAACACCATGGTCGGCAAAAGGGTTCCCTTGAAATTCAGGCTATAGACCTTGTCAAATCCTTCCATCTGCAATCCGTAAAAGGTATCCTCGGGGTGATCGATATCTTTTTCTTCCATTTGCTCGACTTTTGTCGTAGCCTGGGGACTGTTTCCCCCTGCGCCGTTGATCAGAATGTCGATGCTTCCCAGTTTTTCATTGATCTCGGCTTTTGCCCTGATCAGTGATTCCTTGTCAAGCACATTGGCTTCAATTCCGATTACTGTTGCATTGCATTCCAGGGCAATTTCATCAGCCACTCTTACCGCTGTTTCCCTGTTGATGTCGGCAATAGCCACTTTCATACCGGCAGAAGCCAGCGCTTGCACCATCGTAGTGCCCAAAACACCGGCTCCCCCGGTGATGACACATACTTTCCCTTTAAGATCTTCAAACGATAACTTGTTCATACTTTTTATTTAAATTCATGATAAAACTCCAGATTTTCCCGGGTGATGATTTCTATGGGAGCATAGTTGTATTCCCTGACAGGCAGTTTATGGACAACCCCCTGAAAAAGGGCATTTACAGCATCATATCCCTGCTCTTCGGGGCGCTGACAGATCAGGAAATCCACGATTCCCACGGTGAGGAATTTTTTGTTCTCGGGAAGGAGATCATGCCCGATCAGCCTGATGTTATGCAAGCCGTATTCCCCGATGGTCCTTGCTGCCAGATAAACTTTAGAACTGGTCACGAAAATGCCCTCGGGCCGGTATTCCTCATAAAGCTCCTTCAATTTTACATGAGAGGCATTCAGATCATCTATGGAAATTTCGAAGGTTCTGACCTGCCTGTCAGGCTGGTTCTTCCTGTACCATTCATAGAATCCCATCTCGCGCTGAACAAGATGGTTCTGGTGTTCCATCTCCTTCGCATAATGAAGTATCAGCAAGCTGCCCCCGCCGGGTGTCAGCAAACTGAGCAAACGGGCCGAAAGCATGCCGCACCTGTATGAATTTTGTCCGAAATAGGCCAATTGTCCCTGATCGGGAATGTTGGAATCAATAAAGACGAAAGGGACATTCCCTTCTTTCAGCCTGGCAATGAAAAGAAGCGATTCTCTCGAAAAAAAAGGTGCCAAAACCACCCCGTCAGGATGAAGGCTCAGAATCTGTTCCGCCTTGGCCACAAAATCAAGGGGATGGTTCTGACTGTAGGTGAATGATTCATGGGAGATCCCAAACTGACGCAATTCGGAAATCCGCTTTTTGATGCCTGCGGCCGGTTTTGTCCAGTATCCTTCCCTGGAAAGGGGTGTGGGTAAGAGCGTGGCAAAAAGCAACTTCTTCTTCGATGCCAGCGCTCTGGCCATCACATTGGGATGGTAATCTAATTCCTTAATGATCCGCATGACAGTCTCCCTGGTCTCCTCCGACACTTCACCCCGGTTATGCAATACCCTGTCCACAGTGCCTATGGAAACATTCGCCCTCTGGGCAATATCCTTAATCCGTATCTGTCTTTTTTGATCCACCTTTATCAGATTGCGACCGGGTAACTCCGATCAGAAAATCAAAAATAGTGATTAATTTGCCTCCGTGTACGAACACGGAAGCAAAAAGAGCAAAAATAGTCATGCTCTTTAACATGTTTCAGGCAATTGTAGCGCTTTAACATTCTGCCAATGATTTGTAATCCCGTATTCACCAATTTTGGAGGGTTAAAAAAAATCCTTACTTTCACAGTTTGTATTAAGGATGACATATCTCTTAACAGTTAAAAATCAAACGAATGAAAAATCAGATGAAGAAAGGAATTTCAAGAAGGCAGTTTATCGGTACCACAGCCGCAGGGCTGGCGGGAATTGCCATTTTGCCGGGATTGGCTGGATGTAAACCGAAAGCAGTTCCGGGGACTGATCTCCGGCTGGGATTTATTGGCATGGGGAGGCAGGCGATGTTCCTGCTCAACGGGTTCATTAACATTCCGGGAGTGAAAGTAGTTGCCGGCGCTGATGTTTATGGGATCAAGTGCAAGCGGTTTGAGAAGCGGGTGAAGGCTTTTTATGCCGGAAAGGGAGAAGAGGCCGAAGTTCAAACCTACGAAAATTACAAGGATCTTCTTATCCGTGAGGACATCGATGCCGTAGTGGTTGCCACACCCGACCATTACCATGCCATAATTGCCATTGATGCAGTCAGGGCGGGTAAGGATGTTTACCTGGAAAAACCGCTGACCTTTACCATTAAGGAAGGGCAGGAATTGCGCAAGGCTGTTCGTGAGAGCAACCGCATTCTTGCCGTGGGAAGCCAGCAGCGTTCCGATCCGAACTTCCAGCATGCCGTGAAACTGGTTCAAGATGGCGTCCTGGGAAATATCATCACCGCGCACGCCTATGTAGGAGCTCCTCCGAAACCCTACGACCTGCCTGAGGAGACCCTTCCGGCAGATCTCAACTGGGATCTCTGGCTCGGACCGCTTCCCGATACCATTCATTACAACAACGAACTGAATCCGCTGATCACCCTCGATCCCGACCAGGACGAAACCATCTGGGGGGCCTGGCGCTGGTACAAGGAAATGGGGGGCGGCTTCACCACCGACTGGGGAGCACATATGTTTGATATTGTCCAGTGGGCCCTGAAAATGGATGAGAGCGGACCGGTGGAGATCTCCCCGGTGGGAGACGGCACTGAATTTATGACCTTTAAATATGCCAACGGCACGGTGATGACCTCCGAACCTTTTGATGAAAGACGTACCAAGGGAGTGAAATTCATCGGGGAGAAGGGCTGGATTATGGTCACCCGCGGTGCCTTCGAAGCCTCCGACCCGGCATGGGTTCCGGCAGCCCCCGAAACGGCCGACGATACGCCTTACGAAACTAAGATCCCCCACCAGTTGAACTTCATCGAAGCGGTGAGGGAAAGAAAGGAGCCTGCCGTTCCCGTGGAAGTGGGCCACCGTACCTGCACGGTTTGTACTTTGGGAAATATCGCTTGTGAACTGAAAAAGACCATCAAATGGGATCCGGTGACCGAAACGCTCGTTGAAGACGACGGTTCTGCGGAAGCACTGCTCCATTACCAATATCGCGAACCTTACACCCTGGGGTAGACCCCTCGGAGGTTCTTTAATCCTATCCCGCAGATCAGGCGGAAACAGAGTTTTTCCTGCAAATGACGCAGTTTTTCGCTGAACTTTCCGGAAAACACTGCTATCATCAGCCTTATCTGCGGGATTTTCTGTCAATCTCCGTAACCTTCACGATACGTTAACTATCCTTTTCACTCAGAGCCAGCCAACGCAGCTCCTTTTCCTCCAGTAAAGCAGTGATCTCCCCGATTTCGTTCGATACGGAAAAAAGAGCTTCATGGCCCAGATGCCCGGAACTTAACGATTCTTCCAAACTCCTTTTTCGCTCCTCCAACCGGGGAATCTCATTTTCCAACTGCTCCAGTTCGCGTTTTTCTTTGAAAGTCAGCTTATTCCTTTCTGCGGCATCTGGTTTTTCCTTTTCCCGGGGAGGGTTTTCCTTTTTAACCGGCTTGATGGCCTGTTCTGCCAATTCCCGGGCATTACGGAATTGCGTATAGTTTCCCGGAAAATCCTGAATCTTGCCATCTCCGTGAAAAATAAAAAGGTGATCGACAATTTTGTCCATGAAAAATCGATCGTGCGACACGACAATGACGCACCCTTCAAAGGAGTGCAGATACTCTTCCAGAACATTCAGCGTTAAAATATCCAAATCATTGGTGGGCTCATCGAGGATCAGAAAGTTGGGGTTCTGCATCAGTACCGTACAGAGATAGAGGCGCCGTTTTTCCCCTCCGCTGAGTTTTTCAATATAATCGTACTGGACTGCCGGAGGGAACAGAAAACGGGTCAGCAATTGGGAGGCGCTCATGGAATTTCCCCCTTCCGTCCTGACCACTTCGGCAATTTTGTTTACTGCATCAAGCACTTTTTCTCCGGGATCAAAAGCCATTCCTTCCTGCCGATAGTAACCGAAACGGATTGTTTTACCCGGTACGATGCTTCCGCGGTTGGGCTGCTGCTGACCGGTAATCAACTCCAGAAAAGTAGTTTTGCCTGTTCCATTATCACCAACAATACCTACCTTTTCAAAACGGGAGAAAGAATAGGTGAAATCCTCCAACAGGCGGATGTCTCCGTAGGACTTTGAGAGATGACGGATCTCCAGGATTTTCTTTCCCAGCCGGGCAGAACCGACTGACAGATCGACGGCCTTATCGTCTGACCGTTGCCTGGCTTTTTCCTGAATTCCGGCAAAGGCTTTGATCCGGTACTTTGCCTTATGTGATCGTGCCTGGGGCATCCGGCGCATCCATTCGATCTCGGTGCGCAACAGGTTTCGGGCTCTGTTAATGCCGGCCTGACGCGATTCCATGCGCTCCTCCCGCTTCTCGAGGAAATAGCTGTAATTCCCAGTATACCGGAATATTTCGTTGTTCTCAAGTTCCAGTATCTCATCACAAACCCGGTCGAGGAAATAGCGGTCATGGGTGACCATCAGCAGGGTGATGGAGGAGCGTTCAAGATAGGTCTCAAGCCACTCAATCATGTCAAGATCGAGGTGGTTGGTGGGTTCATCGAGTAAGAGAAAATCAGGATGGCTGATCAGCACCTTGGCCAGCCCCAGCCGTTTCTTTTGTCCCCCCGACAACTCACATACCTGCGCTTCCAACTGATCGATTCTCAACTGGGTAAGGATTTGCCTCACTTCCGTTTCGGCATCCCAGGCCCCCAACTGTTCCATCTCCCCGGTGAGGCGCGCAATCCCTTCCTGGTCATGGTGCAATAATGCCAGCTCATATTCTCTCACCAACTGCAATTTTTCGTTGTCGGCGGTGAAGATCTCCTCCCAAACAGTGTGGGAGGGGTCAAGTTGGGGCGATTGCTCCAGATATCCGATCCTGAGGTCGTTGGTCCAGGTAATCCGGCCACCATCCGGGGTATCCTTTCCTGCAAGCAGGTCAAAAAGCGAACTCTTCCCGGCTCCGTTACGGGCGATCAGGGCGACCTTCATATCTTTGGCAATGGTGAAGGAAATGCCCTCAAAGAGCAATAGCCCTCCGTAACGCTTGGTCAGATCTTCGGCTTGCAGGTATGGAATCATTCAGGAAATTTTCAGCAAAATTAATATTTAAAAAATAACTAACAGATTAGTTGTATAACTAAAATATTAGTTATATATTTGTCCCGGATATCCAAAGAGAAATACAAGGAGTTATCAAACAATTTAAAAAATCAGACAATGAAATTTTCAAGAATTTTTCTAATGATGTTATGAAAGAGCTGACCAAAGCCGAGGAGCAGATCATGCAGATCTTGTGGGATCTGGAGAAGGGCTTCGTGAAGGATATCGTGGAGCGGTTTCCCGATCCGAAGCCGGCTTACAATACGGTGTCGACCATTGTCAGGATTCTGGAGCAGAAGGGATTTGTGGACCATACGGCCTACGGCAAGACCCATGAGTATTTTCCGCTGGTCGGCAAGAGTGACTATACCCGAACTTTCATGAAGAATTTCATGCGGAACTATTTCAGCGGCTCCTTCCGGGAGATGGTCTCTTTTTTTGCCAAAGAGGACAACTTGTCAGTGGCGGAGTTGGATGAACTGATGCAACAAGTCAGGGACGATATAACGGCAGAAGAGGAGGATTAGGATGCATAATCTGGTCAACTACCTGTTGGAATCGGGGGTCAGTCTGACGCTGTTTGCCCTGGTTTATCTATTATTCCTGAGGAGGGAGACTTTTTTCAGGACCAATCGGTTGTTTCTCCTCTTTTCCGTTTTATTTTCCTTATTGCTACCCTTACTAGCCATTCCGGTGCTGGCACCGCGGGCGGTCATCCTTCCGGAAGTTACGGTGACGCCCTACCGGAACCTGCTGGAAACGGTATTGGTGGAGCGCCAGCGCTTTTCCGGAAATGTGGAGCAATTCGTCATCTCCTCCCGGCTGATCGTCAACTTATGGCTAGCGGGGGTTCTGGTGATGGCCATCATTTCCCTGTTGCGCCTGGGACAGATATTACGCATTATCCGGAAAGGGAAAGTGACCGATTCCGGCGATTTTAAGATGGTACTGAATGGCAGGGAGAGTGATCCCTTTTCCTTTATGAACTATCTTTTTATTCCCGAGGATTACGCACAGATTCCCGGTTATGACCAGATCGTCTATCACGAACGGGAGCATATCAGGCAGGGGCATACCTGGGACATTCTTCTGCTCGACATCCTGCTGGTTTTCCAGTGGTTCAACCCCTTTATCTGGATGCTGAAAAGGGCGGTCCGTGAAAATCACGAGTACCTGGTCGACCGTGCCGTCCTCCGTTCGGGGATGACCCCCGCCGATTACAAAAATCTACTCCTTTCAGAAGTGGTGGGGAGCAAGGTTTTCGCAGCACACCATTTCAATAATTCCTTACTTAAAAACCGATTTAAAATGATGACAAAAATACCTTCCCGCAAGGCTGCGGGAATTAAAATCGTTTCAGGATTGATGATCGCCCTGGCTTTGGTGGTCGTGTTTGCCTGTGAAAAGAAAACAAGCACGAAATTAGATGCCGGCGCTGGTGAAAACCTGACGATCGAACCATCCGATTCCCTCCTGAAGATCTCGGGATCCCGTGAAGAAGTCAGAAAACTGGATTCCATACTGGGTTCACGCAACTATGAAATGATAACGATGACGGACCAGAATTCGGATAGAAGCTACATTCTCCTCAAATCAGGGGATCCCGGGAAAGGAACCAGCCCCGTGTCTGAGACGTTGAACCTGGATGAATTGCAGGATGAGAGCGAGGTCTTTTTCATTGTGGAGGAGATGCCTGAATACCCTGGCGGGGAAGCTGCCCTGCGAAAATTCATTTCGGAAAAAATCCTCTATCCCGTGATCGCCCAGGAAAATGGAATCCAGGGGAAGGTGTATGTCTCCTTTGTGGTTTCGGCCGACGGGAGCGTGAGGAATGCCAGGATTGCCCGCGGTGTGGATCCGGTCTTGGACAAAGAGGCCCTCAGGGTCGTCAATTCCATGCCTCGGTGGACTCCCGGCAAGCAGCGGGGCAAAGCCGTAAATGTCTCCTACACGGTGCCTATCAGCTTTGTCCTGCAATAACCCTGTAATGGTTGGGATAAATTTTGCCTTTTGAACCTATCTTTCCTGACAAGTATAACTTGGCCATGATTTAAAAAACGTTCCATGACCTGCAGGGTTTCCCCTTCCGCCGGACTCAGGCTTTTATCTGTCCTCTTTTTCTCTTTTTTCTTCGGTTCCCTTCAGGCCCAGGAGGAAGAACTGATGCCCGATCCTTTTGATCGTCAGGTAGAATCTACCGGCATCAAAGACTCTTTATTGCTCTCTTCGAGGCCTGGTTATGGGGAATATCGCCATGCGCTGGCCCTGCGTGAAGGTTTCGACTACCCCGGAGCTCTGGCAGCCCTTCAGCAGGCGCTGGCCCGGGACTCCACCAACACCGTGTGGTGGTCTGAACTGGCCGATCTCTGCATCGCCATGGGGAACTCGGTCGATGCGCTCCATACTTATCAGCATGCGCTGACCATCACTCCCGGCCATCTTCCGCTGAAGGGGCGTATGGGCAGGTTGCTGCTGATTATGCAGGAGAACAGGGAAGCCTACCGCGTTTTTACGGAACTGCGGAAAGCCGATTCCCTCAACCTCTTCTTCAACAGACAGCTGGCCATCAGCGCTTCCCGTCTGAATAAAAACCGGGAAGCCAAACAGCTCTTCCAAAAGGTGCTGGAGATGAATCCCCGTGATCTGGGAAGTTCCCTGGCGCTGGCCACCCTATATCAGCAGGATACTGCCTTTGTAAAGGCCCGGGAGATTCTCACCGGAGCTCATGAGCTGTTTCCGGGAAATTCCTTACTTGAACTGAGGCTTGCGCAAAACGATTATTACCTGAAGGAGTATGCCCGGGCCGCTGAAGGATATGCACAGTACCTCTCCCATAATGACACCACCCTGAACATCCGCAAGGAATACGGGGTGGTGCTCTATTTCAGCAAAGAGGAGGATATGGCCCTGCTGATGCTGGAACCCCTCCTTCACCTGGCCCCCAACGACCCGATGGTTCCGTATTATATGGGGCTGAGTTACAAAAACCTGAAGGATTTTGAGGCGGCAAAACAGTATCTTAAGCTGGCTGAAGAACTCACCATTCCATGGTATCTTCCGTTCATCCACCGCACCATGGCGCAGATCCACGGGTTATGCCGTGAGTTTCCCGAGGCCATAGCTTCTTACCGGAAAGTGCTCGAACTGGACCCTTCCGACACCGAGGTGCTCTTTGAAATGGCCACCACATATGAGGAGTTTGAGAGCGACAAGACGGTGGCATTCCAATTTTACAGGCAATATATCGAAAAATCCGGAAAGGGAGCGCTGAATGAAGCCTATGCCCGTAGCCGGATGGCCAAAATCAGGGAAGCCCTCTTCTTCGACAACCGGGGGAAGAACCTCATGCTTCCGGAATAAATGGTCACTGTACGATGGCGGTGCCCTCCTTCCCTTTTTATTGAAGTGGAATCAGCAGCCCATAATTTGCTATTTTTGAGAATTACTGAAATTTGATTCCGGTTAAGTATAAATCGGTCAATTGGAATTATCGCGGTAGAGCCGACGGAGAAACGAATCCCTGTTACCCGGGAAGAGTCCGACGGATTTCACCACCAGATCCTTCCATAAGCAGAGAACAGGCATTCATCCTTACCTTGCACAGAGAATGGATGGTGTCAATGCACTCACCGGAATTTATTAAACTTGGCATTATGGCATCTACGGACATATCAGGATTTATCCTTAGGCCAGCGCAGGAAAGTGACATTCCGGCCTTGTATGAACTCATCAGGGAATTGGCTGTTTACGAAAAAATAGAGAATGATTTAACAGCTACGGAAGAAATGCTGTACGATGCCATTTTCCGGCGGAAGGTAACGGAGGTGTTGATGGCGGAATATCGGGGAGAATTGGTAGGCTACGCCATCTATTTCTATAATTTCTCCTCCTTTATTGGATTGCCGGGGCTTTACCTCGAAGATATCTACATCAGGTCGCAGTACCGGGGGCAGGGATTTGGCAGATATACGCTTGCCTTTCTGGCGAAGTTGGCCCTGGAAAAGAAATGCTGGGGTATGGAGTGGACCGTGCTGGACTGGAACAAACCATCTATTGACTTTTATGAAGGCATGGGAGCCATCAACCGTAAAGGCTGGCTGATTTACCGTCTGAAAGGCACCGCTTTAGCTGAGCTGGCGGGAAAGCTTTAAGGTAATGCCAGTGCCTGGTACATCACCTCCACGGGGTGAAGGGCATCGCGGCCTGTGCCGTCCTTGATATGGTGGCGGCAGGAGGTTCCCGGTGCCGAGACCAGGGTGGTTTCCGCTGCTGCCCGTACTTCTGGGAAGAGGATCAATTCGCCGATCTTCATTGAGAGTTCATAATGTTCCTTTTCGTAGCCGAAGGCGCCGGCCATGCCGCAGCATCCCGAGGGAATCTCCCTGACGCTGTAATTTTCGGGCAAGGAGAGCATCTTTTTCGTGGGGGCGGTGGAGGCCACTGATTTCTGCTGACAGTGGCCGTGGAGGAGGATCTCCTTTTTCTCACGGGTAAAGGATTCCGGGGAGATATTTCCGGCATCCAGTTCGCGGCAGAAGAACTCCTCGAAGAGGAGGGCATTTTTCGCCAGGCAAGACGCAGCGGGCCGCAGTTCCTCGTTCACCAGTTCAGGGTATTCATCGCGGAATGCCAGGATCGCGGAGGGTTCAATGCCCACCAGGGGGGTGTCGCCCGAGATCATGTCTTTCAGCATCAGCACATTGTCGGTGGCGATTTTCCGGGCGGTTCGGACCAGTCCCTTCGAGAGCCAGGTGCGGCCGCTTTCGCGGTGAACGGGAATACGTACCTCATAGCCCAGGCGGGTGAGCAACAGGATCGCCTTGATGCCGATATCGCTCTCGTTGAAATTGGTGAACTCATCATTGAAGAGGTAAACTCTCTTTTTGGGATTTTCGACGGGCAGAACGGTGCCGTTCCGGAACCAACGGCTTAGGGTGATGCGGGATAAGTGTGGCAGGTTGCGTTGGGTGTGGAATCCCACCATTTGTTTAAAGAAAGCCTGCTTCATCATGAAGTTGGCCAAGGGCTGCACAAGGATGGCCAGCTTTTCCAGGCGCGGCAGGTATGCTACCAGCCGGCTCCGGAAGGGAATGCCGTAAATGTCATAGTAGTGCTGCAGGAATTCCGCCTTCAACTTGGCCATATCGACATTGGAAGGGCATTCAGCTTTACAGGCTTTGCAGGAGATGCACAGGTCGAGGATCTGGTAGATTTCCTTCTGGTCGAAGGGATTTCCCCCGTTGGGTTTGGAGAGGAGCTCCCTGAGGAGGTTGGCCCTTCCGCGGGTCGTCTTGTCTTCATCACGGGTGGCCATGTATGAGGGGCACATGGTCCCTCCGATGATTTCCGACTTGCGGCAATCGCCCGAGCCGTTGCACTTCTCAATTGATGCGAAAAAGTTTTTGTTGGCTGAAAAGTCAAAGAGGGTGTTGAAAGTAGGAATCACCGTGCCGGGTTCAAACCGGAAATTGTCGGTGATGGGGGGCGTATCCACGATTTTCCCGGGATTGAAGAGGTTATCCGGGTCCCAGGTCCGTTTCAGGTTGCGGATCAACTGGTAGTTGTGTTCTCCCAGCATGAAGGGGATGAATTCGCCGCGGACGCGTCCGTCACCATGTTCTCCGCTGAGGGATCCCCGGTATTTGCGGACCAGGGCGGCCAGGTCGGTCATCAGGTCACGGAAGATCTTCACATCTCCTGGATCCTTCAAGTTAAGCAAAGGCCGGAAATGGATCTCACCAGTGGCAATATGGGCATAGAAAATACTCGAGAGGCCGTATTTTCCCAGGATCACCTTGAATTCCGCCACATAGTCGGGCAAGAACTCCGGGTGGACGGCAGTATCCTCGAAGCCGGGGACCCCCTTTCTTTCTCCCGGAACGTTTGCCAGCACCCCCAGTCCGGCTGTACGCAACGCCCACACTTTTTTGATGGAATCGGCACCTGTGACCAACGGAAAGGCGTAACCCAGTCCGGCCGCCTTCATATCTGCAATCATGGCATCGCTGGCGGCAAGCAACTCCTCTTTAGTGTCGAAAGCCAGTTCTATCATCAGGATGGCCCCAGGATCTCCTTCCACGAAAAAGCGGTTCTTGCGCTGTTCGATATTCTCTTTGGTGCACTCCAGGATGACGTCGTCCATGAGTTCCACTGCCCGGGGCTGGTGCCGCAGGGCGATCAGGTTGGCCTTGAGCGATTCTTCGAGGGTGCCGAAATGGGCGCATATGAGTCCCATGTGTTTGGGTGGCAGGGGAATCAGGTTCACCTTGATACGCTTCATGAAGGCCAGGGTCCCCTCGCTTCCGGCGAGCAGTTTGCAAAAGTTGAAAGGGTCCCCGCCGGGCGTAAAAACTTCGCTCTCGAGCAGGACGTCGATGGCATAGCCCATGTTGCGACGGGTCACACGGGGATCGGGGAAATTCTCCCTGATGGAGGCCTGGTTGGCAGGATCGGAGAGAATTTCGCAGATGTTGCGGTAAATTCTGGTTTCCAGGAGGGTGGGGTCCCCTTCGCATTTGGCCCTGAACTCCTCTTTGGTAAGGGGCCCGAAGGTCACTTCCGACCCGTCGGAGAGGATCACGTCGGCTTCCAGGATATGCTCGCGGGCGCTGCCGTAAATAATGCTGTGGAGTCCGCACGAGTTGTTGCCCACCATGCCGCCGATACAGCAGCGGTTGGCGGTGGAGGTCTCAGGACCATACTGGAGACCGTGGGGTTCCAGCCATTTGTTGAGTTCTGCGGGAATCACCCCCGGCTCCAACCATACCCAATGCTCTTCCTTGTTGAATTCCAGGATCTTGTTCATGTATTTGGAGATGTCCATGACAATACCCGGACCTACCACCTGTCCGGCCAGGGAAGTGCCCCCGGCACGGGGAATCACCGATAGCCCGTGACTTTTGGCGAAGTTCATAATTTTCAGTACGTCACCGTTGTTTTTGGGCCGGGTGACCGCCGCAGGTTTTTCCTTGTAGGAAGAGGCATCGGTGGAGTAGAGGATCCGCTGGACGTTGTCAGTGAACAAGTCGCCGTCGAGGGAAGCTTTCAGCGCATCAAATTCCTGCTGTGAGATCATAAAGCTGGGTTTTGGTGACAACAAAGATATTAAATTGATCTTTAAAGAGGATCGGAAAGTCTCTTACTTTGACTTCATCGGCGGAAATGATTATTTTTGTTAACACAAAATGAGATTGCTATGACTGCTAATGTGATTAAGTCGCAGGAAATCGTCGAGAGGATATTTGGACTCTCCCTGGAAGAAAAGGAGAAGCTTAAGAATTTGATCGAATGCAATATTGCTTAAGAAAGGCGGAACGAAATTGCGGATAATGATAAGTTGACTATAATCAAGGAAAAAGAGGGAAAATTGAATTTTTCTGATGATATTAACCACTTGAAGCAAATAGGTTTATTAATGTAGAAAGGATGTTTTGCGAGAATGTTAGTCTTTGTAAATAATAGACGTGTAGAGGTTTTTTGTGGCGCCACATTGCTGGATGTAGTCAGGGCCTACTCTCTGACCAGTAGCAAGCGGTTACTCAGCGGCTACCTGGCCGTTTACGACCGTTTCGGTTACAAAACCGAACCCGATGGACCGGCTGTGGAGGGGGGTCATTATTTTCTGCGGGTAGCTGCCCGAAGCAAAAGGTGATGATCAGCCTGGAGCATTTATATATTCTGTGTTGAAGTAAGGGCGGGAATCTGAATGAAGTAATTGTTTAAGCGAATATTATATAGTTATGTATTTCAATAGGATATTGATTTTTTCCTTTGTTCTTCTTTTGTCTGTGCCCCAGGTATCGCAGGCGGGCAGAAAGTGTAAAAAGGGCGTTGAAGTGGTGATTCTCCATACCAACGATATGCATTCCAAGATCGACAACATGGCGAAGCTTACCTGGCTGGCCGACAGTTTGCGCCAACAGCACCGCTATCTTTTTCTGGTCTCCGCCGGCGATAATTTCACCGGCAATCCCATTGTCGACATGTACCCCGAGGTAGGGTATCCTATGGTTGATCTGATGAATAAGGCGGGTTTTGTGCTGTCGGCCATGGGGAACCATGAGTTTGACATGGGTCAGGAACAGTTTTCCCAGCGGAGGAAAGAGGCCGGTTTCCCCTTTATCAGCGGCAATATTGACGTGAGCGGGTCACATCTGAGAAAAATCAGGCCCTGGGTGACCCTGAAAGCCGGTAAGTGCCGGATTCCGTTGGTTTCCTTTATTCAACTCGAAAAGAATGGGATACCCTCGTCGCATCCTTCGCGCCTGGAGGGGATTAAATTCACTCCGGCAGATGTGAAGACTGCTGATTTCCTGTTTTTAAAGGAAAAATATGGTATGCTGGTCGGGCTGACTCATTTGGGCATTGAGGGGGACGTTCAGCTGGCCCGGAAATACCCGCAATTTGACCTGATCATCGGGGGTCATTCCCATACCGTGATGGACAAACCATTGGTTGAAAATGGTGTAACCATTGTCCAGGCCGGCTCCCAACTGAAGAGTGTGGGGAAGACCACCCTGGCTATTGAAGCAGGTAAGATTACCGGTATCGATTATGAACTGATCTCCCTGGATGCATTCGAAGGAAGGGATCTTGCCGTTCAGGCGGCTATTGACCATTACAACGACAATGAGGAGATGAACCGTGTTCTTGCCTCAGCGGTCACCCCGATGACCGGAAAGGAGGAGTTGGGAGCCATGATGACCGATGCCCTGACGGCCATGAGCGGTGTCGACATTGCCTTCCAGAACATAGGCGGCATCAGGATTCCCTTACTTTCTGCCGGGGATATCCTTTATCGCGATATCTTCCGTCTCGACCCCTTCGGAAACCAGGTGGTAGTGTTCGAAATGACTCTTCCTGAGATCAAATCGCTCATTCTGAATGCCTATAACCGCAACAAGGAAGCCGACCTGATGGTCTCAGGGATGACCTATACTGCGCTGGTGGATGGTGACGGTTCTTGTGTCGGCATAGAGATGAAGGGAACGGACGGCCAGCCCCTTGACCCTGCCAAAACCTATAAGGTGGGTATGAACAGCTACATCAGCGCCAGCTACACCTTTGACCATGCCGACCCGGGAACGGTCAACTACGAAACCACTGCCCAGACCCTTATCAGCTACCTGAAAAAAGTACAGAAGGTCGATTACCAGGGCACCCGCAGAACCGCAGTCAGGTCAATATGATCAGCATTTTTTCTAATTTTATACTCTATTTTTAAAATATGGCAGAATTTTTATATCAGAAACCTTTTCCCATCTTGAAGGATGAGACCCCTTACCGTTTGGTAACCCGTGAATATGTTTCTGTGGGGGAAGCCGGAGGCCGCAGGTTGCTGAAGGTAGCCCCCGAAGGGTTGGAGTTGCTGGCCCGTGAAGCTTTCACCGATGTTTCCTTTTACCTCAGGCCAGGTCATCTGGCCCAGCTTTCCTCCATCCTGGAGGATCCGGAAGCTAGTGACAACGACCGTTTTGTGGCCTACACCATGCTCCTTAACCAAGTGGTTGCGGCAGAAGGGCAGTTGCCTACCTGCCAGGACACAGGAACGGCCATCGTTATCGGTAAAAAGGGCGAGAATGTCTACACAGGGGTAAACGATGCCAAACACCTGTCGAAAGGGATTTACGATACGTATACCGAAAAAAACCTCCGTTACTCGATGATTGTTCCGCTGACCATGACGGAAGAGAAAAATACCGGCACCAACCTGCCTGCCCAGATCGACATCTATGCGGAACAGGGGGATGCCTATGAATTTCTTTTTGTCACCAAGGGGGGAGGATCTGCCAACAAAACTTTCCTTTATCAGCAGACCAAGGCATTGCTCAACGAGGAGAGCCTCGAGAGGTTTGTCCGTGAAAAGATCAGGGACCTGGGCACTTCTGCCTGTCCGCCTTACCATCTGGCGCTGGTTATCGGGGGCACCTCCGCGGAAGCCACGCTGACAGCAGTCAAGAAGGCTTCTGCCGGGTATTTTGACCATCTTCCCACGGAAGGGAACGCCGGGGGCCAGGCCTTCCGGGATTTGTACTGGGAAGGGCGGGTAAAGGAGATCTGCCAGGAATATGGATTGGGCGCCCAGTTCGGGGGCAAGTATTTCGTTCACGACGTGAGGGTGATCCGCCTTCCACGTCATGCGGCTTCCTGTCCGGTGGGAATAGGGGTGAGCTGCAGTGCCGACCGCAATATCAAGGCAAAGATCACCGAGGAGGGGATATTTGTTGAGCAGTTGGAGAAGAACCCGGCCCGTTTCCTGCCCAAAGAGGCTCCCCATCTGAAGCCAGCAGTGACCCTTGACCTGGACCGTCCCATGGAGGAGGTGCTAGCGGAACTTTCGAAATACCCGGTAAAGACCAGGCTCAGCCTCAACGGCACTCTGATTGTGGCTCGCGATGCCGCCCATGCCCGTATCAAACAGATGATCGACAGCGGTGAACCCATGCCCGACTACTTCAAGAACCATCCGGTTTATTATGCCGGTCCGGCCAAGACTCCAACCGGCATGGCCTCCGGAAGTTTCGGGCCTACCACGGCAGGACGGATGGATGTCTATGTGGAACAGTTCCAGAGCTTGGGCGGCTCCATGATTATGCTGGCCAAGGGGAACCGCAGCCAGGCCGTTACCGACGCGTGCAAAAAACACGGCGGCTTCTACCTCGGCTCCATTGGCGGACCGGCAGCCATTTTAGCCAAGGAGAATATCAAATCGGTCGAACTGGTGGCCTTTGAGGAACTCGGCATGGAAGCCGTACGGAAAATCAGGGTGGAGAACTTCCCCGCCTTTATCATTGTCGATGACAAGGGAAACGACTTTTTCCAGCAACTCTAAAAAGCTAAATTGCTATATATGAACACTGTGTGATCTCTAAAAAGAGTGTACAGCGTTTTTACCAAACCAGCCCTGGAAAGGTTGACAGGTATAAACCAGAAGCAATTGCACCATTATGCCACCGGACTGAAAAAGCTTCGTCCGGCGCAGCGAAAAAAATTGAATCTGCTTTGCATAAATTAGGTAAAGAACTATTAACCATTCAATTATAACTTGCTCCAACTAACTGGAACTTATTGCTGAAGGCCTGATGTATCCCCATTTTCCAAATTTTAAAATTTATTCCTTTTTCAAATTTTAAAATTGTCACTTATGAGTGCTGCCATTGTACGCATAGAAGGTGAAATAATTGATCATCAACCGGCTCTTGAAAAGTTGGTCGCTTTTCTGACCAGGCAGTCCAAGCCCCATTTGCTGGTGGTGACGGCTCTCCCTGGGCTATCACAGGCCATAAGGAATGAAATCGATAAAACCCATGAGAAAGCCTATTCGCAGGCTTCGATTGAAGTCATTCTTGAAAGCCTGGAATCCCAGGTTTTTTCCTCTTCCGGAACCGATGAGGCATCTCCAAAAAATGAGGAGTTCCGCCGGCAGTTCCTGCGGCTTACCGGATTACTGCGGGGGATCCATCTCACGGGTGATTATTCAGTGGCCCTGAAGGACCAGGTGATGAGTTTCGGGGAGTTGCTGACAGCATGGCTTGTGGCAGCCCAGCTTGAGCAGATCCTTACCAAGGTCGTGTCCCATGAATTCCGCGGGCAGGCAGGGATGTTCCCGGAAACAGGCAAACCGCTCGTTGCCGTCCTCACTCCGGAAGAGCTGGGACTCCGGGTTACGGCCGACCATGGCAACGCCACAATCATCTCACTGGACCATCCCAAGGCGATAGCTTCCACTGCGGGGCAGGTCGTAGTCGTTCCGGGATCCTACGGCATCGCTCCTCACGGAAAGATTGCCCGCGCAGGGCGGTCGGCGGCTGACTACACGGCAGCCTTTCTGGCGGGAGCCCTCAGGGCGGAGCAGTTAATTCTTTGGAACTTGAGAATGGAATTCACCAGCGTCGACCCGGAAATTGTTCCCCAAGCCGGCATCCTTCGTCACCTCACCTATGCCGAAGCCAGCGAACTCTCCTATTTTGACCATTTTGATTTTCATCCCCGGACGGTGGAACCACTTCAAGCTAACCATATCCCTATCCATATCCTCAGCGCTTCGACCCTTGATTATCAGCCTGAGACGGTCATCAGCTCCGAGGAACATCCTTCGGCGACGGTTGTGAAAAGCATCGCCGGCACCGATGACCTGTCGGTTCTGCAGCTCAACGGTCCGGGTGTGGGACTCAAGCCGGGCATCCTGGCCCGGATTACCGGTAAATTAGCCGAAGAAGGAATCAACATCAAATCGGTCATCACCAGCCAGGTGAGCATCAATATCCTCCTGGGCAGGAAAGAGGGAGCTGTTGCGCAGCGGATTGCAGGGGAGTTGGGATTTACGGCGGTCAGTGAGATCACCCTGCTCGACGAGGTTACCCTGGTTGCCATCGTGGGCCATGGTATGCAGAACCATTACGGTATCTCAGCCACGCTTTTCAAAGCCGTAGCCAACCACCAGATCAACGTAATCCTTAGCGGTTCGGGCGCTTCCGACCTGGTCAGCTATTTGGTGATCGCGGAACAAGATAAAAGCAAGTGCGTAAAAGCCGTCTATCAAGCCTTTATAGAATCTTAATTCCTGTATCACATTAAAGATAGATACACAGGAAAATCATTCGTTGTACCAGTTGATTTTACGGGTGAGGTACATGATCATGCCCAGGATAAAGAAGAGGACCACGCTGCCTGTCACCAGCGCGTAGGTTTCCATCTGGAGGAGCACAAAAATGAATATAAAAGAGGCAGCCAGCACGGCGGTGAGCATCAGGGAATTGATTCGCTTCTTCAGGAAAGATCCCGAGTAGGCGAACACCATGGTGAGTACGGCTACCGAGGCAATTAGATAGGCGATGTTAAAGCCCAGGTGTTCCGAAAGCGAGAGAAGCAAAAGGTAAAAGAGGAGAAGAGCAAAGCCCACCAGGGCATATTGAACCGGATGAATGCGCTCCCCGCTGATCACCTCGCTCAGGAAGAAAGAGATAAAGACCAGCACGATCACCAAAATTCCGTATTTGGCGCTGCGGATGTTCTTTTGGTAGTGGTCTGCAAGAGTCACCAGTTCTACACCGAAATCAGCTCCCCCTATTTTGTATTTATCCCCTTTCCAGGTTTGGGGAAAATTCCGGTTGAAATGGAGTATCTTCCAGTCTGCGGTGAATCCGCCGGCATCCACGGTATGATTGACGGGGAGGAAACTTCCGGTGAACCCGGGGTCATTCCAGGCTGAGGAGAGTGTGACCGTGGTGGTTTCACCCAGCGGACTAAAGTGGAGGGAGTGGCTCCCCTTGAGGTGAAGGATGCATTCAAAGGTAGCAGGGAAAGAGGTGGCTGGATCTAAGGGAAGGGACAGGCTGATGCCGCCAGTGCCGATCACCGGATCATCCATTCCCGGAAGAAAGGTGTGCTTCTCACCGTTCCACACCAGCTCCACCATGTTGCTGATACCCCGCAGATCGGATAACCCGATGGAGAGTTCGGCTTTGCTCCATTCTGTTTCTCCGGAAACTTGCAGAACTTCTGGGGAGGGTAGGGCAAAGGTTCCGGAGATGCGGAGCTCCGATTCGTAAACCACCACCTTGTAAATGCTCCGGAAACGGTCGCGGGGAGTCAACTGACCGGCAATGGTCAGTTCCTGCGGTAAAAAGTACTGAAGCGTCTGCACAACGGCGGGGTTCTTTCCCTCCTTATCGGTGACCGTTTCCCGCATGGGCACCGTAAGAACCGGACCACGTACCACCTGGTCTGTTGACCACTTCTCCATCACTTCCCTCCGCGCTGATTCTGCTGTGCTCTTGCGCTCCTCCATCAGTCCGACGATCATTAGCTTGGGAATCATCAGCACAAAAAAGACCAAACCGATGAACACGATTTTCAGCATCAAATGCCTACTGATCTCACCTGATTTGACGGGGCCGTTGTTCCCGGGTCCCGCGGGTTCCTGATTGATTGTTTCCATCATGAAATCACTGTTTTGAGGATTGTTCAATAAGTTTTGTATTTCAAAGTTAAAAATCAAAAAATCTATTGGAGCCTGATTATCTCCTCCAGGGCTTTGAGGTGGGAGAGGAAGGCTTCCCTGCCGAGGTTGGTAATTTCATAGGTTGTGACAGGTTTCCTTCCCGCAAAGCTTTTATGGACGCGGACATAGGCCAGGTTTTCCAGTTGCCGGAGGTGGCTGGCCAGATTGCCGTCGGTCAACTCGAGGGTATTCTTCAGGTCGTTGAAGGGTACCCTGTCGTTGACAGCCAGGATGGACATGACGCCCAGCCTAATCTTGCTGTCAAAGGCTTTGTCGAGTTGTCGGATGATATTTTTCACCTTCTGGAATTCCTGGATTCTCGTTCATGCGCATAGTATATATAGAGGCCATAAACTATATGGACCCCTCCGAAACCGACCGCCCAGAAGAAAAGAGCATATCGGGGCAGGGCGAGGGCCACCAGTCCGAGCAGGATTTGTGTGACTCCCGCCCAGTAAAGTTCGTGGTGTGTAAAACGGGAGGCGATGACCAGAGCAAGACCATAAAATACCAACAGGGAGGGGGCAATCAACTGAAAGAAACGCCCCGCTGCCAGAAGCAGGACAAACACTCCGCCAGTGGCCAGGGGCAGCATCAGGTTAAACAACAGTTGTTTGGAACCGGGCCCCCAGATCTGCTGATCACTCCTTTTGGCCTTGCGGATCGAAAGCCAGAGCGCCGTGACCAGCGATGCCACCAGGACCATTGTGGCAATCCCGGTGATAAACAGTATCTTCTGCGACTCGGTCATAGTTATCTTGCCGAGGATGTTCCACACCAGGTAGCTCCCCACAAGGGCATAAAGCCCCAGAAAGATTCCTGAAAAACCACTGAGCGACATGAACTTGTTAGATTTCTCCATCATCCGGCGAATCTCCGCCAATTGGTCCAGATATTCCTTACTGCTTTCCATTTTTAAAAGTACTTTGTGATGCAAAGTTAGTATAGTTTTATTATGTGATACTTTGCAGCACAGTTTTTTTTAACAAATAAAACATCGCGTTTGACTTTTAACGGTCGCCAGTGTGAAATCGTTGGGGATTATGAGCTTTGCAATATTTGGATTTGAATTGAACGGCATATCTTTTAAATAAACCACTTTTATTTTGTGACGATTAAAGCAAAAGTGATTGAAATAAAATGGGTCAAGGTGTGTCATTAAAATAGGAAAGAAATTTTTGCCAACGTCTTTCATTTCTTCAATCATAGTTGTAATGAAATATTGAAATAAAATGAGATTTGCATCATCCAAATAATCAAATATTTCATCAATAACCAATATGCAATTGGTTTTTCTAAAATTTCGTTTTGCTCTCATTAATAAAGTTATAAATGAAAGCACATCTCTTTGACCATTTGATATTTTGTGGGCTTTAGGCCATTCAACAATCAAGCGGTTATATTTTCTATCAACTGATGGTCTTATTCTATGAAGAGTTGTATTAAAACTTGCAATTGTATTTTCGTAATAAGCTTTATCATCAAGGTAGCAGGTATAATTTATTGCTTTTTTGAATTGTCATTGTGATAATTCTTTGCGTCTAACTCAATTTTATTTCTCCGTAATGAGTCAAATGCAACACCAAATGAACTTTTCCCAAACCCATTAGGGGCAACCAAAACATTTGGTTTGTTTGGTATTAGGTCTAATTGGAAGTTGTGATTACCAATGCCCTTTACATTCGTTATTTCTATACTCTTAATTTTCATTCTTCTGAATTGCCGTTTATCATTTCCATAATTTCCTTGAAGCTGTTCAGACCTGACTCAATGTTTTCAATGATCTCATTTGCCAGAATGTCGGGGTCGGGCAAATTATCCAGATCGGTTAGGCTTTTGTCCTTTAACCAGAAAATATCCAGATTGGTTTTGTCCCTTGCCAGTATTTCTTCGTAAGTAAATTTTCTCCAGCGTCCTTCAGGGTTTTGCTCGCTCCATGTTTCGGTGCGTTTGTGGCGGTTTTCCGGATTATAGAGTTTTACAAATTCAGCCAAATCGGCTGTGGTCATAGGTTTTTTCTTCAAGGTATGGTGTACATTGGTGCGGTAATCGTAAAACCAAACCTCTTTTGTTTGCGCCTCTTTACTTGCTGGCCGGTTGTCGAAAAACAGCACATTTGCTTTTACACCTTGGGCATAAAACAGACCTGTCGGCAATCGTAAAATGGTGTGTAAATCTGTTGTAAGCATCAATTGTTTGCGTACCTCTTCACCGGCGCCACCCTCAAACAATACATTGTCGGGCAGAACAACCGCCGCCTCTCCCGTAACTTTGAGCATGGTTTTTATATGCTGTAAGAAGTTGAGCTGCTTGTTCGAGGTTGTTTCCCAGAAATCCTGACGGTTGTAACTTAAATCTTCCTTTTCGGCTTCGCCTGCTTCGTTTGTTACCGTGTAGCTGCTTTTTTTGCCAAAGGGCGGATTTGCCAGCACATAATCGTAACGCTTGCCCGAATCGGCTACCAGTGCATCGCTTGATGAAATAAAGCTCTCGCCGGTAATATCGCCAATATTGTGCAAATACATATTCATCAGGCACAAACGGCGTGTGTTTGCCACAATCTCATTGCCATGGAAAGTTTTGTTTTTCAGAAACTCCTTTTCCTCGCGGTTGAGCTGGTGATGTTCCACCAGCCAATCGTAGGCGGCTAAAAAGAAGCCACCTGTTCCGCAGGCAGGGTCGGCAATGGTTTTCATGGGTTTGGGCTGTACACAGGCAACCATGGTTTTGATCAGGGCACGAGGTGTAAAATATTGCCCTGCTCCCGATTTGGTATCTTCGGCGTTCTTTTCGAGCAAACCTTCGTATATTTTACCTTTCACATCGGCATCCATCAAGGACCACTGCTCCTGGTCAATCATATTGATAACCCTTAAAAGCTTTGCAGGATCCTGTATTTTGTTCTGGCTTTTGGTGAAAATATGTCCCAGCATCCCTTTTTCGGTGCTCAGACTGCGAAGCAGTTGTGAATAAAACGATTCCAGCTCTGCACCCCGTTTGCCCGATAAGATTTCCCAATCGCAAAATTCACCATCCGGAATCTCTTTTCCCTCCACATCTTTAATGCGTGGAAGTCTTAAACCCTTGTTGTATGGCGGTTTATTCAATTCATCGGTCATTTTCAGGAACAGCAGATAGGTAATTTGTTCCAGATAATCACCATAGCTGACACCATCGTCACGCAGTACGTTGGCGAGGTTCCATATTTTTGATATGATCGCGGAATCGGACATTTGAATTATGAATTATGAATTATGAATTATGAATTAGGGGTTTTTTTGTTTTGTGGTGATGATGATGCTTTTTAGGATCTTATAAATTTCATTTGCTTGATTCTTTATTTTATCAAATTGTTTTGAATCAACATAACAGGTTGATTTTAAGAGCTCAAGCCAATATATGGTCTCGTCGCATTCTTTTTGTGCGATGCTCATTTTATGAATAAAGTCTTTTGTGCTTTCGGCATTTACAGCTTCTCTGACATTTGCACCAATGGATGTTCCGGAACGCAGCAATTGCTTGCTAAGCACAAATTCCTTCTTTTCTTCCTGTAAAAAACGATAAACACCGACAATGGTGATAGCTAATTCAAAGCTTTTATTTTTAATTATATTCGGTTTCCCATCATCCATATTTTATTATTATAGTTTATTTCGATTTAAAATACTTATTGTTAGTTGTTTCACTATATCAGCTTCTTCGGGTTTGCTGGTAGCAATAAATAGCGTAAGGGCTGCAAGGGTGGCATTGTCAATTATCGGTGTGCCGTCTGGTTTTAGCAATGCCTTGTTTTGTTCCATGAAATACAGGAAACATGCGGCGGCAATACGTTTGTTGCCATCGACAAACGAATGGTTCTTGGTGATAAAATACAACAGGTTGGCAGCTTTCTCCTCGATGGTAGGATAAAGCTCAACATCTCCAAAGCTCTGTTTTATCTGATTTACCGAGCTATGAAAGCTTTCATCCTTTGGTTTCGCGAACACATCCGACTCAATTCCGGAGTACATGATTTGAATCATTTTCAGGTATTCTTCAACTGTTGGATAAATAGTTTGTTGCTGCGTTATCCCTTTTTTGTCGAGTAACTCATTGTCGTAATCATCGAGGAGCGAAAGGCCTTTGGCAAAAACTCTAAGCAGTTCAAAATCTTCAGCCGTAGTTTGCTCCGCCATTGCACGGTTGAGAATACGAATACCTGTTTTGAGATATTCCACTTCCAGTTGTTTTTGTGCCAGACGTTTTTCGTTAATGGCGTAGCCCTGAACGAGGTAATCTTTGAGACGTTGGGTTGCCCATTGGCGGAACTGAGTTCCTCGCTGCGATTTAACGCGATAACCTACTGAGATGATGACATCAAGGTTGTAGAATTGTATTTTTCTTTTTACCTGACGTTTACCTTCTGTTCGAACTGTCAAGGATTCCTTGACAGTTGAATTTTTGTCCAGTTCTTTTTCTGCAAAAACATTGTTGATATGTAGGCTGATATTCTGTTTGGTTGTTTGAAACAAATACTCCATTTGCTCCTGTGTCAACCAAACGGTATCAGTATCTATTTGAACTTGCAGTTCAATTTGGTTATCACTGCTTTTAAATATCTCTATTTTATTTTCCATGTTTATTCTCCTTCCTTATTCGTTCCAGCAGCACACTTGCCGGTTCGTAATCAGCTTCCTGTCTGCATTTGGTGATTTCTTCCTGGCTTAGCAGCTTTCCCTCAAATGCATTTTTCAAAATGCTTTGCCGCAATGCTTCGGCTTTTTCCAGGGATTCGCTGATGTTTTCTTCTACTTTATCACAAACGGAAAGGCGGGATTCGATTTCACGGACGATGGTGTGTTGTTCGTCAAGGGATTTGGGAAGAGGTACAATTGTGTCTTTAATTTTTTTAAGAATGATACGTTTAATAGCAGTACCAGTCATATCGCCCGTTAAATTCTTAAAACCATTTGGACTTTGAATATAATATACAATATATTTTGCAACTATACTTTCAGTTGGTTTTATCAAACAAACACTAGAAAGCAGAGAAATGGGCTCTTTAAATGTATTTAATGTAACATTTCCCGTGTTTACTCCGTCCTTAGTTAATAATACGTCTCCAAAAACAGGATCACATCTGTTATAAATTGAATTATGAAATTCTTCGTCAACATAAGTAATATTTGACAAATCCATAAATCCATTTCTTATATTCTTAGATGTAATATAAGGATAAGTATTTCCCCCCCTTGTTGTACTTTGATGTTTTGGTGAAAAGTGTGTTCCATCTTGAATTTTTGTGCAAACCTCCTTCAACTTTACCCATTTCCAACCTTCGGGCAATTCGTTTTCCTTAACATTATTTGTAAACTCCCCCTCAAACGCCTTTTTTAGCACTGCCTGTCGGTATATTTTTAGTTGTTCCTGTGCGGTTTTAAGATCAGCAATGCCTTTGTCAAGCAAGGCGAAGAGGTTTTCGATTTTTTGGACGATGGCGCGTTGTTCAGGTTTTGAAGGGAATGAAAATTCAAGCTTTTTTAAAATTGTTTGGCTAATATTAGGTTGTGCTCCTCCAGCACCTTGAGAAATGAGTTTTGGCCTTCTGAATAAAAGAAAATTGTACAGGAATTTGGAATCGATATTATCATTCTTATAAATGCCACAAATTGCTTGATTTGTGGCAGCGTCAACACCTAAAAACGCAAGTTTTCCTATTGTGGCTCCATATAAAGCAATTAATAAAGTGCCTTTGGGAAAAATTTTAGCACTAGAATTCTTTACTGCTTCTTCAGAAATCTTCTCTTCTGTATTAAAAATAACACCTTTATCTAATTCACCAGATTTAACCCAAAGAATTGAACCTTTAAAATAATTATCGTTTCTTCTTGAGGGTGTACCGCCAGAAGAAGTATGAAATATATTTCCTAATTCATCAGTTGCCCAATCTTCTTTCATTTTTTTAGATATTGGCTGTGCCTTCGGGAACCTCAGGCACCGATTCGGGAACCTCAGGCACCGATTCGGGAACCTCAGGCACCGATTCGGGAACCTCAGGCACCGATTCGGGAACCTCAGGC